>ERZ795062.2826-NODE-2826-length-11151-cov-7.920782_pt1 | contig 11151 bp, 10 predicted proteins | sample MGYA00375146_ERZ795062 | MGnify/ENA primary metagenome ERZ795062 (study PRJEB30191, sample SAMN05720281) | activated sludge metagenome | isolation source: Anaerobic digester | place: USA | collected 2015-07-16 ...
GGGCGGCGGCGGCAGCGATGGACTGGTGAGGTCTGCGGGAACGGCGCCATCCACCGGTGACATGTCGGCCAACGCCATATCGTCGCCTCCATCTCCTCCGAGGAATTGATGTTGCGAAGAGATGTTATTCCCACCGCAACCGGCAGCAATGAACGCAAGGGAAAGCAGCAACGCATGCAGGGGTCGAATCGTCATAGAGCCTCCTCGGGGTTTAATCCTCTAGCACGTCGCGGTCTGTCAAGCTCTCGTCGTCGTCAGTCAAAAAGCCACCGCCCAGTGTTCGCGCAACGTGCCCCATCACCGTGACTGGCTTCCACTGAGCGATGAGTGCATCTAGCTCGGCGATCTGCCCCAGTGTCTTGATGGCCGCCGCTGGAACGCCAAACGCCACGACCCACATACCGCGACGGCTGAGCCCTGCAAGATCAAGCGCTGCCGCTGTATTTTGCCTGGGCACGACGTTGCCTACGCCCACGATTTCCTCGAGCGCGTTGGCGATTTTCCACAGCCTGGCGTCTGGTCGCTCACGGCGATGCTTGAGGAGCCGCTGTTGCCTGGCGGCGATCGACAATGAGACGGGAGGGAGCCGATACCATTTTTCCCACTTGCTCAACAGATCGACTGCTCGGTGGGGGAATGCGTTTTCGGCGAGCCGGAGCACGGCCAAAGTCGGACCAGCCATCGCGTCGGCAATCACCCACACGGTGCGGTCAAACACCGAGCCCGAAACGTCTGTGAAGGGCCCGACGCCATACAGCCGCTTGATCTGGTCGACCAAGCGTTCGTAGCTCGTGCGTTTGTCAAAGGATGCCCCGCCAAGGGGGATAGGGAAGCCAGGCATGAGAGCAGCCTAGCACGGAGGCAAATAGCGATCAGACGACGCGGCGAACAGGGCGGGAGACTGGAGCCTTGACGACGTGACCCCGGATTTTTCCATACAGCTCGATAGATGCGCCGAGAAGGTCGGAGAGCGAAGACACCGACGTGATTGAGGTCTGCGATGCCACATCGGTCATCGCATGGATCGCTATGTCTGCGACGTGCAAGTTGAACTTTGTCAGGATCTCGTTTGGAAGGTCGTAGGTCCCGAGCGGCGGAGCTGGCACCGGCAAGGTGACGACGTTTACGTTGTCGACGATGGCATGCACGCCAGCGCCAACGTGAGCAATCAGCTTGGTGCGCAGCTCGGTGAGGAGCGTGATCCACTGCCCCCAGTCAACGCCGCTGCCCACCGTATAGGTGACGTTGGCTGCTGAGATGACGTTGTCGCTGTCGGCAGCGGAGTGCGCGCCAGGAGTATTGACGACGTGATCGCTGAATAGCGCCTTGAGCAAGTTGGTCCGTTCGGCACCGGCCTTGGCGGTCCACTCCAGTGCGCTAAAGGTGATTGGACCAGCTAGCGTATTGACGGCATCGACGCTGCTGTGCCACACGCCGCCAGAGTTCAGCCGGTGGTGCTCGTACTGGGTGCCCAGGTCATTCACCAAAAGCCGCGCCGCTTCGAGCATAGCTGCTTCCATCGTTGACCATGAAGACATGACCGCCGTGATGATCCGCGCCGCGTCGACCACCTTGTGCGCGTAGATGTGATCGCCGCTGACTTGGTCGGCGTAGCCGAAGTGCTCGTTAAGGAATGCTTTGCAATCGATCAGGAACTGGACAGCTTCTGCGGTGCTCGCTGGGGCAACCGGTCCACCGACCAGAATCACCGGGCAGCGCGGCGGCGATCCGACCGGATCGGGCTGATAATCAGGACCGTCGTAGTGAACAAATCCGCTGGAAATCGACGCATGGTTGGCGTTATGCGCGTCACTCATCGAGTCGCTGCAATCCGCCAAGTGCACTCTTTGGGCCATTACCGAACTCCTTTAGGCGTACGAGAGAGATGACAGCGACAGCGTCCAGCTGGCGCCATCGAAAACTGCAAGAGCGAGACCGCGAATGGTCTTGGCCTGGTTGTACACCTTTTGCGCCAACGCATCGACAGCCAGGGTGAACGTCTTGGCCGGGTCCGTAACCACGCCGGTCACGTCCTCAAAAACGAGCCAGATCTTGTCCCCAAGCACAGCTCCTGTCGTCTTCAGGTCAATGGCTGCATTGGCTGCAAGGACTCCGATGAGGACTATGGTGTGCGCATCCTGATGGGGAGTGATTACCGTCGTCCCCCCCGTTGCGATGTTGAGAATCGTGACTTCTGACTCGGGAGGGCGGGTTTGGCGGCGAGCAAGCTCCACCCAGTTCACTCCATCAAACTCGACCCACAGGTGGTCGACGGCTCCAGCAGGTGCTGATAACCGGAACGGCTTCGAGAGCTGAAAGTTTGCCGGGAGCCCGAGCAGTTTTCGTCCGCCAGTTCCGTCTTGCACAAAGATCAGGTGCAGCCGTGCGCCCATCTCTTGATTGGCGATGGCGTTGATTGTGAGGTCAGCCCCGAGCGTTGTCTCCTGAATGGACCCAGCGTGCAGGTTCAACATAACGGCTGGCCCAGTGGCGTAGCTGTTCTTGGAGCAAGCGTGATAGCGGGCATATACGCCGCGCCAGGGCTCGGCAGCTTTGCCGATGGTGCCTACGCCAGGGGCGTGTGGGCAGTGGCTCACTCCGTCCGTCTGGTCGCTCTTCCAGCGCACCATGCCAGTGCCGTCGTATGCGGCTTCGATAGCCCACTGCCTGGTTCCGGTCAGCGTGTTGAAGCCAGCGATGTTGCCACCAGGCCAAACACTGAAGACAGAGCCCGTGGCATTGCGCAGTGAAAACAGAACGTCAGTCGGTGAGAGCGCATTGGCCGTGTCGAACACATACGCGGCTCCCGCGCCTGGAGCGATGCCCGAGTTGGCGCGCACTGGAGCAGAAACGGAGTACAGGCTCTTAGCGCCCCCATGCAGCTTGATACCGTCCGCATAGAATCCGTGCTCGTTGTTTCCAAGGCTGTCGCTCACGCCGAGCATGATTGTGCTGATGGGCGAGACGTTGTTGCTGACCACCACGCCGCCGATGTTCACGTTGACCAAGATGCGCGTCGGCAGGACGTTGGAACCGCCGAAGGCATTCGCATAGGCGTTCTGCAGCGTCCCCACAGCGCCCGAGAGCGCCAGGGTTTGGATCGCTCCGTACGACCACTTGATATACGTCTTGGCCCAGTTCCACTCTTTGGCAGAGAGAAACGTCTCCGGGTCTACGGGAAGGTCCCGATCCTTCTTATCGGGTCCGAGGTTTTCAATGTCGTCTGTGGGCGGGGTGATCGGTGCAATCGGCATGCACGCAGCATACCGCGCTTTAGGCGTACCGAAGCGTCAGCGCTCGCAGCATGCATTGTGTCAAGGGGGGAGGCACCACATCGGTAACCGGCAGGTTGATCGTCAGATTTTTCACGCCGCTCACCGCCCGCACCACTGCGTGCAGCAGGTTGTGCGTGATGTCTGATGGCCCGCGTGTGGTGGTGCTCGGGTAGCGGCTTGGCGGAGAGGTATCGCCAGGTCCAAGCGCGCCAAACATGTCGAGGATGTTGTCTCGCACGGGCACGATCAGGTTGCTTCCTGGGCGACACACGCGGCCAGCTGGTACGGCGGTAGAAATCTGGCCCACAATGGAAAAGCCAGTGGCGTCGACAGCAGCTACCTCGGCCTGTTCGACGAACAAAGGCGGCGCCGTTGGGATCACCACCCGAGAACGTGCAGCGATGAATGGTCGGGGATCGATGGCTGTGTTGATGCGTGAGGTGGTGCAGCCCACCGCCGTGGTCAGCGTGCCAGTCCAGTCGGGCCCAAATCCGATGCCACCGGTCAAAATCAAGTCCACGTCGACGAATTGGTCCGGAAAGTCGGTGATCTGCCAGTCATGCCCTCCGACTGCGACAAAACCTGGATTCGCGTCGGTAGGCGGTTGTGGGGCAATCACCGATTGAATGCTTGCGACGCGCGCTGCGCCGAGATGACGCGCGCCCTTGACGCCTTGGACGATGGCCCGCATCGTGCCAGGCCCGTTGTACACGTCGTAGACCCAAGCTTGATCTACGCCCGGCTGGGCTAGCAGCAGCTGGAGCGCTTCGGAGCGGTTGTTCGCTGCGCGCTTCTCGGCATCAGCATCGGCCATGCGTTGCGCCCACGCGCGCTGACTCTCGATTTCATCGCCTCCGGCTAGCTCGAGTACTTCAACCGTGGGGTTGGTCACCACGGTTTGAAACGTCAGCTCGGTCCCGTAAACTGAGTTGTAGGCAGAACCGACGGCATCGGCCTTGACGGGAATCACTACGCCCGGCTCTGGGTAAAGCTCGTCAGCGGGCAGGGCAGCAGAGGGCGAAACCTTGAAACGCCCATAGATCACCACGGCCCCGCCACCAGGCAGATCCTTGATTGCGTAGAAATTCCCGTTGATGCCGAAGATGTCCCCTACGCTCATTCCGGTTGTCGAGGAAACGACCACGGTGTCTGGCCGTAGTTCATCGTAGGACACGACCAGCTTGTTGCTCCAAAGGCCAAGCGTCGATGTGCGCGCTGCGGTGGTATGGTACGTCAGGCCGGTCGGGCTGGTGAGCAAGCTGTTGTTTGGCTGCACGGAACCCGCTAGCGCGCGGAGTAAAACAAGACCTTCAGCTGCTACTGCGTCCTTGCGGGTGATGCCCCGCAGTTCCCCGTGGCGCGGAAGGTTTTCCGGAAGCGACTCGGTCGGGAAGAACTGCAAAGCAGCTAAAGCGATGCGCCCATAAAGCGGCTGCGTGAGCGTGCCGAGCACTTTCGTCAGAACGTCATAGTCGCTGTAGGGGTCAAGCGAGGCAGCACCGCGAAGGAAGGCGCGCACCGACTGTCGAGCGCGGGACACGATTGCATCGAGTTTGGGGACTACAAATTCGCCAGCCATGGTCAGAAGCTTAGCCCGAACGTGGCTTGTTGCGGTTCTCCCCGCGCATCGTCAAACTTGACCTCCGTCTTCACGTAGGTCTCTTTGCCGGGCTCCTCGATGACGGTGCTTGTGGTTTTGACGTTGCTAATCAAGGCAACATCGACCAGCGGTTGCAGCGTGCGTGCGACCTCCGTGTCAATCCGCTCGGCAATGTCATCGGTGATCTTGTCGAGTTCGTGCAGCTTGCTACCGGCCAGCGGAAGCGCCGCCGAGCTATTGTATCGAAGGCGCAGCAAAAACAAGACCGAGCTGACCATTGTTTCGTCGGTGAGTCGTTCCCCGCGAAACAGCTTCCAGTCACGGGTTTCCGGGTCGATGTATCGAGTGGGGTTGCCCATTTACGCTCCGTGCCGCAAGGTGTTGTCTCAACCTAACACGAGGAGAACTACCATGCGTCGACGCGCCTATGCTCTGTGTGTGATGTTTGCCCTGTTGTCGTGTGGGGTCGATGGCTCCACGCCCAAGCCCACCCCAATGCCCACAAAGATCGCCGAAGGCCCGGCCAAATCGGGCTCCGATGTTCGCCTTGGGTGGGTGATTACCGATGGCGGGGCGCGTATCGCTATGGATGCGGCGGTCTATGCCCGGTCGGCTTCTGAAAAGTACGGGTCTCCGGTGTGGTGCAGCTTTATGGGCGCCGCGACCGACACGCGGGTTTCGTGCGTTCCCACACAGTCTTCTGCGGTCTCTTGGGACAGCGAGACGGGCCTGTACGCAGATCCCACCTGCTCTATGCCGCTTGCTGTCGACAATCGCAACCAGCGCGCTTGCTCTGGCACGCGGGTGCTGTTTTTTGTGTCGACGTACCTGACGGACAGCTGCGCGCAAGCTCCGAAGGTAACCGAAGCGATAGAGGTTTTTCCTGGAGCTAGCTACGCACGCCAGCTCGGAGCCTGCCGAGCGGTGCCAACCGATCTGACGCTGTACCTGTATTTTTCGCCTGGCAAATCGGTTGACAGCGTGTTTCCACGCGGCGTTCGCGGCATCGAGTGATCACTCGATCTTGACCAGCTGAGAAAAGGTTTTTATCAGCGCAAGGGGGGAGATCGTCAGCTCGGGGGGGCCTGCGTAGGTGCCAAGCAGCACAAAAGACGGAATGACGGTAGAGGTTCCCTTGGCGTTGACGTAGGTAATGGTGATGGTCACCGTGGGTGGCGGGCCTACGGCGCTGACTACGGCAAGAATGATCCTGTCGCCACGGACCTCGTCATCCTCACGCGCAGCGCCGCGTGTGGCGTTTTTTCCGATTGCGATTTTGTTGTCTTCGATGGTCAACGTCTGCGGGCTGTTCCCCAGCGAGTGTTGACGAGAGGCGCCAGCAGGTAGCTCAACAAGCTTGCCAGTGGCCTCGCGATCGGTGACGCACAGGATCTCGCAGAGCCTGCCATCGCGGAGCGCAATGGCGTCATGCCCGTCTCGGTCGTTCATGGGGCGGGCTTGAAACCCTGCTGGCTGCCGAATTCTGACGTTGCTGCGGGAGCGATCGGCAAACTCAATGGTCGCCACCAGCTCTCCGTTTGCATCTACCGAAATGCTTGTTACCTCGCCGCTGTCGAGCATGCGGGCAGCTTACAGGACGATTGCCCCCTTCGGCACCAGGGTCAGATTGGTCGTGGCCGAGTTCGTTTCGCTGCGCACCTTGTTGAGCGAGCGTCGAGTGATGAACCCGGTCAGATCGACCACCGGCTTTATGCGCTCGTCGCGGATGTGGCACAGCGTGTTGACGGTGTAGACGTAGCCGCGCTTGCTGCGAAAGCCAGCGACCTTGTACTCGTACACCTCACCGTTCGCGTTCTTGTGGGCCATCAGCCGCTTGGCCACTCGATTGGCTTGGTCGTTGCTCACCGGGTTGTTGTCAATGACGTGCCGCTTGCGGGGCCAGATGATGGGCCGGTCGGTCTTGGCGTAACCACGGATCGGTGGCTTTTTTTTGGTCTTACGCTTCTTGGTGGCGCTGCGTGGATCAGCGCTGTGATAAAGGCTGCCGCGCCCGAGTACTTCAATTTCGGTCGCCGTATTCGTCGAGCTGAGCCGCCGGCCACCCATCAGGATGTTGCTGCGATCTGGGTCAGTGAGGCTTCGACGAATGGAGTACAGCTCTTCTTGGTCGTAATCGGGGACGGTGAAGCACAGGTTTCCATCTGCGGTGAAGTAGGTGATCACGCCGATGTTTTCAGCGTGCCGCGCAAGAAAGTCCCATTCGGTTTCCCCAGGGTGCGGCTGCGCGTCTTCAAGGCTTTGCTTGATGAAGTACTCGTTGACCTTTGACGATCGCACGGCTGCCTCACCACGGCTCGTTCGGATCGTCTTGCTGCTCGCGATCACCTTGCCTGAAAGCAGGCTGCGGTTGGCGATGTCGTCCGACAGCACCTCAAGGTCAATCCCCAGCCCACGGTACTTGACGAGCATCTTCTCGGCCAGGTCGGGCAGCGTGGTTTGGCTGTCGATCTTTAGCCCGCGATCCACGTCGTTTTCCATCAGGAGGTGCGCTGGGTCGAGCGCCTCGATGTTGATAAAGCATTGGCCGTCTTCGCCCTCCTCCCAGTGCTGGTCGACGATAATCATCGTTGCCAGACGAATGCCGTCTAGCTCCAGCGCCACTACGGCATCGGGCAAGGTGAGGTTCGATACCCGCTCGACGTACTCAGCGGCTGGAAGATCGGTTCCTGCGCCGTTTGCTGCCAGCTTGAAACTCGCGCGATTGGCGGGCTGAAACAGATCCTCCTCCACTGAATAGTTGGTCCAAGTGAGCAGCCGTCGGCCTCTCTCTTGCGTCGGCCCGGCCAGGATCTGCATGGTCACACGGTCTTCATTCATCGCAGCTACCTGTCGAGGAAGTAAATGATGCGGTCGGCTTCGTATTCCTCACGCATGGTGGGGTTATAACGGGCAATCTCGTCGCCACGCAACGGATCGTCATACAGCGCATGGGCAATCTCGGGAGCGCTCATAGCTTTGCTGAACGAAGCAGAGATCAGGCGCGCAGACTTTGCCTGTGCCGCTTCCCCGGCCTGTTCGATCTGCGCCTTGCTCTCGATGGCTGCAAAGCGAACCTCTGCGTTTTCCACCAGCAACATCTCTGGTGTCTCAATCAGTTCGTCGTACCGAGCCTTTACGCGATCAGTCTCGGCGCGAATCTCGTCGAACGTCGCTTGCTCCGAGTCGAGAAAGTCTTGGAAGCTCTGCACAAGCTCAACAAACGGCGGCGTCTTGCGCAGCACGCCGAGCATGCCCTTGCTTGGGAATGCGGGCAGGCTGGGCGGCGATGGCGGGGGGCTTGCGAGGATGGCGTCGACTTGCAGCACCCGCATGTAGATATCGACTGCGAGGCCGCCGCCGTCGATCGCATCGTAGCGGTTGGGCGGTGGCGCTCCGAGCTTGGCCACTGCCCCATCGACAATCGCGGCGTTCGCTTTGGCGCCAGCCAGCGGGTTCTTTTCGACGATATCCAGCTGCTGCGCGCCCTCCTCCATGTCCTGCACAAACATGAAGTTGACGACGCAGCCGTTGAGCATATCGACGCTGTACTGAGGGTCGAACTGCGCGAAATGCCCAAAAACCTCACCCACCAGCGGGAGCAGCAAGCGGCCTTGCCGCGCGAGCTGGCAGCGGCGCCGCATCTGCATGAAGGTGATCGGCCACAGATCCTCGTAGCCCTCGATGCCGTTGAGGAAATAGATCTGCCCCTTGACCACCAGCGGAGTGACTGCAAGCCCCTCGCTGGCTTGATACCGGCGATGCGGGAACTTGTAACTCGTCCACTCCATCACAAACCCGCTCTCGTCCCATGCGGACATTGGGAACGGCCCAATGCCGTCGAAGGTAACGGGGCGGCGGTGTCTTTCCTCATTTGCCATGGTGACAAGCTACCACGGCAGAGCGGGAACAACCCCGGTGCGAGCCACGGACGAAACCCGCACCGGGGTACGCAGTCACGAGCTTCAGGAGGCCCACGCCTTGCGCACCAAGGTCGTAGCAGGCTGAGCCTCAGCGGTCAATGCTGGCCCGCTTTGGTCGGGACTCGCTTGCCGCCGCGCGCCGCTTCTTTGCCGGTCTTGGCCTCAGCAGTGACCGTGGCCTGCTGGCCGTTTTGAAAGTTGACGTTGAGAGTGACAGCTAGATGACGCTCCTGCTCTTTCTGCTTGCTCAGCAAGTCGGCCAGCGCCTTGTCCATCTTCTGATCCTGGCGTTCCTGGTCGAGACGATTTTCCGTGTAAGACGATATGTCCTGCGTCTTGCCGCGCTTCCAGTTGGCGTAAATCCCAAGGGCAGATAGACCACCGGCTTGAATCAGCGCTGTTCCTTTGTCGCCCCACAGACGCGATCCAAGCTGCGCGGTCGTATCCACGATGCCAGCAGCTCCTGGTGCGTGGTTTTGAGCTTCGCTCATCATCTCGGATGTCGCCTCAAGCGCGTACTTCTGCTTGAGGAAGTTTTGATACGAGAAGACCTCGGCGCGAGCCTGTCTGGCCTTTCCGACTCCCTCATGCGTGGCCATGCGAAACGAGTAGCCCCGGTCGAGGAAGCTGTTGCCCATCTCAGGGTCGACGTTTTCCAACTCGGTGAGTCGCTCCGGATTGCGAATCACCGACATCATGCCTTCGCGAGCCTGGGCGTCGCGAAACACCTCATACAGCTGGATGCGTCCTACCTTCTTGCCTCGACTCTTGGCCTTGCCAATCGAGTCGTTGGCGCTTTTCAACGACAGCCTTCCTTCCGTCTCAGCGCGTCGGATGCCGGTAGCGATTTCTTCCATCGGACGCAGGGTTGCGGAGCCGGTTTTCTTGTCGATGAGCATCGGGTCGAAGCCGTAGGTCGCTCTGAAACGCTCGCGCGTCTTGTCGTCTGCCAGCTTAGAAAGCATGTTCTCGGCGCGGTTGACTGATAGGTCGATATCGCCCCGCAGCTTCGGGTCATCGGCCATCGTCTGAAGCAGCGCTTGGCCCTTGCGGTACGCATTGAGCCCTGTGGTCCCTTGCAGGCCCATGAGCTGCGCAATCACGCCACCGCCCTTGGTTTGGATATTTTTAGCCGAGAGCGATCCCTTTTCTTCGCCAGCTCGCGTAATGCCCTGCATGGCGCGAATGTCATCGGCACTCATGAGGCCCAGATCCTTCATGGTGGTGATCTGCGATTCAACGGCAGATGCCATTTCTTCGTTTTCGAGAAAGTCACCGGTGCCGGACTTGAATAGCTGCCGCAGGATCGCGCCATTGTCGGCGAGCACCTCGCGACCCATGCTCTTTTTTTCCTGAGCCGCAAGGACGGCTTCGATTGCGACCTTTTGCGGAACGCCAGCTTGAAGCGCGACTGACTGAATCGTTTCACGGGCTCCAGCAAAGCCCTTCTCATCGTCAATCAGGTTGAGCTTGGCGCGGAGCTTGTTGAGTTGCTTGTCGAGTTCCTCGGCGTCTTGGGTCGCTTCCTCAAACCCTTTGATCTTGGCGATCTTCGCGATCTCTTGGAGTTTCTCGCGGCCCTTATCGAGTACTCGGTGCATCGCCTCTGCGGCGAATGCGCCATCGCGGAGCGCTTTGGGGAGCATGGCCAGGATGCCGTGCGTCTGCCGACCAGCGACACCGATGCCGAGCACTGCGCGTCGGCTCTGGTCCATCCACTTGTTTAGCTCCTGCGCCATCAGCTTGGCGTCGCGGATCGGGACTCCAGCTTGCCGCATTGCCTGTTCAAACTTTTTGGTGTCGCCGCCGCTCGCCTTGAGCAACTGCCAGGCATCCTTGAGCGGCAAGACCATCGATCCGTTGATCGACATCGACGCTGCTTTGATGGCTGCTACCAACTCTTCGGACGCACCCTTCTGCTCCTTGAGCGCGTCTTTGACCGCCTTGTCGTCCTTGACGACGAAGCGAACAATCAGCTCCTCAGACATGGTGTGGTTCCTTTTTGGGGAGGGGAGTCCAGGGCGGTGCCGCTGGATTGCGGAACGGATGCTTCGGTGCGGAAAAGGCTTTCTCTCGGGTGGTCTTGGCTTCCTCGCTGATTGGCAGCCCGTGCGCTTCGGCTTCGCAGACCAGCTCCCAGTATTCGAGCTGGTCCTCAGTCAGGCCGGGAAAGTGTCGGCCAGCTACACGCAGCGCGTCAGCAAATAGTCCATAAGCTCCGCCACCACCTCGTCGCCAAAGGCGGGCCAATCGATCGGCCCTGGCTTTTTTTTTAAGACCGCGACCAGACGTTCGTAGTCTTTCTCCTTGGCCAGCCGAGCGTAAGTCGACAGAGGGGCGTACTGCGCAGTGATGC
>ERZ795062.2830-NODE-2830-length-11131-cov-6.056789_pt1 | contig 11131 bp, 10 predicted proteins | sample MGYA00375146_ERZ795062 | MGnify/ENA primary metagenome ERZ795062 (study PRJEB30191, sample SAMN05720281) | activated sludge metagenome | isolation source: Anaerobic digester | place: USA | collected 2015-07-16 ...
CGCGCTCCTGCTCGGCGCGATCGTCGCCCCGCCCGACGCGGTGACCGCCGTCGCGATCGGCCGCAAGCTGGGCCTGCCGAAACGACTGATGTCGATCCTCACCGGCGAATCGCTGGTCAACGACGCGGCCGCGCTGTCGTTGTTCGCGATCGCCATCTCGCAGATCGCCAGCACCCACTCGTTCATCGAGAATCCGCTGGCCCTGTTCGGGTACAACGCCGTCATCGGGCCGATCGTCGGTCTCCTCGTCGGTTTCGCCACGCTGTGGATCCGCAGGCACCTGGCCAACCCGGCGCTGGAGACGGTGCAGGGATTCGTCGTTCCGTTCGCGGCGTTCATCGCCGCCGAACACATCCACTCCTCGGGTGTGCTCGCCGTGGTGATCGCCGGATTCGTCGTCGGCTCGGGTTCGGTGCGTGCCGGATACAAGACCCGATTGCAGGAACGGTACGTGTGGCATTCGGTGGACGTGCTGCTCGAGGCGTTCGTGTTCGCCTACATCGGTCTGCAGATGCGGTTCATCATCGAAGACCTCCGAGAGGCCAGGGAATCGCTGGTGCACATCGCGTGGGCATCGGTGATCGTGTTGGTCATCGTGCTGGCGATCCGCCCGATCTGTGTGTTCGCGATGTTCGGCCGTGCCGTGGTCAGCAGACGTATCGACGCCGCGGTCAACACCGAAACCCCCGCCGATCCGCGTCGCTCCGCCAGATCCGCGGGCAGTGGGAAAAAGCCGTCACGGTGGACGGGCAAGATCGATCGCAGATCGCTGACCTGGCAGGAGTCGACGGTCGTCGCATGGACCGGGATGCGTGGGGTGGTGACCCTGGCCGCCGCGTCAGGTATCCCGCTCACCGTCGCCAGTGGCGAGGCATTCCCCGAACGCTCGGCCATCCAGGCGATCGCGTTCGTCGTCACCATCGGCACCATCCTCATCCAGGGCACCACCCTGCCGTGGATGATCGCCCGGCTGAACCTGCGCAACGAGCAGGAGGAACGCTACGACCTCGAACAGACCGTACTGGCCGAGAAGATCGCGCACCGGGCCTCCGAGGACGTTCTCGCCGGGTTCGTCGCCGACCCGCCCGCCGGCCTCGACGCCGACACCGTCGCGATGATCCAGGAGACGGTCGCACGGCAGACGCACGACGCCGAGGAGATGCCCGACCCCGAGAAACACAACCGGCGCACCGACGCGTTCATCGGCCTGTACCGCGACGTGCTCGCCGCCCAGCGCGCCGCGCTCGTCATCGACCGCGATGAGGGCAAGATCGAGGACGAGGCGGTCCGCGCGATGCTCGAACGTCTCGACCTGCAGGAGGCGAGCCTGTCGGCCAGGATGGAGAGCCGCCTCTGACCGATCGCCGTGCCCGGTGCCCGGTGCCTGTTGGGTAGGGTCGCAGGCAGGGCGCCGGGCCACCGGGCCACAGGTGCGGCACGGGCAGGAGGCAGGCGATGACGCGACGACAGCCGACACCCGCCGAACGGTTGTACCTGAACCCGCTCGGGCCGCAGTTCTATCCGCCGCTGGGCTTCGCCGACGACGGAACACCGCGGTATCAGCCGGGACAGCCCGCGGGGCGGCCGTCGCACGCACCCACCGACGGCCGGATGCCGGCGGCGGGCACACCGGCCGACGCCGCCCGCCGCGCCACCCCCGGACCGGTGTCCCATCGCATCGATCGCCGGTCGGACACCCTGTGGAAGACGACGGTGTACGTCGTCGCGATCGTCGTGCTCGGCGCGGCGACCCTCCTGATGGCGCGCAACATGCTGACCGATGACACCCCCGACGAGATCACGTTGCCGTCCGTGGATTCGGATGACACCTGGATCACCGACACCCAGGCGCCCTACACCCGGATGCCCGACGTCCCGTCCCGGCGCGGCACCGGCATCGACGCCACCGGAAAGGCCGTTGTGTACCGGGTCACCGTCACCGGTGTCGGTGTGCTCGCCTACAGCGACGGTGTCGGGACCCGTAGCGACGTGGTCTCCGAGCCGGAGTGGAGTGTCGCCTTCACCGGTACCTCGTCGCCGCTGCGACTTCTGGTGGTCGGCACCTCGGGCAGCGCCGTGTCGTGCTCGATCAGCGTCGACGGCGAGGTCGTCGCCACCGATCGGGTGGCGGCCGAATCCGACCGCCGCACCGCGACATGTCTGGCGTGAGCAGCCCCGATGTCGGTAACGTAGAGAAGTGAGTTCTCCGCAAGCAGCCCAGCCCAGCCCCCCGGCGTCGCAGACCTCCGCGGTGTCAGAAGCTTCATCCGCGTCACTGCCGGGCAGTGGCGAATTTCGCACCATGATCACCTGGCAGGGTCTGGACGCCGTCCGGCTCGAACAGGTCCGTCTCTACGTCAGTGGCGCCCGCATCAAGGCGTACGGCCGGATCATCGCCGCCGCGCACGAGGGCCGCGAAGCCTTTTCCGCCTCGTACGAACTGATCACCAACGACGAGGGCGTCACCAAGCGGTTCTCCACGCATCTGGTGCGGGCCAGCGGCGAATCGCAGTTCGCCATCAACCGCGACGGCGAACACAACTGGCTGGTCCAGACCGCCGACGGCACCGTCCGCAGCGACTTCGACGGTGCCGAGGACATCGACATGGCGCTGTCGCCGATGTTCAACGCGCTGCCCATCCGCCGGTACGCCTTCCGTGCCGGGCGTCGGGTACCGGCCGGTGAGCAGGCACAGGTACCGGTCGTCTACGTGTACCTGCCCGAGGTGCGGGTCGAGGCCGCCACCATGAACTACACCAAACTCGAGGGCAACCAGGTCGCCATCGAAGGGCCGGTCGCCAGTTCCACCATCACGTTCGACGAGAACGGTTTCGTCGTCGACTACGAGGGGCTCGCCGAACGGGTCTGAGGGCCGGGCGTCAGCCCAGCCACACCCGGCCGGCGTGTGCCTGCCTGCGCAGTTCCTCCTGCCACCCATGGTCGCCGACGGTGACACCGCTGATCGGTTGCAGCGGCCCGGACGCGATCGCCTCGTAGGCGAGCCGGGCCCGATGGCCGTCACCGACCAGGATCTCGACGCTGCCCCGGTCACGGAGATCGTCGCGGACGTCCGTGAGGCGGTCGATGGCCTCGCTGAGCACATTCAGCAGCGCCGCGTCGTTGGCTTCGAGCATCGCCCGCTGCAACGCCGGAGCGGTCCCGGCGACGCGGGTGCCGTCCCGGAAACTGCCCGCGGCCAGCCGCAACGCGAGACCGCTCTCACCGGCCCCCACCACGGCCGTCGCCGCCGCCATCAGGTGCGGAAGGTGCGAGATCGCGGCCACCGCACGGTCGTGGGCGTCGTCGGCGGCGGGCACCACCGTCGCACCCGTGGCGAGCGCTATCGAGGCCACCCGCAGCCAGTCGGCCGCGTCGGTTCCGTCACCCGTAGACACCATCCACATGGCGCCCCGGAACAGCTCCGGGTCGGTCGCCGACCAGCCGGAGTGGCTGGTCCCGGCCATCGGGTGCCCGCCCACGAACCTGGCGGCCGGATGCTGTGCGGTGACGATACGGCGCACGGCCTCCTTCACGCTCACCACATCGGTGAGCAGATTGCCGGGGGCGTGTTCGGCGACCGCGGCCACCAGCCCCGACAGCGTGGTCACCGGCGTTGCCAGCACGATCACCGCATCGGTGTCGGCGGCCCGTCGCACGGTGGCGGCCAGGTCCGCCGACACGTCATGGCCGTTCGCCCGGGCGGCCTCGACCGTCGCCTCCGATCTGTTCCAGCCGAACACCGGTGCGGTACCGGCCAGTGCACGGAGCAGGGAACCACCGATCAGTCCGAGACCGAGCACGCACACCGCGCCGGGCAGTGCGGGGGAGGTGGACGGGGCGGGCATATCGTTGTCGGTCACCGCTCCACTCTCGCACGCCGTGGCGAACCGGTGGAATGCGCAGGAAAACTTGGGAACAGCCCACCAATAGGGATACCGTGACCCGCATGGCAGCTGTCGGCAAGGGCGACGGGTCCCGCGGGACCGACAACACGAACAGTGCAGTGACAAGTGACGACATCGACGGCTTCGCGGTGGCCGTCGTCCGCGAGGAGACGCGGTGGACCGTGACCGCTCTGGAACCGTCCGCGCTCACCGATCTCGCCGACGCCGAGCGGCAGTTGCGGGCATTGCGCGCGACGAGCGCGGTGTTCGGTCTGCTCGATGTCGACGACGAGTTCTTCATCATCGTGCGACCGGCACCGGGCGGGCCGCAGTTGCTGCTGTCCGATGCCACGGCCGCCGTCGACTACGACGTCGCCGTCGATGTCCTCGACGCCCTCAATGTTGAGGTCCCCGACCTCGATCCCGACGACATCGACGACATCGAACCGTGGGAGGAGGGCGATCTCGGTGTGCTGGCCGACCTCGGGCTGCCCGACGCGGTGCTGTCGGTGATCGTCGGCGACACCGATCTGTACGCCGACGAGCAGATCGGTATGATCGCCGCCCGGCTCGGTTTCTCCGAGCAACTGTCCAAGGTTCTCGACACATTGGGACGCTGAGCTGAGCGGCGCGCGGAGTCTGCCGTCGGGGCCGTGGGAGACGATGATGCGGGCCGCGCTCGACGCGGCCTCGCTGTCGGGGGCCGACGACATTCCGATCGGTGCCGTCGTGTACGACCCCGAAGGCATCGAGCTGGCGCGCGCGGCCAACCGTCGGGAGGCCGATGGCGATCCCACCGCACACGCTGAGGTTCTCGCGCTGCGGTCGGCCGCGGCGGCGTTCGGTGACGGGTGGCGGCTGCCGGGCTGCACGCTCGTCGTGACCGTCGAACCGTGCACGATGTGCGCCGGCGCCGTCACTCTCGCGCGCGTCGACAGGCTGGTGTTCGGCGCGTGGGAACCCAAGACGGGGGCCGTCGGATCGCTGTGGGACGTGGTGCGCGATCAGCGGCTCGGCCATCGGCCGGAGGTGATCGGCGGGGTCCTGGCCGACGACGCGATACGCCTGATGCAGGAGTTTTTCGCGGCGCGGCGAGAATCCGTCCGGTCCCGCCGGAAACCGGCAAACGGGTAGTCCGGTGAGCTAACCTGGCCTTGACCGACCGGGTTTGTGCCGGTCACCGGCATGCTTCGACATGCCGAATCAGATGAGGAGAAGCCATGTCGGACGCCACCAACAAAGTCAACGAGGCGCTCAACGTCGCCAAGGGCAAGCTCGAGGAACTCGCCGCCAACGAGAAGGTCGCCGGGGCCATCGGTGTCGCGCAGCAGAAGGCCGGTGAGATCGCGGCGAACGAGAAGGTTCAGGGTGCGATCGGTGTCGCGCAGCAGAAGATCGGTGAGATCGCGGCCAACGAGAAGGTTCAGGGTGCGATCGGTGTCGCGCAGCACAAGATCGGTGAGATCGCGGCCAACGAGAAGGTTCAGGGCGCGGTGAGCACCGCACAGGAGAAGATCGGCGAGGTTGCCGGCAAACTGGCCGGCCACAAGCCGGATTCACCCGCCTGACCAGCCAATTTCACGCTAGGACGCACCTGCGGTACAGTTTTTCGCGGTGGCGTGTCCGAGCGGCCGAAGGTGCAGCACTCGAAATGCTGTGTACGGTAACCCCGTACCAGGGGTTCAAATCCCCTCGCCACCGCCATATCGGCCCCCTACCTGCACAAGGTAGGGGGCCGATGGCGTCTCCGGGTCAGGGCCCGAGCAGGGCAAGCGGAACGACGGCGATGCCGTCGGCGCGGCGGTAGGCTGATTTCCCGGTCGTGACGACCGCGTCAGCGAGACTGTCGCCGATCCGATTCCGCAGCCGGAGAAGGTGCTTCACGTCTGCCGACCGAGCTCGCGCACCTGGCGTGGGCAACCGCCCGGCGAGATGTTCCATCCGCACGGGCAACGCCTGTTACCCGACTGCGTCGGCGAGCCTGGTGGTGATGATGGCCTCCGCGTCGGACATGATCTGCTCGATCACCTCGCGGCAGCTGAGCACCGAATCGATCAGACCCTGCGACTGACCCGCCCACCACATTCCGCCGTCGATATCGCCGCCGGTGAGTACTTCGCGGCGGGCCCGTTCGCCCGAGGCCAGATGTGCGACGTCGGCGAAGGTGGCGCCGGGCCGACGGCCGATCTCGGCGATCTCCTCCGACACCGCGTTCCGCGCGACGCGGGCGGTGTTGCGGAACTCGCGGAACACCAGCGTGGTCGCGCGTTCGTCGTTGGCGACGATCTGATCCTTCACGTTCTGGTGCACCGGTGCCTCGGTGGTGGCGACGAACCGGGTGCCCATGTTGATGGCGTCGGCACCGAGGGCCAGTGCCGCGACCAGACCGGCGCCGTCGGCGAAACCGCCCGACGCGACGATCGGGATGGACAGTTTGCGGGCGGCCGCGTTGATCAGGATGAGTCCGGGAATGTCGTCGTCGCCGGGATGACCGGCGCATTCGAAGCCGTCGATGCTGATCGCGTCGACGCCGAGGCTTTCGGCTTTCAGCGCGTGCCGCACCGCGACCGCCTTGTGGATGACCTTGACCCCGGCATCCTTGAAGTGCGGCAGATGGGGGGCCGGGTTGGCGCCCGCGGTTTCGACGATCTTCACTCCGGAGGCGATGATCGCCTCGCGGTACTCGTCGTACGGCACCGGATTGACCGTCGGCAGGATCGTGAGGTTGACGCCGAACGGCTTGTCCGTCAGCGACTGGGTCCGGGCGATCTCGGCGGCCAGCGCATCGGGTGTCGGCTGGGTGAGGGCGGTCAGGAAGCCGAGCCCTCCCGCATCGGCCACCGCCGCGATGAGTTCGGCCTTGCCGACGGCCGTCATGCCGCCGCACACGACAGGGTGTTGCACCCCAAAGGTTTCGGTGAATCGAGTCTTCAACACCGTCCCGAACCTACCGCCGGATCCGCAGTCGGCCGGCCGCGATCCCGCTCACCGGATCGATCCCCGCAAACTTCGTCCGATATGGCGGTTGGCTCGGACATATGCCCGAGCCGACCGCCATATCGGACGAAGTTCGTTCGCGCGCGTCGATGCGGTGGGCAACTATTCGCGAGGTGCCCCGGAACTATCGCCCGGAGGTCGGCAGCTGGACGCGGAGGACTGCGCCCATCTCGGTTCCGATAGCGAGTTCGGTTGTGTTCTCCGGGTTTACGGCGACGGAGGTGGCGGGTTGGCCGAGCTGTACGGCGCATGAGCGCCGCGTTGCGGTGTCGGTGACGAACAGTTGGCCCGTTGTGGTGGTGACGGCCAGTTTTCCCGGCGCGACGACGGCGAGATCGTCGACGATCCCGGGCAGCGGAGCGGTGACATCAGCCCCGATGCCGACTCGATCCGGCTGGGCCAGCGGCACCTTCAGCACTCGCCCGGTGAGGCTGGTGGTCATGGTGACGTACAGGGTGCCGCCGTCGACGGCCACCCCGTTCATGCTTGAACCGTTGACGGTGCCGCTCGGTGCGAGATTCCGGGGCGCCTTCGACGACCAGCCGCGATCGACCTTGCCGCCCGGGAGGACCTTGAGCACGCCCTGCCAGGTGTCGCCGACGTAGGCGTTGCCCACCGCGTCGAAGGCGAGCCCGTTGGGAAAGCCGAGACCAGCGGTGTATATCCGTGGCTTAGGTTGTGCCGCAGTAGGATTAAAACTGTATATACTGCCGGTCCGCAACAGTCCGACGGCATCCTTGGTGAACGAGGTGACGTACATGCGCCCGTCCGGACCCGCGGCGATTCCGCCGGGGAACGGTACGGACACCGACGCGGTGACACGGCCGTGATCGTCGAGCCGTTCCACAGTGCTCATCATGAACCGGGATACCCAGAGTGACCCGTCGCGGTCGTAGCCGACGTTCTCGCTCCAGCTGAGCACGGGGACCGATGCGTTCTTGATGGTGTCGACGCGAACGGACTGGCACGGCGGCGCAGCCTCCGCGAGGGAGGGGTACAGCGGCGCCACCGCCAGCAGTGCGCCGGTTGCCAGGGCCAGAACAGCACGGCGCATGGGCACTCCTCGGACCGTCGAATGTTGGTATGGAAGCATAGTGGAGCACAAGGGCGGATTCGCTGCCATGTTAGAACCTGTCAGGCGTCGATCCGTGGACGACGACGCACCGTGGGCCGGTAGATCACGAATCCGAACAGGGCGGTCTGGATGATTTCGTCGGCAAGGTAGGCGTCCAAGTCCAAGGGCTTGCGTAGGTGTTCTATGGCGATGAAGTCACCGATAACCGGGCCGACGGTGTCGGCGTCGAGATGGAAGGTTTCGCCGCTGACGTCGGTGATACGTGCGGCGGCCGCGCCATCCCAGGAGTCGATGCGCGCCCAGTGCCGGATGCCGAAGCCCTCGACGGCCTCAATCAGCAGACGCGTGACGAACCGGTCCAGATCCGCTGGCGGGTCCGGGTGATGTGACGCACGCATGGCGTCGAGCGCAGACCGGTAGGTGACCCCATGCTTCCTCGCGTACTCCCGCGCCGCCCGCTTCTCGGCCGCATTCCTCGTCATAGTCGAACACCCGTCCAGCGACGCTGCCCGCATGCGGGTCGCATCGGATGAGTCGAGCGTGCGAAAACCCAGGTTTCGCAGATCCGGCGGACCTTGCCCTCTGGCGCCGACGGTGGGGCGATGCGGGCGTCCCCGGTCGGCTCGGGTGGCTATGCGAGTAGCAACTGTTCGAAGTGTAGCCGGGGCCGGTTCTGCAAACTTCGTCCGGTATAGCGGCTGGCTCCGACATATGCCCGAGCCAGCCGCTATATCGGACGAAGTTTGCGGATTGGCTAACGGAGTTCAGCGGCGCGTTCGGCTAGGTCGAGAAGCGGTTGGGGGATGATGCCGAGGAGGATGGTTACTACTGTGCAGAGGGCGATGCCGGCGGTGGTGAGGATGCTGGGGCGCACGATGTGGGGCGGGTCGTCGGGTGGGTCGGTGAAGAACATCGCGATGATGATGCGGATGTAGAAGTAGGCGGCGATGGCACTGGAGAGCACGCCGATCACCACCAGAACGCCGGCGCCCGAACCGGCAGCTGCGGAGAACACGGCGAACTTGGCGATAAAGCCGCTGGTGAGCGGGATGCCGGCGAAGGCGAGCAGGAACATCGAGAACATGGCCCCGACCAGGGGATAGCGTTTGCCCAGACCCGCCCACTGGGAGATATCGGTGGCCTCGCGCCCCGACAGATGCGGCCCGACGGGTCGATCCGGCTCGCGGACAACGGAAATCGTGGCGAAGGCGCCGAGGGTCGAGAAGCCGTACACGGCGAGGTAGAACAGGGTTGCCGAGACGCCGTGTTCGTCGAGGGCGATCACCCCGAGTAGCAGGAAGCCGGCGTGTGTGATGGACGAGTAGGCGAGCATCCGTTTGATGTCGGACTGGGTGACCGCCATGATCGCGCCGACGAGCATCGTCGCGATCGCCACCGCCCACAGAATCGGCCGCCAATCACTGTGTATCTCACCGAATCCGACGTAGCACACCCGGAGCAGACCACCGAACGCGGCGACCTTGGTGGCCGAGGCCATGAACGCGGTGACCGGGGTGGGGGCACCCTGATACACATCCGGGATCCACGAATGGAACGGCACCGCACCGACTTTGAATAGGAGTCCCACCGCCAGCAGTGCGAAGCCGATCACCGCCAGGGAGTGGTCGTCGGCTCCGCTGAGTGCCGAATCGATCTCGGCGAGATCGAGTGTGCCGGTAGCTCCGTACGCGAATGCCGCGCCGAACAGGAAGAACGCCGACGCGAACGCGCCGAGCAGGAAGTATTTGAGCGCCGCCTCCTGCGAGATCAGCCGCCGTCGTCGTGCCAGCCCGCACAGCAGGTAGAGCGGCAGCGACATCACCTCCAGCGCCACGAACATCGTCAGCAGATCACCGCACGCACCGAACAGCATCATCCCGCCGATGGCGAACAGCACCAGCGGGAACACCTCGGTGGTGGTGCCGCCGGCGCGGGTAGCCTCGTATTCGGCGTCGCTACCGGGCACCGACGCACCCGACGAGGTGAACATGTCGGCGTCGGTGATGTCACCGGCACCTCCCGTGCCCGAACCCGCGGCCGCTCCGATCAACTCGGGTTGCCGGACCACCCGTTCGAGGCGGCGCTCAGCCATGAACGACACCGCCACCAGGGATATCAGCAGCACCGTTCCCTGCAGGAACATCGCCGGGCGGTCGAGCACGACGGCACCGGCCACCGTGCTCACACCGTCCGATTCGGTCGAGGCGACGGCGACCAGCGCCGCGAAGGCCGCGACGATCGCCACCAGCGCCAGTCCGAGCTGCGCCCGGAATCGGTGTGCGCGCGGCACCACGGCCTCCAGCAGCACACCGATGACGGCGGCACCCAGCACGATCAGCATCGGTGACAGCGCCCCGTAGGCGATGCTCGGCGCGTCGTAGGTCATCGCTGTCCTCCCGGCTCGGTCAGTGTGATGGTGTGCTGTACCGCGGGTGTCACCGCGTCCAGGACCGGTTTCGGATACACCCCGAGCGCCACCAGAGCCACCAGCATCGGCACGATCACCAGCTTCTCCGTCGGCAGCATGTCGCGCATCGTGCGCGCCGGATCACGGTGCGTTCCGGGGCCTTCCCGCGCGGGCACATCCGGAACCCGCACCGGTCCGCCCATCATCCGCTGATAGGTCCACAGGATGTAGATCGCCGCCAGCACCAACGCCCCGGTGGCGGCGACGGCCGCGATCGGGAATCGCTCGTAGGTGCCGATGAGGACCAGGAATTCGCTGATGAACGGTGCCAGACCGGGCAGCGACAGCGTGGCCAGGCCCGCCACGAGGAATGTGCCGGCCAGTACCGGTGCCACCTTCTGCACCCCGCCGAAGTCTGCGATCAACCGGCTGCCGCGCCGGGACACCAGGAATCCGGCGATCAGGAACAGTGCCGCGGTGGAGATTCCGTGATTGACCATGTACAGGGTCGCGCCTGCCTGGGATTGCGAGGTCATCGCGAAGATGCCCAGGATGATGAACCCGAAATGGGAGATCGACGTGTACGCGATCAGCCGCAGCACATCGGTCTGGCCGATCGCGAGAATCGCGCCGTACAGGATGCCGACCACCGCCAACGCCGCGATCACCGGAGCGAAGTACGACGACGCGTCGGGGAACAGTTGCAGGCAGAACCGCAGCATCGCAAAGGTTCCCACCTTGTCGACGATCGCCATCATCAGCACCGCG
>ERZ795062.2832-NODE-2832-length-11127-cov-5.516348_pt1 | contig 11127 bp, 10 predicted proteins | sample MGYA00375146_ERZ795062 | MGnify/ENA primary metagenome ERZ795062 (study PRJEB30191, sample SAMN05720281) | activated sludge metagenome | isolation source: Anaerobic digester | place: USA | collected 2015-07-16 ...
CCCGCCGCTTCGGATCGTGCAAGCATCCACATCTGGTTGGGCGAGCCCCGCCAAACGGCCAAACTCAAGCAGCGAGGTGCCCCCCGGTGTCGCTTCTGCCCGGGTTCACACGGAGTGTCTTGTCCACATCTGCTTGATCCCGCTCAGCTCCCACCGGAGATCTGGACGTCTTCGCGGGTTCCCACCGTCAGCCGGCCGGGGTGGTCCCATCCATCCGTGCCATCCACGCCATGACGTCATCGGCGTACCGGCCGCTGCGTAGGGCGCCGGCCATATAACGCATGGGCTTGTCCACGTGGGCGAAGAACGCCTTGTAACTCGGACACAAGTAGTGCAGGCCGGGTTCGCCGTCGGGGGTGAGCGTGAACCGATCCTTCGGGCACCCGCCGTGGCACACGAAGCGCACACTGCAACCGCGGCAGTAGTCAGGCAGGCTATCGCGCTTCGCCTGCCCGAAGGCCACCTGCTCAGGTGAGCTGATCAGTTCCAGCATCGGTGTCTCAGTGATGTTGCCCAGCAGGTAGTCAGGCTCCACGAAGTGGTCACACGAGTAGAGGTCACCGTTGTGCTCCAGCGCGAGCGCCGTACCGCAGGTCGCAGCGTGGACGCACATCGACCCGGGCACATCCAGGTAATTGGCCAAGGTCGTGTCGAACATCTGCACATAGACACGGCCGACGTCACGACGGACCCACTCGTCGAACACCTCGGACAAGAACACCCCATACCCGTCCGGGCGCACGGAACGATCGGTCACCTCCGCCCCGACAGGAATGCCACCGGGGGACGGGCGTTCCACCACCGGGATGAGCTGGATGTACTCGGCACCCAACTCGTCACGCAGGAAGCGATAGACCTCGAGTCCGTGCTCTTCGTTGGCACGATTGACAGTCGTGAGCGCGTTCCACCGCACACCGTGATCCTGCAGGACGCGCACCCCCCGAACCACCCGGTCGAAGGACGGCTTTCCTGCCTTGTCCCGGCGGTACACGTCGTGCAACTGCGCGGGGCCGTCAATCGAGACACCCACGAGGAAGTCGTGCTCGGCGAAGAACTGCGCCCACGCGGAGTCGAGCAACGTCGCGTTCGTCTGGATGGTGTGCTCGATGACCTGTCCCGGCCGGCGGTGACGCGCCACCAGGTCCATCACCTGCCGATAGAAGTCCAAGCCCATCAGAGTCGGCTCTCCACCCTGCCATGCGATGCTCACCTCTGGCGCGGCATGCCAGGCCAACAACTGGGAGACGTACGCCTCGAGCACGGTCGGCGTCATCCGGAATGTACTGCCCGGATAGAGCTCCTCCTTGGCCAGGAAGAAGCAGTAGTCGCAGTCCAGGTTGCAGATCGCGCCTGCCGGCTTCGCCAGGACGTGGAACGAAGCAGGCGGGGACCCTTGCTCGATCGGCACATCTGCATCTTGCCAGCCACCCCAAGGGCTGGGCCATGCTCACAGGGAGTCACCGCGCTGAGAACTTCCTCAAACGGCGCGCAAGCCGCCCCGCCGAGCAGCGTGGCACAGGACAGCACAGCCCGGGATCCCCAGCACAGAAGGCTGGCGTTACACGTCTGGTTGATCATGGTCCGCGGCCAACCAGATTTGTAGACGGTCCTGTGGCCACAGGACCGCGAGCTGCCGACGGCGGAGGTTGGCCGGTATCACCACCACGACAGCCCCGCGTGGACTCCTATGCTGAGGGCCATGCGACCGGCAGCACTCACACTGGCCTTTGCACTGCTCCCATCCCCCGCGATCGCTGCGACGGTCACGGATTCCGGCGTCGGGAGTCTGCAGTTGGGCATGTCGGCACAGCAGGCGGCGGAGGCTGGATGGATCGAGAGGAGTCCGACACCCTGCAACAGCGGTTGGAAAGCGGCCCGGTTCCAAAAGGGCCTCTTCGTCGGCGTGTGGAACGACACCGTGATGCTGATCTCCGCAAGCAGTCGCAGATTCGTCACCGAAAGGGGCATCCGTCCCGGTGACTCGGTCAAGAAGCTGAAAGCTCGATACCCGGTCTCCAGGCAGAGCAAGAACATCTACTCCGGGGGCCCGATCTACGGTGTTCGGGGCAGCTCGTTGTACTTCCCCGCAGTCAGGGGCCAGGTCGAGGTGCTCGAACTCACGAACGGATATCGTCCCAACGGCAGCGAATACGAGTGCTGATCTGACGGCGGGTCGTCAACGCCGAGCCTTCGCCGTGCGGCGGTCGTTCTCCTGCCTGATCGCCTTGACCAGTTCGGACTTGGACATGGTTGACCGGCCTTGGATTCCCAGCTCACTGGCCACCCCGTAGAGGTGCTTCTTGGAAGCGGTGGCGTTGACGCCGCCGGCCGTCTCACGTCGGGTGGACTTGCCGCCTTTGGCCTGGTCGTCGGAGGGACCGGCTTTGTCCTTGCGCTCCCACCGGTCACCGACCTTCTCATGGGTGTGCTTGAGTGCCGACCAGGCGGTGCGCATGGCACGCTCACCCTCGCCGTACTCCGCAGCCGCCGAGTCATGTGCTTTCGCGAAGGTTCGCTTCGCCTTCTTGCCAGACCGGGCGACCGTGCTGGGAAGTTCGCGGGCTTTGACCTTGCCCTTCTTCGTCATCATCGGCATGGCCGTACCTACCCGCGCTGGACCACAGCAGACGGGAATGGCTGCTGCCCTGCCACAATCGCAGGATGCCCACTCCCCTGCCGGAATCCGAACTCGCCGAGGCGGTCGCAGCAGCGTTCGATCTGTGCGCCGGAACCCCCGGCGCCGTCGTCGGCGTCCAGGCTGCCGCCGGCACCTGGTTCGGTACCTACGGAAACGCCGATCCCGACTCGCCGATCACCGCACAGACGCACCTGCGCATCGGGTCGGTCACCAAAACCTTCACGGCCACGATGCTGCTGCAGTTCGTCGAGCAGGGGTTGGTCAGTCTCGACGATCCGGTGTCCATGCACCTTCCGAACACAACCGACATCACCGTGCGCCTGCTGGCCACCATGCGCAGCGGCATCGCCGACTACACCGCTGACCCGGGTCTCGTGCAGAGCATCATCGCGGATCCAACCGCTGTGCACACCTGCGACGAGGTAATCGCGGTCGGTCTCGCTCTGCCCAGGGCCTTCGCACCCGATGCCCAGTTCGCATACTCCAACACGAATTACGCCATCCTCGGCAAGGTTTTGGAGCAGGTATCCGGGCAGGACTATGCGACCTTGCTCGACGAGCGGATCGGCAAACCCTTGGGGCTGGCGAACACATCCTGGCCCGGAGAATCCGGGCACCTTCCCACGCCCTTTGCGCGGGGATACACACTCGTGTTCCCCGGCGCTACTGCCGAGCACCCCGTGGACACCACCGACTTCAATCCGTGTTGGGCCAGCGCCGCCGGCGCCCTGGTCTCGACCGGACAGGATCTGCTCACGTACGCGACGGCACTGGGAACCGGCGAGTTGCTCAGCCCGCAGATTCACGCCATGCGCGTCGCCTCGCTGGCAGATGCGTCCGCGCTGGGGGCGGGTGTGGAGTACGGGATCGGCTGGATGTCCATCAGCGGATGGATCGGGCACTCCGGACACATCCCCGGCTACCGCGCGGCCTGCTACTACCACCCCGAGGCGCAAGTTGCCGTTGTCGTGCTCACCGCCGGGGACATCGTCGCGGGGCAGTGCCCGCCGGGGTTCGGCGGTGCGAGCATCGCGACGGAATCACCGTGCATGGCCGCCACGGCGCGGATCTTCGATGTTGTCACAGAGGTCTTGGGTCACCCCAGCAACACTCCCACCGGCATGGGGTGATTCGCAGCGTCAGTTCCCGCCCACCCACGGGATCGGGTAGACGAACTGCCACCCGCCGGGGAACGACGGCATGGTGCCCATGTTCTGCGGCCAGCCTTCGAACGTCTGCACGTTGGGCAACTCCTCCTCGAGTTCCTCAGCGACTGCCTCCGCGGCCTCGGCTGCGGCCTCGCCGACATCTGCACCAGCCTCCACCCCCTCTGCGACTGCCGCAGCGCCATCGGCCAGTTCCGGCAGATCTGCTCCTCCCGTGACGACTGTCACGGCCACGATGACGGCGATGATCAGCACGGCGGCGAAGATCTCCAGCACGATGGCCCACGGCCCTTGTTTGTCGAAGAACTCCTCGAATGAGGTGAGCATGCTGAAGGTGCAACTGCTGTCGTCCGGCCACGTGATCGTGCCCTTGTATCCGAACGTCTGATTCTCGAACAGCACCACCGCGACCTGGCCCACGCCCATGGTCGGCTGCGGAGATTTCGCGCACGGGTCACTGCCGGAGCTCCCGTCGTACTTGTACGTGTTGTCGATTCCAGCTTCTTCACCTTGCAGCGTGAATCCCGTGGCGATGTTCGCCGCTGGGTCCCCAAGGATGGCCAGAAGCAGCACTTTGTCGTCAAAGGCCATGGGGCTGGTGGAGTTGGACGCGCCGGTGGTCGAGTCCCCGTTGCTAAAGGTCAGGTCCAGATTGCGTCCGGTGTCGTTGGCGAAGATGTAGCCGTACCCCCAGGCGCCTGCCGTTGACGACGTCGTCTGCGAGGTCACGGCCGTCGGAGCCGCCGCCAGCTGCGAGCCCGCAGGGTCGATCAAAGGAACTTTCGCGCGGTAGACATGTGAGCCCCACGACACCTTTCGCTTGACGGTGAAGGCGCCGTCGTGCGTCACGCGGGCAACCGTCTTCCAGCGGCCCTTCGTCTTGCGCACGATCCCGAAGCGGCCCCCGCCTTGCAGCTCTTGAATGAGCACGGTCGGGCCGGCGTTGGGACTGCGTACGACCCCCTTGAGCACGATCCGGTCCCCGGCGGCGACCCGCGCACTCTTCTTGGAACCAAGCCGCAGGGTCACGCAGTCGCTCTTGGTCGTGCGCTTGCTCTGCCGCGGTGCCGGGTCGCAGGCCTCGCCAGTCAGCGTGGTCCCCGCGGCCGCAGTGGCAGGCGCGGGTGATGCCTGCGCCTGGGCGGGAAGTGCGCCCATCATGACGGCCAGCGAGACCGGCACAACCAGGCAGCATTTGAGCCAGCGCATCGACGGCCTCCGTTCGTGGTACGCAGACGGTACTGCATGGCGTATTTGGCAGACATGGTCCAAACGGACGGATGTGGCCGCTTACGACCTTGAGCTATTCCGGCTTTGTTGTCCCGAAACCAGCCCGATCGAGGCCAACAACCCCCGAAAAGGTCACCCTCCACCAGGCGGCGTCACCGGCGATCTGCTCCCGGATGGCGTTCCCATCGCCAGCAGTGGGTTGAACCCTCGGCCGTCGGCAAACTGGTTGTCGCCGTTCCTCATCCGGCCAGCCACAGCGCCCACTGCTCCACTGTGCGGAAGCCCAGCCGTTCGTAGACGCCGAAACCCTCGGGGCTGGACTGTAACCAGGCCCATGAAACGCCCCCCACAAACCCGGCACGCGTGGCATAGTCCGTGATCGCCGCCCCATACCCATGGCCCCGAAACTGCGCAGGAGTGGCGACGTCGAAGATCCCCACCGACTCGGTGTCGCTGATCGTCACCGCCGCAGTCACCGGCACACTATCCACCTCACCGATGAACATGCGGTAGCCCGGCATCAGGCCGAACAGGTCGGTCGCACGACGAATCGCCGCCACGTCCACCTCGAATGCCGACGCCGCAACCTCGGTGCGCAGATCGAAATCGGCATGACTCAATTCCCGCATCACGAGACCGTCCACGTGCACGGCAGGGCCCAGGTCGCGCAGAGTCATGAGGGGGACGTCGGGGCCGCGGGTCAGACCGACCGATCGGGCCACGGACTCCCCCACGCCCACACACTCGGGCACAGCCTGCAGACCGTACGGCGCCCCCTGGTCGACCACGGCCTCCAGCACGTCGCATACCGCGCCCGGATCGGCCTCGGCCGCGTACAGCCAAGCGCCGTTCAGCGTGGGGAAGGGAACCCCCGTGACCATCCCGAAAGCGCCAGGCATGCTGCGCAACCATTGCCGCTCAGGGTCCATCTGTGAGGCATGACGCATGAGGTTCAGGACGGTCTGACGGGCGGCGGGATTCATGTGACCTCCATGGTCAGGCTAGCCATCTGGGCCGCTCTTTTCGATGAGCCGTGTGACACAAATCCCAAAGAAGCCCGCAACCGCCCTCCCAGTTCCTGGGAGGGGGACGTGGCGAGAGCACGATGAACCGGCCAACCGCATCGGGCCGTCGGTACGAGTCATGCGCGAGGTCTTCCAGCTTTGTTGTCGCGAGATCCGCTGATCGAGGCCACCAACTCACGAAGATCTCGGGTCGGGCCGCCATCATCGAGCCGATGAGCTGCACGCGCCAGACCGATCGGACCGGCGACCGGCACACCCCGTACCCTGCATGAGTGCGCGACGTGAGCCTGACCCTGCCCGACGGCCGGGTTCTCGCATATCGCGAGTATGGCGACCCGCGGGGGCGACCGGTCGTCAATAATCACGGCGGCCTGTTATGCGGCTTGGACATCGGCCCCGCCGACACGGCCGCGCGGGAGCTTGGCATTCGGCTGATCTCTCCGGACCGGCCCGGGGTGGGCCTCTCCTCCCCCAAGCCTGGCCGCCGCACCGGTGACTGGCCCGCGGATGTGGGGGCATTGCTCAAGCACCTCGGGCTGCAGGAATGCGGGGCCTTCGGATGGTCCCTCGGCAGTGAGTACGCTTTGGCCCTCGGCGCGGCCGGGATCGCCACGAGGGTCGTTGTTGTGGGCGCGGTGCCACCTTTGGCCAGCGATCAGCTGCAGCAGCTCAACCGGACCGACCGGGTCCTCGCCAACCTGTCCATGAACCGCCCGAACGCGGCCCGGCGCGTGTTCCACCTCATGGGTCGCAACACCGGCGCCATCCACCGTCTCACCGCACGCACCTCAGGCCGCCCGGACAATACGATCGTCGCCGAACTCGACGGGTTCGGGCAGTGGATGCGGTACGCGCTTCAGCAGCCGTCGGGCATGGTCGAGGAGTACTGCGCCATGTGCCGGCCCTGGGGATTCTCCCCGTCGGCCGTCCAGCGACCTGTGACCGTCTGGCAGGGCACAGCCGACGAGTTCGTACCAGTGACCTTGGCCCGTGAACTTGTCGCCGGGTTGCCCGACGTCAACTACCGGGAGGTTCCCGCGGCCGGTCACTTCCTGGCTTACGAGCGGTGGGGTGAGGTGTTGACCCCTCTCGCCTGATGCCCGCCGCTACCCCTGCGGCGCGTTTGCCACCGCACTCAATGGCGGGCCCTGGAAGGTGACGTTCAGCTGGCGGGCCACCGACTGCCACTTGTAGTCGAACGGGCCCTTGCGGTTGCCGTAGTAACCCTGCGGCCAGCCCTGTCCTGCCACGGTCGGGACCGGCCAGTTGTTGCCATACGCCTGCGCGATCGCGGTGCCATCGGCAGCATCGATCTTCAGCCCCGGCAGGCTGATCGTCGGTGCCGCGGTGCAGCCGAACTGGGTCGGCACGGCTGGTGTTCCCGACAGCGTCACCATGTTCTGCAGGTCGTCCGGGGACACCGTGCCCAGGGCCACCGCCTGGCTCCCGCCCGCCGACGCAGCCTGGATCGACACCGGCTGGTTCGCGGCGTTCGGCGACAGATACGGCGTATCGATGCCGTTGGTCGTCTGGGTCACTGAGTCGTTGAAGTAGACCGGCGTGCCGTCGGCTGTGAGCCCGAAGAAGTTCACGATCCAGTCGGCGTTCAACGGGAGTTGCCCGGAACCGTTGGTCTGGAAAGTCGCCAGCGTGCTCTGCTCGATGGTTGTCGGCGCCGAGTTGCCGAACGGCGTCGACAGCGTGGCGGTCATCTGCGACAAGTCGCAGCGCAACGTGTAGTTGCCGGTGGCGTCGACGGTGGCCGTCATCGCGGGCGGCTTGCCCTCGTTGAGCAGGCCGGCGTTGTACACCGGATTGGTGAGATAACTCAGCTGCACGTACATCTCACCCAGGGTCGAGATGAAGCAGGGATCCTCGCCCGGCGGGTCGGCGGCATCGTTGGGATAGCACTCCACGACTCCAGCCGAGCCCGGGTTCGGTCCGATGTACTGCATCAACCCGTCCTGGTAGGTGGCTGAACCGCCGGTGTACTCACCCGACCCGGCGTTGGGCGACACCATCGACGCCGGTGCCCCGCCGTTCCAGTAGTAGACCGCGTTGGTCTGCGCACCGAGGGCCTGTTGCAGCGTCCCGGTGATGAAGTTGCTGTCCGGGACGGCGTTCACCGACCCCTGGTTGCCGGCGGCCGGATTGCCGGCCCACGTGTTAGTGGCCGGCAGGATGGCCTGGGTCGGATCGGACACCCCATTGGTGCCGAAGCCAGTGACCGCGGTGTTCACGCCGAACAGTTGCGGGTACACAGAGGTGTCCTTGCACTTGCCCGCGCTGAGCCCTTTGATGAACGACAGCAGGAACCTCACACCGATGGTCGCCGCGGCGCCCACCGCGCCCGCCTGCGAGTAGGTGCTGCCCTCGAGGAGTTGCCCGTACGCCTGCTGGCCCGCGGCATTGCCGGAGTTCACCAGGTCGGTGGTCAGTGTCTTCTGCGTGCCGGTGGCCTTCAGCGAACCCTCGGCGCCCATCAGACCGGCCTGCGCGTCCGAGGGCAGCCAGAACTCGCCACCGATCGCGTACTGGAACATCACCGTGTCACCCGCGTTGGCAGTGGCCTGCGTCGCGGGCGGCGGCGGCACGTACCCCTTGGATCCCGATGGCCACGAGTAGGTACCGGCGTACATGCACTGGATCGACGGCTGGAACGTCACCTGCTGCTGGAACGGGGAGTTGTTCTGCACATAGATGTTGTTGTAGAAGGGCGTGTCCGGGTTGGACAAGAAGAAGCAGCCGCTACCGCAGTCAGCCTGCGATGCCGACGTGCTCATCGCGATGGCTGCCGCGGTCGTCCGCTGCACCTGCCGTTTGGACCACTTGCCCTTCACCAAGGACGCGGCCGTGACCTGCGTCAAATCGTGACGGGAAGGGCCTTTACGAGTGTCTTTGAGATGGATCAGGGACACCGCGACGGCTGCTTGCTGGCCGGTGAAACCACGGTTGGCGAGCTTGGCGGACACCTGCTTGGACAGCGGCACTTTGATGGTCATGACACCGCGCTGGGTGACCTTGCGGGTCTGATGGCCGCGTGCCAGAAGTGCGGCATCGGTCAGCACTCCTACGGAGCGGGGTTTGCTCACCTTGCTGTACTTCTTCTTGGCCACGGCCACGCGCAACCGCACCCGGTCCTGGGTGAACCCGTTCTTCGCGCTAGTGCGCTTGGGGTCGACGTAGACCTTCGCCACGACTGTCAGCTTGCCCTTGCCGTTGGGCGACAGATAGGGGTACTGCACCCACTGCGGCGCGTCGCCGGCCCGGGAGGTGTGATTGCCCGCTGGCACGGGTTGGGCCTGGCTGTGGTCGGCGGCCGCAGGTGCAGCGGCCTGGGCCACCGACACAGGCAGGACCGCGACGGCGGTGGCGAGGCTGGCAGCTACGGCGCAGGCAGATCGCATCATGTGGCTCTCCGGGTTTCCAGTGGTCGCTGGCTACGGGCCCCCGCCCGAATCCGATTACGGTACTCGAATCACTCGGACGGATGAAGATCGGCGGTGGTTCCCCTGGACGTGATTCCCCGCGCCTAGCAGCCGTCCAGCGACCAACTCTTGATCGGGGCTGTGGAACTCTTGTCCCGGACGGCGAAGAAGTTGTAGCGGCTCTTCGCGTTGTGCACGTAGTAGTCGAGCCAACCGGCGCGAGCCCGCACGCTGTAGATGTTCCACCCGGTGCCGGGGCTGTACGGGATGGCCAAGTAGCCGGTCTTCTTGAGACCGGGGTAGAGAGCTTTGGCCCTGCTCAGTGGGTCGTTCGACTTCAGGCCCTTGCTCGTGGTGATGCGCTTGCCACTGACCGTCTGGCTGCCCGACCAGGCGACGACCACGCCGTCCTTGCGTCGCCAGTTGTCGTAGGCAACCACCCCGTCGAGCCGCCCCCCGCACAGGCCATTCACAGCGAGCAGTCCGTGCGCCTTCGCCGCAGCCAGGGTCGTCTTGCCCATCCGTAGGGCGCCGAATCGCCCCGGCGACATGACAGACGGACATGCTCCGGCCCATTGGGGGAAACCATCGCCGTTGTAGGAGTAAGTGCACGTCCCAGCGTGAGCCGGCACACTGCCAAGCACTCCCGCAGCCACTGCCGTCGCGGCCACCCACATAACGCTCTTCACAGCTTCCCCTCCGTCAAGACTTACCCCAGACTACTGCGCAGTTGTCTCGACGAATCCGTGAACGACGTCTGCCGGTGGTCGCCCACCCTGCTGCGGAAGGTCCACGAGTTGCTCCAACAAACCCTGGAAGGCTGCCGAAACGTCGGGCGAAACGGCGCCCAACGTGAGTTCATAGACGGCCGAGTAGTCGGCGACGGTCCCGTCGACACCGCCGTTGAAACGATTGAGGGTGGCATCGATGGCGTCGCTGCGATGGGTACCGGCCGCGCTCGTCCTTGGCGATGTCGTTGACGATGTCCTCGAGGTTCGCGAGCTTGTCACACACGAACACGAGCAGCGACGGTGAACCGTCCTGGACCAGGTTCACGAGGTGCTCAAGATGGGCGATTTTGCGATCGCGCCACGGCGCCTTGGCGCTCGCGTCTGCGGTCAGCGAGTCGCTGCAGTCCGACACGATCGTGGCCACCTCAGGCCCGAAGACCAGTTCGATCTCGTCGAGCCTGGCCTGCCCGCCCTGATCCTCCGGACAGTCGTGCAGTAGCCCCGCAATCACGTCGTTCTCAACTCCGCTGTGCCGCATGACCAGGCCTGCAACCCGCAACAGGTGCGACAGATACCACTCAGACTTCTGCTTGCGCCGCTGCCCGACGTGGGCGTTCGCCGCGTACGACAGTGCGGCCCCGACAGCGGGCGAATAGTTGGGATCACTCATGCGTCAACTGACCGCATCTCGCAGTTGCTCAGGAGTCAGGCCACCCAGGCCCAGCCCGGCCATGGTCCGGGCCTGCTCGCTGATGTAGTCGCGGCCTGTGACCACCGAACTCAGAGTCAACAGCGAGTCCATCACCGGAGTGGCAACCCCGATCTGCCGGGCCAGATCGGTCATGAACACCAGACCGAAGCCGGCGTCCTCGTTGAAGTAGCGGTGGTCGAGCGCGGGCTGCGCCTTGA
>ERZ795062.2835-NODE-2835-length-11120-cov-7.289923_pt1 | contig 11120 bp, 8 predicted proteins | sample MGYA00375146_ERZ795062 | MGnify/ENA primary metagenome ERZ795062 (study PRJEB30191, sample SAMN05720281) | activated sludge metagenome | isolation source: Anaerobic digester | place: USA | collected 2015-07-16 ...
GTCTCGATCATGTGCACCGGGATGCGGATGGTGCGCGCCTGGTCGGCGATCGAGCGCGTGATGGCCTGGCGGATCCACCAGGTGGCGTAGGTCGAGAACTTGTAGCCGCGGCGGTATTCGAACTTGTCCACCGCCTTCATCAGGCCGATGTTGCCTTCCTGGATCAGGTCGAGGAACTGCAGGCCGCGGTTGGTGTACTTCTTGGCGATGGAGATCACGAGGCGCAGGTTGGCCTCGGTCATCTCTTTCTTCGCCTTGCGCGACTTGGCCTCACCCGAGGACATCTGCTTGTAGATGTCCTTGAAGTCCTGCAGCGGCAGGCTGACCTTCTTCTGCAGATCGATCAGCGCTTCCTGACGTTCGACCAAGGCCTGGCGGTTCTTGGCAAAGGCATCGCTGTGCGGTTTGGCGGCAGCGATTTCCTTGTCAACCCACTTCAGGTCCATCGACTTTTCAGGGAAAAGCTTCAGGAAGTAGTCGCGCGGCATGTGGCACTTGAGCACCATCAGTTCCTGCAGCTTGCGCTCGTGGCCACGAATCTTTTCGACTTCGCTGCGCACCGAATCGCAGAGCTGCTCGACGATCTTGGCGGCGAAGCGGATGTCGGTCATCTCTTCGCTGATCTTCTTCTGCGCCTTGATGTAGCTCTCGTTCTTGTACTCGCCCTTTTCGATATGGGCGAGAAGCTTTGCGTGATTCTTGCGAATGGTGGCGAATTTTTCGAGCGACATCGCCTTCAGCTTGGCGAGCAATTCGGCCGAGATGGCGGCAGTGGCCTCTTCGTCCTCTTCCTCTTCTTCCTCGCCTTCCTCGTCTTCGTCGCCGTCATCGGCAGCGGCTGCAGCCGGCGCGGGCTCCGGCGGCTCGAGGCCAGCGAGACCGTCGACGATGTCATCGACCGGCACTTCGTCCTTCTCGATCTTCTCGGCGAGCGCGAGGATCTCGGCAATCGTCATCGGGCAGGCCGAGATTGCCTGCACCATGTGCTTGAGGCCGTCCTCGATGCGCTTGGCGATTTCGATTTCGCCTTCGCGGGTCAGCAGCTCCACGGTGCCCATTTCGCGCATGTACATGCGGACCGGGTCGGTGGTGCGGCCAAATTCACTGTCCAGTTGCGAAATGGCCTGTTCGGCTTCTTCCGCCACATCGTCATCGGCCACGGCCGACGCGGTTTCCGTAATGATCAACTCTTCGGCCGCCGGTGCTTCATCGAACACCTGGATGCCCATGTCGTTGATCATCGCCACGACACTTTCGATCGCCTCGGCATCGACCAGATCATCGGGGAGGTGGTCGTTGATTTCGGCGTAGGTCAGATACCCGCGGTCCTTGCCGAGGGTGATGAGCTGCTTGAGGCGCAGGCGGCGGGTTTCCGCGTCAACCGTCTTGAACGGCGCCAGGGCCTCGAGCAGCGCTTGCTGCTTTTTCTCCAGTAACAACTGCTTGCGTGTTTTCGGTTTGCCGGTCAGCGGGTTGATCGCGACCGGTGCCGGGGCTGCGGTTGCAGCCGGCGTTTCAGGGGCGGCATCTGCCGGAGCAGCGACCGCGTTTTTCGGGGGGCGGCCAGGCTTGCCTGTCTTGACCGGTGCGGCAGCCACTGGCGCCGGTGCCGGCGCGGGTGCCGCAACCGGCTTGGCGGCAGCGCCTTTGCTCAGCTTTTCGGCGGGCGCGGCCTTGCCAGCGGCAACGGCGGGTTTGCTGGCCGCTTTTGGTGCCGGTGCCGCAGTTTTGACCGCTGCCTTCGGCGCAGCCTTGGGGGCGACAGCCTTCGGTGCCGGCTTGGCCGTTACTTTTGCGGCGGGCTTGGCGGCAACCTTTGCAGCGGCCTTCGGTGCCGGCTTGGCGACGACCTTGGCTGCCTTCTTGGCGACTGGCTTGGCAACCGCCTTGGCGGCCTTCTTCACTGCGGGCTTGGCAGCGACTTTGCCTTTTGCGGCAACTTTCGGGGCGGCTTTTGGCGCGACCTTGGCTTTGCCAGCCGCCGGTTTGCCCTTGGCGGCAGCCTTTGCTACCGGCTTCGCTGCTACTTTCGCCTTGCTCGCGGCTTTGGCCGTGGGCTTTGCAGCCGGCTTGGCGGCTGTCCTAGCCTTCGCTTGCGGCTTCGCGGATTTGGTTTTGCCACCGACCTTCGGTTTCGACGCGGGCTTGGCCTTGGTAACTTTGGCGACGGGTTTCGATTTAGCTTTTGCCATGCTTGAAGGGTTCCGGTTGCGTACGATCGGTGAGCTGTCGGCGCGTTTCTGGCCGCGCAGCGCCATCCTGGCGCGATTCTTTTGGAGTATCCACAGCCCGCACTCCGCCACACGTGAGCGGAGAGCAAGGAAGTAGTTGAGGGTAACCCTCTATTTTACCAGCGCCGTGCCAGTTCTTTGAGCATTCATCACGGCGGCGACGCATCGGCTGGCCCGTTTCGCCACAGACGACGGCAAGCGCCAGAATTTTGACCGGGCGCTGATGGTCATCAGGCGTCACGCTGCGCATACATCTTTTGCGGCTAACCCTTGTTGTAATTGGGCTGTAGCCGAAATTGCGTCCAAAGTCGACTTGAAGCCGATTTGCGGTGGTAGCCCTTATTGAATGGGCGTCCGCAACAAAAGCCATCAATGCCGGCGGCACCCGCAACTCGCGCCGAAAAGCGGGGGGTTTGTCGCACCACCTGTGCTGATCGCGGTCAAATCTTCTAGCCTTCGCGCTCACAGTGGACTTTGGTGGCGCTATCGCGTCCGGGTCCAGCTCTCTCAACGACAAGGGGAGGGGCCACGAGCCCCGCAAACGCATGCAAATCAAGCGATGGATGGTAGTCAGCGGTGTCGCCGCGCTGGTAGTAGTTGTCGGCGGCTATGCGGGATTCAAGGCGTTTGCGGGTGGCGGCACCGGTGCCCAGGCCAAGGCTCAGGGCAAAGGCGACGGCGGGGCAGCCGGCAAGGACGGCAAAAAACAGGAAATCGTGCTGACGCTGGCGCCGGTCGATCTCGCTACCGCGGGGCCAGCAACGCTGGTGCAGTCGCTGGCCGTCGCGGGCACCGTGGATGCAGCACGGCAAGCGGTGGTCCGGTCGCGCCACGCCGGTTTTCTGTCACACGTCAGCAAACGCGCTGGCGACCGCGTGCAGATGGGCGAGCGGCTGGGCGTGGTGGATAGCGATGAGTTGCGCTTGCGGATCGCGGAACGCGAAGCCAGTCTGAAACAGGCGCAGGCGGCGCTGACTGTTGCCGAATCGAACCGCGCGCAGCAGCGTTCGCTGGCCGACCGCGGCTTCATTTCAAAAGCGGCGCTGGACAGCACTGAGAGTGGTTATGTGAGCGCTCGCTCCGCTTATGACGCCGCGAAGACGCAGATGGACATTGCCAAGGCTGCGCTGGCAGAGACGGCGCTGACGTCACCGATTTCGGGCATCATCGCCAAGCGCACCGTCGAGCCCGGTGAGCGTGTGGGGGCGGAGATGCCGGTGTTCACCATTCTCGATCCGGCCTCGCTGGAGGTGATCGTGCCGGTGGCGGCGGAACGCGTGGCGGAGCTGAAGATTGGCCAGAAAGCCAGCTTCCAGCTCGACGCCGGAGGGGCAGCAGTCGATGGCGCGCTGACCCGCATCATCCCGACCACGGGCAGCGCGGCGCGCACGGTTGAAACCCGTTTTGCCTTGCCGGCAAATACCACGGTACCGGCAGGCGCCTTCCTGTCGGGCCAGTTGCGGCTGGCGCAGAGCGCCGCGCCAATCACGGTGCCGCGCGTCGCGGTAAAGACCGACGTCAACGGTAGCTATCTCTGGGTGGTCGCCGACGGCAAGGCGCAGAAAAAGCGTATCAAGCTGGCACCCAGCGCGGACGACAACAATCCGCTGGTGCCGGTGGCCGAGGGTCTCGCCGCAGGCGCCGCCGTGCTGACGCTGCGCGGCACCGAGCCGAATGAAGGACAGGCAGTCGCCTTGCCGGCCGCCGCGCCGGCAGTTCCGGTCGCGGCCACCGGTGGTACCGCAGGCGCCGTCAGCGCCGCTGCTGCAGCCGGGGCCGCAGCGGCCACCGGCAAGTAACAGGGGTTGCGATCATGTGGATGACTCGCGTCGCCATCAAAAATCCGGTGTTCTGCACCATGGTCATGCTCGCGCTCATGGTGATGGGCGCGGTGTCCTACTTCCGGCTGCCGATTGACGCCATGCCGGAGGTGAACCTGCCATTCGCCTTCACTGTCGTGCAATATCCGGGCGCCAGCCCGCAGGCGGTCGAGAACGACCTGACCAAGCCGATCGAAAACGCGCTGAACACGATCGCCGGCGTCAAGAAAATCACCTCGCGCTCGCGAGAAAACTCCAGCCTGGTGATCGTCGAATTCGCGATGGGCACCGACATCAAGGTGGCGATGCAGGAGATGCGCGACAAGCTGGCGCAGATCCGGCCGGGCTTCCCGAAGGAGGCCAAGGAGCCCTTCGTTTCGCAGGCGAATCGTGACGATGATCGCGCCGTCGTGTCACTGGGGGTAACCTCGAAGACACGAACGCTGCCCGATCTGTCGTACATGGTGGAGGAGGTCATCCGCCGCCGCATGGAAAACGTGACCGGCGTCGCGACTGTCAATATCAATGGCTCTTCCACCCGCGAAATCCAGATCGAACCGGATGTCGCCAAGCTGCGTGCCCGACGCATCGGTGTTGACCAGTTGCTGGCGGCGCTCCGCAATGACAATATCGACGCACCGGTCGGCAACATCACTATCGGCCAGAACGACAAATCGGTGCGCGTGGATGCCCGCTTCAAGCAGGTGTCGGACTTCGCCAATCTGGTCGTTGCCCGCCGCGATGGTCTGCAGGTGCGGCTGGGCGATGTCGCCACCATCGTGGATGGCAGCAAGGAGCAAACGAGCTTTGCCCGCATTGATGGGGTGCGTGCGATCAGCCTCGACATGCTCAAGGTACGCGGCAGCAACACGGTCGAGGTTGGCGTAGGTGTCAAGGCAGCGATTGACCGCTTGAAAAAGGATCTGCCCAGCGACATCGAGCTGACCATTCTTTCCGACCAGTCGAAGTACGTGAAGGCCAACGTCGATGGCGTCAAACGCACCATCATTGAGGGGGGCGTGCTGACGGTCATCATCGTCTTCCTGTTCCTCGCGTCGTGGCGCAGCACGGTGATCACCGCGCTGACGCTGCCAATCTCGGTGGTCGCCACCTTCATCGCGCTGTACGCCTTTGGCTTCACGCTCAACGCACTGACGCTGATGGCGCTCTCACTCTGCATCGGATTGCTGATTGACGATGCCATTGTGGTGCGCGAGAACATTGTGCGCCACCTCGCGCTTGGCAAGTCTCATCACGAAGCGGCGCTGGAAGCGACCGAAGAAATCGGGCTGGCCGTGCTGGCCACCACACTGGCCATCGTCGCCGTGTTCGCGCCGGTGGCGTTCATGGGCGGCATCATCGGCCTGTTCTTCTTCCAGTTCGGTTTGACCGTGGTGGTGGCGGTGATGATCTCGCTGTTCGTCAGTTTCACGCTTGACCCGATGCTGTCTTCGGTGTGGGCCGACCCAGCCGGCAATCGCTTCAAGCGCGTGCCGTGGTTGGGCCACTTCCTGACCTGGTTTGACGGTCGCATTGAGGCGCTGCAGCATCGCTACGAACGCGTCATCCGCTGGGCATTGGGGCATCGCAAGACGGTACTGTTTGGCGCCATCGGCCTGTTTGTCGCGAGCATGTTCCTGTTCCCATTGATTGGCAGCGAATTCGTGCCAAAGGAAGATCAGAGCGAATTCGGCATGCGGCTGGAGACACCGGTCGGATCAAGTCTTGACTACACCACGGTGAAAGTGGCGCAGGCCGAGGCGGAGCTGAAAAAAATTCCCGAAATCAAGCTGCTCTACTCCGGCGCGGGCGGCGGTCGTGGCAAAAATACCGGCTGGATCAACGTGATCCTGAAGCCACGCAATGAGCGCGTCCGCAGCCAGAAAGAGATTGAGGACGTCGCCCGCGACGCGGTGAAAGGCATCGCCGGCATGACGGTATCGGTCGGCTGGAACAAGCCGGTACAGGTGTCCTTCGTAGGCCCCGATGCGACGGTGCTCAAACAGCTCTCGGAGCAGTTCGTCGAGCGGCTGGAAAAAATCAACGGCGTGGTCGATATCGACAGCAGCGAAAAGGCTGCCGTGCCAGCCTTGGTCATCCTGCCCAAGCGCGCTGAGGCGGCCGAGTTTGGCATTACGCCCGCCACCATCGGCACGGTGTCGCGTGCGCTGGTTGCCGGAGACGCCGTGGTGACATGGTTGCCGCCGTCCGGCAATTCGGTGGACGTGTCGGTGCGGCTGCCCGCTGGCGTGCGTAACGACACTGCACAGCTGCTGCAGATTCCGCTGGCCAACCCGCGCGCGCCGGACGGCGACGCGCTGGCGCTGGAGCGGGTGGCGACGCTGGCCGAGAGCACCAATCCGAAGAGCATCGAGCGCGCCTATCTGCAACGTCAGGTGACGATCAGCGCCAATGCCAAAGGGCGTCCACCGGGGGACGTCGGTGGCGATGTGAACAAGCTGATCGAGGCATTCCCGCTGCCACCCGGCTATCGCTTCCAGCAGGATGGCGACAATCAGGTGATGCGCGATTCGTTCGGCTACGCCATCGTTGCGCTGGTGTTGGCGGTGACCTTCATCTACTTCGTGCTCGGCTCGCAGTTCATGAGCTTCGCGCAGCCGCTGGCGATCATGGCCACGCTGCCGATGTCGCTGATCGGGGTGATGCTGGCACTGCTGCTGACGCGCACCACCTTCAATATGTTCGCCATGATCGCCTTCATCATGCTGATGGGCTTGGTGGTAAAGAACGGCATCCTGCTGGTTGACTTTGCCAATCAGGCGCGCCGGGAAGAAGGCAAATCGATCACGGAGGCGCTGGTGGCAGCAGGTCACATCCGCCTGCGCCCGATCCTGATGACGACGGCGGCGATGGTGTTCGGCATGCTGCCGATGGCGGCAGCGCTGCAGGAAGGCGCCGATGGCACCATGGGCCGCTCGATCATCGGCGGTGTGTTGAGCTCGACGGTGCTGACGCTGGTCGTGGTGCCAGTCATCTACGCGATGATTGAGGAGTTCAAGGCGCGGCGGGCGGCGAAGAAGGCGGCGCGGCGTGCCGCCAGCGCGGGCGCGGCCGTCTCGGGGGCGGAGGTACCGGCAGAGTGACGGGCTGGCGTTGATCCGGGTCAGCGTTCGCGTGCGAAAACTACTTGCACAAGGCTGAAATATGGCTAAACTTCGCTTAATGACCGCGAGTCATTAAGCGAAAACAGCCGGTAAAATCGTTGCTTCCGATCCACTTTGATGCCGCAGAACCTGATTCTGGAACGCCCGGCTCGTAACTACCCATCGCCATGAACATCGAACAAGTCCGTTTCAATATGGTTGAGCAACAGATCCGCACCTGGGATGTGCTGGACACTGACGTGCTCGACCTGCTGCACACGCTCAAGCGCGAGAACTTCGTGCCCCCGGCGCAGCGCGAGTTCGCGCTGATGGACATCGAGACCCCGCTGGCGCCGGTATCGGCCAGCGAGCGCATGTGGACGCCCAAGATGGAAGCCCGCGTGGTGCAGGATCTGGACCTCAAAGGTCACGAGCATGTGCTCGAAGTAGGCACCGGTAGCGGCTACCTCACCGCCTTGCTGGCGGCGCGCGCTGCCCGCGTCACCAGTATCGAGATTGATCCGGCGCTGGCCAAGTTTGGCGCTGACAATCTTGCCCGGGCCGGGGTTACCAACGCGGTGGTACTTACGGGTGACGCCGCTCGCGGCTGGCGGGGCGAGGCACCGTACGACGTGATCGTCTTCACCGGCTCGATGGAAGTGCTTCCAGAAGAGGTATTTTCCCAACTAAAGGCCGAGGGTCGCGTGTTCGCGGTGGTTGGCAAGCGCCCGGTCATGGCGGCCCAACTGGTCAATGTGAGTGCCAGCGGTGGCCGTCAATCGCGCACCCTGTTCGAAACGGTGGTGGCGCCTCTGGCCAACGCGGCCAGGTCGCCGGCTTTTGTTTTCTAGCGAATCCTGAGCGATGGTTGAACAGATTGATGCCCCGACACTTGCCGCTGCGCGCGCCGACGCGCTCGCGGACGCGGTGCTGCTTGATGTTCGCGAGCCGTGGGAATTTCAGACCGCCCGTATCGAAAATTCAATCAACGTACCAATGTCCGTGCTGGTTGCGCGGGTCGACGAAGTGCGGGAGCTGGCCGGGGATGACAAGCCTCTGGTCGTGATCTGTCATCACGGTGGGCGCAGCATGCAGTGCGCCCACTTCCTCGCCCGACAGGGTATCGGTCGACCGATCAATCTGGCCGGCGGCATTGATGCCTGGTCACAGCAAGTCGACCCCGCTGTTCCCCGCTACTGACTTCTCCCTTTCCTCCTTTTTGTGGCTATCGCTGGAGCTCTTTGCATGCGTGTTCACCGACTTCTTCCCCTGACCGCCCTGACGGTCGCGATGGCCGGCCTCGTCAACGTCACCTCTGGCGCCGACTTGCTGTCACTGTATCGCGAGGCCGCCGCGCAGGATCCGGCAATGGCTGCCGCACGGGCTTCGTTGTCGGCGGCGCGGGAGCGGGTCGCCCAGGCCGAAGGCAGCAATGGTTTTGCCACCGGTGTTGCCGCTGGCGCGAACGCCAACTACTTCGACCTGCACGTACGCAACCTGCCACAAGCACAGACCGATCGGGCTTACCTGGCGGCCAACGTGCAGGCCTTTGTCAACAAGCCCTTGTATCGGCCGGCTAACGACGCCGCCATCGAGCAGGCAAACGTCGCGGTGAAGCTTTCCGAGCTGAGCCTCAAGGCGGCCGAAATGGATGTTGCCAACCGGCTGGCGCAAGCTTACTTCGACGTCCTGCTGGCGCAAGACAATGTGCGTCTGGTCGAGGCCCAGAAGGCGGCGTTGTCGGAGCAGCTGGCACAGGCCAAACGCAATTTCGAGGTGGGCACGGCCACCATTGTCGATACCAACGAAGCACAGTCGCGCTACGACCAGGTGCTGGCGCAGGAGATTTCCGCCCGCAACGAGGTAGATCGCACCCGCTGGGCACTGCGTAATGTGGTCGGTCGCTTTGAAACCAATCTGAAAACGCTGCGCGGCAACGCGCAGGTGTCACTGCCGACGCCCGCCAGCATGGAGGCTTGGGTCAGCCGTGCCGAGCGTGAAGCCTATCCGGTGCAGATCGCCCAGCAAACACTGGCGGTGTCGGAGTACGACGTCAAACGCGCTGAGGCCGCCAAGAGCTGGACGCTGGATGCGACTGCCAACGTGTCACATACCCAGTCGAGCGGCAGCAGTACCAGTGGTCTGGGGACCTGGACGTACGCCGGCCTGGTGGGCGTCACGTTCAATCTGCCCTTTGATACAACCGGCGGCCTCAGCGCCCGCATCCGGGAAACGCTGGCGCTCGTCGACAAGAACCGCAACGACCTTGAAACTGCCCGCCGCACTGCCGGTCTGTCGGTTCGCCAGGCCTACCTTGGCGTAACCAGCGGCGTCGCCGGGGTTGCTGCGCAGCAACAGGCGCTGAAGTCAGCGGAAACGCAGCTGGCTTCCACCAAGCTCGGCCTTGAGGTTGGCGTACGCACCAACCTCGATGTGCTGAATGCCCAGCAACAGGTGACCCAGGTACAGCGCGATCTCGCGCAGGCGCGTTACAACACCCTGCTCAACGACCTGCGGTTGAAGGCTGCGACCGGCGTTCTTGGTGAGAACGATCTGCGCGCCACCAACGCCTATCTGACCGACTGATCACTGGCGGCGGCCGGCGGGGACACCCGCCCAAAAACCGGAAGCTGTGTTGGTGCGTATAGCCAGCATTGGCGCGAAGGCTTGGTCGAGGCGATCACTCCTGCGCGCTGCGACTTCACGATTGCCGTTTCCGGAGCTCCGCCATGTCACGCTGTTTGCGATTGCTTGCCGCCCTTGTTTGCGTTGCGGTAATGCCGCTGGCGCCTGCCGCTGCGCAGGCGCCCAATGAGTCGGCCCTGGTCGCCTTTGGCGGCTTTGAGGGGCTGGCCCGCATCACCAACGATTTCGTCGGACGCATACAGAAGCATCCGCGCATTGGCAGCTTCTTCAAGGACGCCGATACCGAGCGCCTGCAGGCGATGCTGGCCGATCAGTTCTGCGACGTCCTCGGCGGCGGCTGCAAGTACTCCGGCAAGTCAATGCGAAAAATCCACGAAGGCATGAAAGTGACCACTGCCGACTTCAATGCCCTCGCTGAGGAATTGCAGAACGCGCTTGATGCGGCGGCGGTGCCGTCATCGCAGCAAAACCGGCTGATCGCGGCGCTGGCCCCGATGCGTCGTGATGTGGTGCAACCGTGAGAACACATCTCCTGAACGCTGCAGCCGCCAGTTTCCTCGCGGCAGCAACCACACTGGCGCAGGCCGCCGTGTTTGTCGGTGTTGCCAGCGATCGTGACGGGCAAAGCCTGCCCAATGTCGTGATGGCGTTGAAGCCGGCCAGTTCGCAACCCCCGGCGACGGCCCCCACGCAGATTACCGTCACCCAGGAGGCGCTGTCGTTCAAGCCTTACATTTCTGTCATCCGTGCCGGCTCCAGCGTGGTGTTCGCCAATCGCGACACGGTGGAGCACCACATCAAGTCATTCTCGAGCAGCAAACCGTTCGAGATCGCCGTGCACAAGCCCGGCGACACGCCACCGCCAATCCGCTTTGACAAGGAAGGCGCCATCGTTGCCTACTGCATCCTGCACGACTAGATGCGCGCCTACGTTTACGTGGCAGACACGCCGTGGACGGCGGTATCCGGTGACAACGGACTGGCGCGCATCGAGAACGTGCCGCCCGGCGACTATGAACTGACGGCGTGGCACCCGGATCTCGGGCAATTCAAGGCACCGCTGACCTCGAAGATCACGGTTGGCGCCAGTGGCACCACACAGACGACGGTGAAATTCGACTTCAAGCCGCGCCCGATTCGCAAGGCGCCCAGGACTGCCGACGGCAAAGTGGCGATGACCGCTCACCACCACTAGCGACTTGCGGCGCGCCGGCCGCAGCGCTACTCGACGCGGCGCGCCTGCACACCCCGCTTGGCCAGCGCTTCCAGCAGGTTGTTGTCGCCAAACATGTGGCCGACACCGATCACGACAAAGTGAT
>ERZ795062.2837-NODE-2837-length-11116-cov-5.077027_pt1 | contig 11116 bp, 9 predicted proteins | sample MGYA00375146_ERZ795062 | MGnify/ENA primary metagenome ERZ795062 (study PRJEB30191, sample SAMN05720281) | activated sludge metagenome | isolation source: Anaerobic digester | place: USA | collected 2015-07-16 ...
AAAGGATCTGTCCCGCGAACGCACGATCAGTGGTTTCGTCCGCGTCGACGGCCTCACGGTGTCCCCGCCCGGCGCCGACCTCGATGACGAACAGGTGGTGGTCCTCGACCGTGCCCAGTCGTCGGTGACCCCGATCGACATCGGGGACGGTTCCAAGGGGGCGGCACTGCGCTCGGGCAACGGCGCCACCACGTCCACCGTCGACAGCTACGGCCGCGTGCTCGTGGCCAACACCCGCGATGGCGAAATCCTGGGCTTCTTCGGCAAACCGATCATCAACCGCTTCCGTTACCCGGTGCCCGGGTCGCCGTACGGTTTGGCGTGGGATCACAAGCGCGGGCTGCTGTGGGTGAGCGCGACCGCGATCAACGAGCTCATCGGCTACGACCTGGCCGACGGCGAACCCGCCGAACGGTACCGGGCGCCCACGGTGCTCCAGCCCGACAACCTCGGCGTCGACGAGTCGACCGGCACGATCTACGTTCTCTCGGCCCGCAGCGGCGGTGTGCAGATCATCGACCCCACCCTCGCGCTTCCCACGGCAGCACCCACCACCCCGCGCACGGTATCACCCGGAACCACCACGACGGAGGCACCGCGGTGAGTGCCTCGGCGCGGTACGGGTCCCGCTATCCGCGCGGCTGGGAACGGTCGTCGGAGACGGTCGAGACGGTGCTGCTGACACTGCCCCCGGACGTCACCCGGATCACCGCATCGATGCGGCTGTCGATCGAGGCCGAGTTCGGCGGCTGGGAACTGTCGCGGGTGCGCCTGTACTCCGACGGCACCCGGAAGGTGCTGTTGCGCCGCAAGAAGACCAGACCCGGTGACCGGACAGTCGGAACCGACAACCGGGACACCCACGACCGGGACACCCACGACTCTGGGGAGGCGCAAGCATGCTGAGCCGAATCAACGCACTGATCTACCCGCTGCTGCTCAAGGTGATGTTCCTGGTCGATCCCGAACGCATCCACCACATCATCAGCCGGGTGCTGTCGCTGGCCGGGTCCACCCAGCTGATCAGCTACCCGCTGTCCAAGGTGTTCGGGCACCACGACCCTGTGCTGCACCAGCGGGTGTTCGGTGTCGATTTCCCGGCGCCACTCGGCCTGGCCGCGGGATTCGACAAGTCGGCATCGGCGATCAATGTGTGGGGGCAGATCGGTTTCGGCCACGCCGAGGTCGGCACCATCACCGGTCAGGCCCAGCCGGGTAACCCGCGGCCGCGCCTGTTCCGGCTGCCCGACGACCGGGCACTGATCAACCGGATGGGCTTCAACAACCCCGGATCCGGCACGGCAACAACCCATCTCACCAAAACCAGGCGAGGGCCGGTAAGTGTGCCGATCGGCGCCAATATCGGCAAGACCAAAGTGGTGCCCGTCGATGACGCCGTCGACGACTACCGTCTGTCGGCGCGCTCCCTCGGACCGCTCGCCGATTTCGTCGTCGTCAACGTCAGTTCACCCAACACGCCCGGTCTGCGCGATCTGCAGGCCGTCGACTCGCTGCGGCCGATCCTGGCCGGTGTCCTCGATGAGGTGAACGTTCCGGTGCTGGTCAAGATCGCCCCCGACCTCGCCGACGACGACGTCGATGCCGTCGCCGACCTGGCCGTCGACCTCGGTCTGGCCGGGATCGTCGCCACCAACACCACCATCTCGCGGGCCGGGCTGAGCACCCCGGCCGCGCAGATCGAGGCCCTGGGTGCGGGTGGGCTGTCCGGTCCCCCGGTCGCCGACCGGTCATTGCAGGTGCTGCGCCGCCTGTACGCGCGCGTCGGCGGCAAACTCGCACTCGTCAGTGTCGGCGGAATCAGCACCCCCGACCAGGCCTGGGAACGAATCCTCGCCGGTGCCGACCTCCTGCAGATCTACACCGGCTTCATCTACGGTGGGCCGGTCCTGGTCAAGGAGATCAACGACGGCCTCGCCGCACGCGTCAAGGCGGCCGGTTTCACGAGTCTGTCCGACGCCGTCGGCGCCGGACATTCCGGCAACAACTGAGCCCCGGGGCTACCAGGCCCGGGAGCAGCTGAGCCGGTCAACAATTCAGGCCGACCACTTCAGGCCCGCCGTACACCGGCGTACACCGGCGGGCCTGAAGTGCAGCTCAGACGTCTTCGGCGGCCTGCTCATAGGTGCCGACGACGACCGCGCGGGCGATCGCGTGCGAGAACAGGTTGAACCCCAGATATGCCGGGGTGGCTCCCTCGGGCAGGCCGAGCGAGGGCACGTCGACGGCGTGCACGGCCACGAAGTAGCGGTGCGGTCCGTGCCCGGGCGGCGGTGCCGCACCCACGAAGCGGGCCAGCGAGGCATCGCTGTTGAGCGTGACGGCCCCCGCGGGCAGCCCGCTGCCGGTCTCATCACCCGCACCTTCGGCCAGCTCGGTCACCGATACCGGGATGTCGGCGACGGCCCAATGCCAGAAACCGGATGCGGTGGGTGCGTCGGGGTCGTAGACGGTGACGGCGAAGCTCTGCGTCTCGGCGGGAAAGCCCGACCACGACAGCTGCGGTGACAGATCCCGGCCACCGGCTCCCATCAGCCCACTGACCTGGGCATTGGCCAATGGTTGACCGTCGGTGATGCTCGACGAGGTGAGGGTGAAACCGGGCAACTGCGGCAGAGCCGCGTACGGGTCGAACGACGACATCGAAAACCTCTCCTTGGGGATGACTCGGGATACTCGGAAATCGGGTGATTCGGAAAGCTGGCGCGACGGGCCACGGATGACTCCGGCACCGTCAACACTAGTGGCCCGGTCAGCTGTGCAGCAGGAAGTGTTCCAACACCCGCGTTCCGAACAGCAACGACTCGACCGGCACCCGCTCGTCGACACCGTGGAACAGTGCCGCGAAGTCCAGATCCGGCGGCAGTTGCAGCGGCGCGAAGCCAAAGCAGCGGATCCCGAGCTTGGCGAACGCCTTCGCGTCGGTACCGCCCGACAGCATGTACGGAACCGTCTTGCCCAGCGGGTCGTGGGCCAGGATCGCCTCGTTCATGGCGTCGACGAGGTGCCCGTCGAACGTCGTCTCGTACGAGTCGAGGTGGGTGATCCATTCGCGCGTGACGTCGGGCCCGATGAGTTCGTCGATCTCCGCCTCGAACGCGGCCTGGCGGCCGGGCAGCACCCGGCAGTCGATGACGGCCTCGGCCTTCTGCGGGATCACGTTGGCCTTGTAACCGGCCTTGAGCATCGTCGGGTTGGCGGTGTCGCGCAGGGTGGCGCCGATGATGCGGGCCAGATTGCCCAGCTTGAACAGCGCGGTCTCCAGGTCGGGGGTGTCCGGGCTCAGATCCAGTCCGGTCTCGGCCGACACCTCCGCCAGGAACTGCGACACCGACTCGGTCATCACCAGCGGGAATGTGTGCCGGCCGATCCGGGCCACGGCCTCGGCGATCGCGGTGACCGCGTTGTCGGCGTGCAGGAACGACCCGTGACCGGCCGTGGCGTCGGCGGTCAGGCGCATCCACGCCAGCCCCTTCTCCGCGGTCTCCACCAGATACAGGCGCCGCTGGGTGCCGTCGGGCCGATCGACGGTCAGCGAGAAGCCGCCGACCTCACCCACGGCCTCGGTGACACCCTCGAACAGGTCGGGCCGGTTCTCGACCAGCCAGTGCGAGCCCCATGTGCCACCGGCCTCCTCGTCGGCGACGAACGCGAACAGGATGTCGCGCGGCGGTACGGTGCCGTCGCGTTTGAACTGTCGCGCCAGCGCCAGCGCCATGCCGACCATGTCTTTCATGTCGACCGCGCCGCGGCCCCAGATGTAGCCGTCGGAGACCGAGCCGGAGAACGGGTGCACGCTCCAGTCGGCGGGTTCGGCGGGCACCACGTCGAGGTGGGTGTGCAGCAGCAGTGCACCGCGGGTGTCGGCGGGATCGCCCTTGAGCCGGGCGAAGACATTGCCGCGCCCGGGTTGGCCGGATTCGACGTACTCGGTGACGTAGCCGACCTCCTCGAGGAGACCGGCGACCCACGTGGCGCATTCCTCCTCGCCCTTGGTGGTGCTGAGCTCGCCGGTATTGCTGGTGTCGAACCTGATCAGACGGCTCACCAGGTCGACCACTTCGTCCACCGCGCTGGGCGTGCTGCTGGGGGTGCTCACCCCCTTTTACTACGTGATTTGGGGAACGGGGGCAACCTCGGTTACTGTAATCCAGCCGGTGCGAGAACGGCCTCCACGAGGAGGCGGGGCGAGCGGAGGCAACCACCTTGTCCGGGTGGCGGAATGGCAGACGCGCTAGCTTGAGGTGCTAGTGCCCTATTAACGGGCGTGGGGGTTCAAGTCCCCCTCCGGACACCACGAGAAATCCCCGGATCCACAACGGATCCGGGGATTTTTCCGTCTTACGGCAGAGCTGCGATCATCGCCTCATGCGGGCGGGCCGCCGGGGCGTTCGATCGACGGACATGAGCTGTCCGCGACCCACGTCCGGTCGCGGCGGTGTTAGATTCTGGTGCGTACACCGCCCTGTTCCGGCGGGCCGGGCTTCAGGGGAAAGGTCACTGCCAGATGCACGCAGCCGGAGGATCCGAGATCGCCGGTCACCGGGTGTCCTCGATTCTCGGTCAGGGCGGAATGGGCACCGTGTACGCCGCACAGCATCCCCGGCTGCCGCGGATGGTCGCGCTCAAGGTGCTCAACGTGCCGGTGTCGGCCGATCCGTCGTTCCGGCTCCGCTTTCAGCGGGAGGGACAGCTCGCCGCCTCGCTCGAACACCCGCACATCGTGCCCATCTACGACTGCGGCGACGATCGGGGTCAGCTGTGGCTGAGCATGCGTCTGGTACGCGGCACCACCGCCGCCGCGCAGGTCGCGATCACCCCGCAGGGCATGCCGGTCGAGCCCGTGCTCGACATCGTGCGGGCGGTAGCGTCCGCACTCGACTTCGCCAACCGGCGCGGTGTGGTGCACCGGGATGTCAAACCGGCCAACATCCTCATCGACACCGACACCGGCCAGGTGCTGTTGTCGGACTTCGGCATCGCCCGGCAGATGAGCGGCGACGACGGCCTGACCGCGGCGGGCAGTTTCATCGGCACCTTCGACTACAGCTCCCCCGAGCAGATCTCCGACGACGACCTCGACGGCCGCAGCGATCAGTACGCCCTGGCGTGTACCGTGGTGCAGCTGCTCACCGGCTGCAAGCCGTTCACCGGGCACACCGCGGCCGCGATCATCAAACGGCACCTCGTCGATCCCCCGCCGTCGGTGGCCGCGATGCGGCCAGGGCTACCCGCTGCCGTCGACCCGGTGTTCAACCGGGCCCTGGCCAAACGGCCCGCGGACCGCTACCGCTCATGCGCCGATTTCGCCAAGGAGCTCGCGGCGGCGTTGCACACCGCCGCCGCACCCACGCCGGGCGAGGCGCCCACGCAGCTGATCAGTACCGGCGAGGCCACCCGGATCACCACCTCAATCAACTACGAGTTCGTTGGTGAGGCACAGACATTCACCTACACCGTCGCGGACGTGACGCACACGGTGACGTTGCGCCGCATCCGGGCCACCCGTGACCTGCCGCAGCATCGGGTCACCGCGGGCGATCGGGGCGGCTGGATCCAGTCGCCCGCCAATCTCGTCGATCAGGCCTGGGTCGGCGACGAGGCGTGGGTGGTGGGTTCGGCGCGGGTCCGTGAAAACGCGGCGGTCCGCGACAACGCGTTCGTCGGCGATCACGCCGACATCGCGGGGACAGCCCGCGTCGACGGATCCGCGTCGGTGTTCGGTGAGGCACGGGTGCTGGGACAGTCCCGGATCTCCGACAACTCCGAGATCAACGGACAGGCGATGATCTCCGGGGGTGCCTGGGTACAGGAGGACGCGGTGGTCACCGAGTCGGCGAGCGCCGGCGACCACGCCCGGGTCAGCGGCAACGCCCGCGTCGCCGGGGAGGCCAGAATCCGCGACTACGCCAACGTCACCGAGCAGTGCGAGATCTCGGGCCAGGCCCGGGTCGACGGCCACGCCCGGATCTCGGGTTCGGTGACCGTGACCGGCAAGGCCGCCGTCAGCGACCGGGCCCGCGTGTACGGCCGGGCCCAGATCGCCGACAACGCGGTCGTCGCCGACGACGCGTCGGTGTCCGGGGATGCCGTGATCGGTGGCCGCGCGCAGATCCTGGACCAGGAGACAATCACCACCGGCAGCCGGGGCTGATCGCCCGAGGCTGGTTGGATGGCCCGGTGATTGCGCTCTTCTTCGACTGTGACACCGGCATCGACGATTCGTTGGCACTGCTGTATCTGCTCGGCCGGCAGGCGGGCATCGCCGCCGACCCCACCGGCGCAAACCCGACCGGCACAGACCCGGCCGCCACGCCGGTGACCCTCGTGGGGATCGCGAGCACCGCCGGAAACGTGCCCACCGACGTGGTGACCGCCAACAACCTGGCCTGGCTGCGGGTGTGCGGACGCACCGATATCCCCGTCCACCGCGGCGCGGCCGGTCCGCTGGCCGACGACCTGCGCACCACCGAGGACACACACGGTCCGCGCGGCGTCGGTTACGCCGATCTGCCCGGGCCGGCAACCACCGCGCACCAGCTCGACGCCGCCGATGCGTGGATCGCGGCCGCCCGGCGCCATCCGGGGACTCTGGTGGGTCTGGTCACCGGCCCGCTGACCTCGCTGGCCACCGCGATCCGGCGTGACCCCGAACTGCCCGCACTGCTGGGCAGGCTGGTGATCATGGGCGGGGCGTTCCACACACACGGCAACACCACCCCGGTGGCCGAATGGAACGTCAGCGTCGATCCGGAGGCCGCTGCCGAGGTCTTCGAGGCGTTCAGCGCCCCGCGAACCGTCGACCCGGTGGTGTGCGGGCTCGACATCACCGAATCGATCGCGCTCACCCCCGCGCACGTCGTGGCCCTCGCCGAGGCGGCGGGCAGCACACCGGCAGAACGTCCGGCGGCGGGCGACCCGCGTGGGCTGCGATCGGCGTCGGACAATCCGGTGATCCGGTACGTGGTGGACGCGTTGCGGTTCTACTTCGAGTTCCACCACGACCACGACGAGGGATACATCGCCCACCTGCACGACCCGTTCGCGGCGATGGTCGCGCTGGATCCGGAGGTCGTCGACACGATCCCCGCGCGGGTGGCGGTCGAGTTGGCGGGCACGCTCACCCGCGGCATGACGGTGGCCGATGAACGGTCGATGTGGCCGGGCGGGCCGAACGCGCGGATCGCGGTGCGCACCGACACCGAGGCGGTGTTCGCCGAACTGATCGCGGTCATCGGTGGCTATGCCCGCCGGGTGCACGAGTCGGGGTCCACCCCGGAACACCGCCCACCGCGTGAAGATGGCTAGGCTACCCTCTGTGCCGGACCGTTCACTTCTGCTCGACATCTCCCCGCTGCGTGACAGCGCACCTTTCCGACGCATCTTCACCGCGCGCCTGATCTCGCTCGTCGGGATCGGAATGCTGATGGTGTCGGTGCCGATCCAGATGTACGAGCTGACAAAGTCGTCGGCGCATGTCGGCGGCGCCACCGCCGCCACCGGCATCAGCACCTTCATCGGCATGATCATCGGCGGGGCGCTGGCCGACAAGTACGACCGCCGGACCATGATCCTGATCGGCCGGTCCGGGGCGATGCTCGCCTTTACCGGGTTGGCCGCCAACGCGTTCGGCGTGTTCGGCGGCGAACCGCTGTTCGCGGTCGTGTACGTGTTCGCCGCCGCCGACGGCCTCATCGGGGCCCTGTCGATCGCGGCGCTGATGGCCTCGCTGCCGACCTTGCTGCCGAAGGAGAAGATGGTCGCGGTCGGCGCGCTCAACTCCGTCTCGGTCCGGATCGGCACCGCCATCTCCCCCGGCATCGCCGGCCTGATCATCTACGCGGTCGGCGTGAGCTGGACCTATACCGCCGCCGCGGTGCTCTCGGCGATCACCGTGCTGCTGCTGACCGGTCTGCCCTCGATGCCGCCGTCGGCGGCGCACCCGGCCCCCGGCAATCAGCCCGGAAGTGATCACCACGGGGACGATCAGAACGGGGACGACACGAGCGGGGATGCCGAACCGCCGACGCATTCGATCGGCGCGTTCCTGCGCACGCAGCGGGTGGTCGGCGGCGTCATGGCGGTCGGCGTGCTGTCGATGTTCGGTGCCGGTGTCATCGCCCTGGTCCCGGCGCTGGCCGACGAACGATTCTCCGGCGACGAACGGGCCATCGGCTTCGCCTACGCGGCGATGGCGGTCGGTGCACTGGTGGCCGCGTTCACCAGCGGCTGGCTGCCGGGTCTTCGCCGACCTGGCCTGGTGCTCCTGAGCGCGCTGATGCTGGTGTTCTGCCTGCACATCCTGTTCGGCCTGACATCGGTGCTGGTGGTGGCGCTGGTTATTCTCGTCGTGGGTGGCTACGGCGATACCGTGCAGGAGATCCTGCGGTTCTCGCTGATCCAGCACCACACCCCCGGCCCGATCCTCGGGCGTGTCACCGGCCTGTGGACCGCCCAGGAGGTCGGTGGTATCACCGTCGGTTCGCTGGTGGCCGGTGTGTACGGCACCATCTGGTCGGCGTCGGATGCGGTGGTCTACTACGGTCTGACAATGCTGGTACTGGCGGCGGTCGCGATGGTTCTGCTGGGGCCGCTGCGCCGGGTCGAGGCGCTGTACACCGCACCCGCCATCGACGGTGCTCCCTGACGAGCGCCGGGTCTCCCGGCCCGGTGGTCGTCGGCCCTGTGGTCGTCAGTTCTGGGCGAGCAACTCACGCAGCCGCTTGCGGCTCACCTTGCCAACCCCGGTCTCGGGGAACTGCTCGATAACCTTGACCACATCCGGCAGCTTCCATTCGGCCAGCCCCGACTCCCGGACGAACTTGCGCAGCACCGGGAGTGTCGGCGGCTCGTCGTCGAGCGCGGCGATCACATAGGCGCAGGTACGTTCGCCCAGGAATTTGTCGGCGACGGCGACGACGATCGCGTCGCGGACCGCCGGATGCGCCAGCAGCTGCTCCTCCAGTTCCTCGGCCGAGACCTTCTCCCCGCCCCGGTTCACCCGGTCGCCGCCACGCCCACGGACCACCAGATTGCCCTCGGGGGTCAGCTCGACCACATCGCCGGTGCGATACCAGCCGTCGGGGGCGAATGATTCGGGACTGCGGTCGGCCCAGTAGCCGCGAATCGTGTACGGGCCCTGCGTCTCCAGAAAGCCGGTACCTTCGGTGACGATCTCGCCGTCCTCATCGACCAGGCGCAACTCGTCCGCCTCGGACATCGGCCTGCCCTGGGTGGCGGTGATCACGTCCTCGGGATCGTCGAGACGGGTGTAGCAGACCAGACCCTCAGCCATCCCGAACACCTGCTGCAGGGTCACCCCCAGTGCCGGGCCGATCCGGCGGGCCAGTTCGTCCGGACAGCGGGCACCGCCCACCTGCACCGTCCGCAACGTCGACAGGTCGAAATCGGTTCCGGCCTCGGCGGTCTCGGTCCACAACCGGGCCAGCGGCGGCACCAGACCGGTCATCGTGACCCCGGCGCGCTCCACCATCTGCCAGGCCACCGACGGCGTGGGTGACTCGGTGAGGGCGACGGTGCCACCGACGTACAGGGCGCCGAGGATGCCGGGCGAACTCATCGGAAAATTATGTGCCACCGGCAAAGTGGCCAGATAAACGGTGTCGGCGGTGACCCCGCACAGCTCGTTGCTGCGGATCACGCTGTAGAGGTAGTCGTCGTGGGTGCGCGGGATCAGCTTGGGAATCCCCGTGCTGCCACCGGACAACTGCAGGAACGCCATCTCCGACGGATCGGACCGATCGTGGTCGACGGGATCGGCGTAGAGCGAGGCCAGATCGTCGGCGGCGATGATGTGACGTACCGACGGCACCCGGGCGGCCACCGTCTCGGCGAGCGCGTGATGGTCGACGGCGCCGATCCGGCGAGGCGTCACGATCGCGACGGCCCCGGCGGCATCGGCGATGCCCACCAACTCGGTCTCACGGTGCGCCGGCAGCCCGAACACCGGCAGCGCACCGATCCGGAACAGCGCGAACACCACGATCACGTAGTCGGCCCGGTTGGGAATCTGCAGCAGGACCCGTTCGTCGCGTCCGATGCCCAGCCCCACCAGACCGGCGGCGAGGCGTCCGACGTGCTCGTCGAGTTCGCGGTAGCTGAGCGTGGTGGTGGTGTCGATGACCGCGATGCGGGCGGCGACCCGCGGGTCGGCCGCCCGGCTACGCAGCATGTCGTCGAACGTCTCGCCGCGCCACAGTCCCGAGGTACGGTAGCGGTCGGCGAGTTCCTTGGGCCACGGTGCAACCTTCACCCGGGTGAGGCTACCCTCAGTATGTGGCTATACCCAAGATCGCCCCGTACTCGATCCCTGCCGGCCCGTACCCCGCTCGAGTGGACTGGACGATCGATGTCAACCGGGTAGCTCTGCTGATTCACGACATGCAGCGGTACTTCATCGACGCGTACGACGTGATGTCCGAGCCTATGGCTACCGCATTGCCCAATATGGTCGCGATCCGCGAGGCATGCGAGGCGGCCGCCGTGCCGATAGTGTTCACCGCCCAACCCGGCGATCAGCATCCCTCGCGACGCGGGATTCTCTCCGACTTCTGGGGTAAAGGCCTGGCCTCCGGCCGTGACGAAGAGATCGTCGACGAACTGGCCATCCGGGATCACAACATCATGGTCACCAAGTGGCGGTATTCGAGTTTCCAGCGCACCGACATGCGGCACCTGCTGGCCCATCACGGGCGCGATCAGCTGATCGTCGTCGGTGTGTACGCGCACATGGGGTGCATGATCTCGGCGACCGAGGCGTTCATGGGCGATGTGGAACCGTATTTCGTCCACGATGCACTCGGCGACTTCTCCGCCGAGGAACACGACATGGCTGCCAACTACATCGCCAAACGCGCCGGACGGGTGCTGACGACGGCCGAGGTCCTGGCCGCGCTCGTCCCTTCGACGCAAGCCGTCCCGCAGTGACCGGTCCACCGCTGACAGTTCCGGGGGTCACCGGCAGGCATGTCCTGGTCACCGGTGCCGTCGGCGGGATCGGCAGTGCGGTCGTGGACGCGCTGGCGGCTGCCGGGGCGCGGGTGAGCGCGTGGGATCAGGCCGAGGGCGACGACGTGCG
>ERZ795062.2841-NODE-2841-length-11088-cov-5.992658_pt1 | contig 11088 bp, 10 predicted proteins | sample MGYA00375146_ERZ795062 | MGnify/ENA primary metagenome ERZ795062 (study PRJEB30191, sample SAMN05720281) | activated sludge metagenome | isolation source: Anaerobic digester | place: USA | collected 2015-07-16 ...
GGACCTCTCGGGGGTAACTCCGGTTCATAACCCTCCTTCCCTTTTAGCTATAGAGATGTTTCAAAAAATTCTTCCCCACACTCCCCTGATAGGAGTTTTTGAAACCACTTTTCACCTCTCTATACCTCTTCCTTACCGCACTTATGGCTTACCCTGGGAATTAAGTCAGAAATACGGTTTAAAAAAATTAGGGTTTCACGGTAACTCCCACCGCTACATAGCAGAAAGAATCACTTCTCTTACTTTCCGAGCTCAGAAAGTGATAAGCTGTCACTTAGGGAGTGGATGTAGTGTTTGTGCCATAAAAGAGGGAAAGTCTCTGGATATCTCGAGTGGTTTTACTCCTCAGAGCGGAACCATCATGTCCACTCGTCCGGGAGATTTTGACCCGCAAATAATTACTTATCTTGAAGAAAAAGAAGGCTTTTCTCCTCCGGAAATCAACCGTATTCTTACCAGGGAATCAGGACTTTTAGGGATATCGGGGTTAAGTGGAGAAATGTGGGAATTGGAGGAATTATCGAAGAGGGGAGAAGAGAGGGCAAAATTAGCGATAGAGGTGTTTATCTATCAGGTTAAAAAGTATATTGGAGCTTTTACTGCTCTTCTGAACGGCTTAGATAGTCTGGTCTTTACTGGAGGAATAGGAGAAAATGATAGTTTCATCAGGGAGGAAATCGGCAGAGACCTCGATTATTTAGGAATAAAAATCGACCGGGAGAAAAATCGAGAAATTAAAGGAAAAGAAGGAAAAATAAGTTGTTCTGCTTCTCCAGTTGAGGTATGGGTTATACCTACCAATGAGGAGTTAATGGTTGCCCGAGAGGCAGCCAGAATAGTCAAAGAAAAGAGGGAATAAAATAATGACTGCTGGTGAATATCATGATCAGGGATTTAACTGTTGTGAATCTGTTCTTCAAGGTCTGGGAGATTACTTAGGGGTAAAGAGCGATTTAATCCCCTCTATTGCTACTGGTTTTGGAGGAGGAATTGGACACACTGGAGGAGTGTGTGGGGCAATAACCGGAGCAGTGATGGCTCTGGGAATAAAATACGGGAGACAAGACCCCCAGGACAAAGAGCAACGAGATTGGCTCTACCGGAGAGTGGAGAATTTCTTGCAAGATGCAGAACAAGAGTTGGGGAGCTTGAATTGCCGGGATCTCATCGGTTTAACTTTGAACACTGATGAGGCAATGACAATTTACCGGGAGAAAAACCTGCGAAGAAAATGCCACCAGATAATCGAGCAGGTAGAGAAGTTAGCCCAGGCTTATTTATCTCGGGGCTAAATTAATCCTCTTTCCCGGTAGAAAGGAGCTAAAAGAGGAGGAAGTTCTGCATATTGGGCAAAAAGTTCCTCATATATTTCTTTTTGAGGAGAAGGTTCCCACACTGTGGTTTCTACTTTCACTCGATTTTTGGCTTCCTCTAAGTTCTTTACTATTCCTGCTCCCACCTGAGAAAAAAGGGACGCTCCCAGAACAGTAGCTTCGGCGCAAGACGTGGTAACCACCGGAAGGTTCAACACATCGGCTCTGATCTGGTTCCATAGCTTATTTTTAGCTCCTCCTCCTACCACTCGCACTCCCGGAGGGGTATAGTCGAACGCCTCCTGTAGAGCTAAAACCGCTTCTTTTAGCTGAAAAGATAGACCTTCTAAAGCAGCGCGAAAAACCTGCCCCCGGTCGGAAGTGAGCTCCAGACCCAGAATAGTCCCTTGAGTGGCATAAGGTTTAGTAGGGCCAGAGGGCATAAAAGCGGGAATCACTACCACTCCTCCTGCCCCGGGAGAGACGGAGCGGGCAGACTCTATCATTACCTCGTAGATATTTTTCTCATCCTTGATATCGGAGAAAAAATTCCTCCTCACCCATTCCACCACTCCCCCGGCTATCATAAGCATTTGAGGGTTCCACAAGTTCTCTTCGGCATCTAATTCCGTTAAGCCTCCCTGCTCAAAAAAAGTAGAGGAATCTCGATAATAAGGAAGGCGCAGTGCAGCGATCTCCCAGGTGCCAGAGCTTAATACTAGCTCCTGGGGAGAGGCCAAAGAGCCCACTATAGCGAATTGTGTATCATGGCCAGCTGCAACCACTGGTGTACCCGGGGGAATCCCGGTTTCCTCGCTTGCTTTACCTTGGACTTTCCCGATTACCTCTCCGGGATGCTGAAGAGGAGGGAAAAAGGAAGGGGACAAATCCACCAGGGAGAGCAGGGGCTCCGACCAACATTTCTTTTCTATATCTAACATCATGGTAGTGGAAGCGGAGGTAAAATCTATACTCATCTCTCCACAGAGCTTGAAACTCAGGATACCGGGCATCATCAAAAAAGTATCAGCTTCATCTAAAGAGTGGGGAGCATTTTCTCGCAGCCACAGAAGTTTAAACAGGGTGTTGAAAGGTATTATCTGATACCCGGTGATGCGGAAAATCTCCCGGGGACTGAAGAAATTGGTGATTTCTTTAGCCTGGGGAACAGTTCTCTGGCACTGCCAGGAAATGACCGGGTAAGTCAAAGTGCCATCTTTTCGCACCGGTGCTCCATCTGCTCCAAAAGTGGTGACAGTGACGGCAAAAATGTCTTTTCCCACCTGGGAGATGACCTGCTGAATAGCCAGGGTTAATTTTCTCCAGATCTCATCGATATCCCAGATAAGAAAATCTTTTTCTCCTTCCTGGAAAGAAGGGGCATTGGGAAAAGAAGAAAGATGCAATATTTCTCCTCTCTCACTCACTGCTACTGCTCGAAGACTGGTAGCTCCGCAATCTAAGACTAAGCCATATCTTTCCATTATCTTCCTCCTCGAAGGGGATATATTCCGTACTTTTGAGCTTCCTGGTAGGCAGCTACCACATTAGAAGGAGGTACATCAGGCAAAATGTTGTGCACCTGATTAAAGACAAAGCCTCCTCCTGGTCCTAAAACATCTATTCTTTCTCTCACCTGTCTTCTTACTTCCTCTTCGGTGCCGTAAAGCAATACTCCCTGGGTTTCCACTCCTCCTCCCCAGAATACCAGGTCCCTACCGAACTCTTCTTTTAGTTTGCGAGGATCCATGCCTTTAGCGGTGGTCTGTACCGGGTTGAGAATATCTACTCCAATTTCGATGAGGTCGGGAATGAAGGGATAAATACTGCCGCAGGAGTGGAGAAAAACTTTCACCCCGGGGTTCAATCGATGAACCTCATCATAGACCATTTTTTGATAGGGTTTGATTAACCGTCGGTAAAGGAAAGGGGAGAGATAAGGAGCGTTTTGCGTTCCTAAGTCATCGCCCATCTGGATTATGTCTATCTCATCTCCTACTGCTTGCAGGTATTTTCGCAAATTATGGATGTGGTTCTGAGCATTTTTCTGATTAAAATATTCTACTAATTCTGGTTTTTCTATCAGAAGAGTGAGATACTTCTCCAGACCAAAAGTAAAAAGCCCATCTTCAAAGATGTTTCCACCGAAAGCTCCCAGAATGGCATAATCGGGATATTTCGTTTTTAGCTCCTGAAGCTCAGTTTGCAGAAAATCAACTTCTTTTTCATCTATAACGTAAAATTGATATCGGTCAATGTCTTCTTTTCTTTCTGCCCCGGCGAGGGGAAAAGAGGCCCAATCAAACCAGAAACCTCCCTGAGGCAAAACCGCCACCGCTTTACTGTCTACTACTATTTCTCTACTTCCGTTTTCTCGAGTTACTGGTTGAAAAGCAGCTGGGAACCAGATCTCCTCTCCAGTAGGCAAATTTCTCTTTTGAAACTCATCGATAGGAATGCCAAAAGTGGGAGCATAGCGGTGGAGCTGCACCACATCGGCATCAAAGAACTCTAAAATCTCTTTCTCTGGCTCTGCCAGCATCTGCATGAGGTCATATACCTTGACCATTCCTCCTTCCATTCCTAAATATTTTTTGAGCTGAAGGTAAGCCAGAACATGGATACCGGTAGAGCGCATCGCTCCAAAGTCAATGGGAACTCTATCTCCTTCCTCATGATTCAAGGCTAAAAGTACTCTTTCTCGATGAGTCAAACCACCATCACCTTCTCCTTCAGATTTGGTATCGCAAAAAAGCTCCAATGTGGGAGATTTCTTCTAATCGGGGGTTATCAGCAGTTATATATTTAATCTCCCCTCTTTGGAGAAGAACCTCTTCCATAGCTTCTTCTATTACATCTTCTACTGGAAGAGCCTCTTTTCCACAAAAGGTGCAAATTCCTTCTTGTAATGCTAAATAAGGGCAATCTTCACAAACGTATCCTGGCATGTGGTAATCATCATCTACTACCAAAGCCTGGCAAGCCCCCAGAGGTATGGAGCGTAAAACATTATCTATTCCTTTGGTAGCCAATCCTCCTCTATTTAAGGTCTCCACCAGTTGTTCCAGAATTCTATTATCTTCCTCTTCTTCTATTTTCCTTTCTGCTTTCAACGCCGCGTCAATTATGGTATTTATATGGTCTTTAGGACCAATATCCAGCCTTTCTTTCACCAGAGGCTGTAAATAGCTATGGAGAAGAGGAAAGAAAAGAGAGTAGTCTTCTACTTTCATGCCTATGAAAAGATACTCAAAATGTCCCCTTCTGAAGTGTTCCAGTACGGCATCGGCTACTCTTTGATAGTGACGCACAATTTTATTTTTAATGCTTCTCTCAATGCGGCGCTCCTCTAAGCCATACCATCCTCCTTCTTTTACTTTTCCTCGAACATCAGAATGATAAGCTTCATATTCTAATATCTCTCCCATGTACACGGTCAGCAACCGGGCCTCCCGCTGATCCACAAGAACCAGCATCAGCCGATGATATTCATCCAGAATTGCTATCAGAGGGCGAATATAAGGATCGGGGTCTACTACTACTTGAGATTTAACGGGCTGGGCAACCCGATAGACTTGAAAGAAATCACGTGCTGCATCAGCTATTATTACCAGGCCCCTCACTCTTCCTTTTAATTCAAAATGATTGATCACAAAATTCTCAATTTTCTTAAAATCCTCTTTTACTTTATCCAACATCTCCCTGGGCCAATCTTCTTTCTCTAAGGATTGTTGCTTATCCCGCAGTAAATTACGAGTTAGAGTGGTGAATTTACTGGAGGGGACGTGGCGAGGATCTACATTGAGGTAGAAAGAAGTGACTAAAGTCCCACCAGGCTGGAACTCCAGAAGCTCCCTTACCTCTTCTGCGGTAATTATATTGTCATTCATTTTGTTATACCTCCGTTTTCCAATTTGACAATGTTTGCTCAAAGGGGGGATAAATAATCCCTTTCTCGGTAATCAGAGCAGTAATTAAATGATGAGGAGTAACATCAAAAGCCGGATTTCTTACTCCTACCCCTATCGGGGCAATTCTCATTCCCCGCGGGGCAATTACTTCTTCTGGGTTTCTTTCCTCGATGGGGATTTCTTTGCCCTCTTTTATATTAAAGTCTACACTGGATAAGGGGAAAGCCATGTAAAAAGGTATTTTATGATAGTGGGATAGGACAGCCAAGGAGTAAGTGCCAATTTTGTTGGCTGCATCACCTTGTAAAGTCACCCGATCCGCTCCTACTATCACTTTATCTACCAGTTTTTGAGACATCAAATAACCAGCCATATTATCGCATATTACGGTAACCGGGATAGAATTTTTCATGAGCTCAAAAGCGGTAAGCCGGGCTCCCTGCCACAGAGGCCGGGTCTCATCGGCATAAACCTGAATTTTTTTTCCTTCTTGCAGCACTGCCCAGCTAATTGCTCCCAGAGCTGTTCCCCATCCGCTACAGGCTAAAGAACCAGTATTGCAATGGGTAAGCACTCTATCCCCATCCTCGAGGAGTTGAGCACCATGGCGGGCAATTTTTTCGTTGTTTTTATAATCTTCCTCTTCTATTTTTTTCGCCTCATCAATGAGGGAGTTAACTACCTCCCGGGGAGGCCAATCCTCCTTTTTCCCCTTCTCCCAGATATTCTTCAAGCGGTCTAAAGCCCAGGAGAGATTTACCGCTGTAGGGCGGGAGGTGCGTAAGTTCTCATCTACTTTTTCTAAAAAGCTAAACAGGTCTCTGACCTTACTTTTTTCTCCTTCTATAGCTCCAAGACACAACCCGTAAGCTGCTGCCACCCCTAAAAGCGGAGCTCCCCGAATTTTCAACTGATGGATGGCTTCTACCACCTCCCGGTAGTCAGCAGTTTCTATGTACACCTCTTCTTCTGGTAAAAGAGTTTGGTCTAAAAATTGAAGAGTTTCATCTTTCCATTCTACAGCTTTGAGCATAATATCACCTACCTCACTAATAAGTAATTACCACCTAATGTTGCTAAACTGACCAGGAAAGTAGCTATAACTAGACCCCCCAATATGAAGGGAAAGGACTCCCTCCAGGGCAGGCCAGCGAGAAAACAAACTACCGAGCCGGTCCACACTCCGGTGAAAGGAAGAGGGATACCCACAAATAACATTATTCCCCATTTGCCCCATTTTTCGTAGTTTTTAAACCGATTTTGGGCCTCCATTATATATTTAGACCAGAAATTACTGAACCATTCCCAGCGGAGGAGAAATTTCAAAAAGAAATTCAAAGCAAACATTACCAGAAAAAAAGGTAAAAGATTACAAATAAAAGATACTGCCACTACCCAGAAAAAAGGTAAATCCCTTACTAGCACTCCATAAGGAAGAGCTCCCCGGATTTCGCTTACTGGTAAAAAAGCCAGTAGCGCTACTTCCAGTAACTTCTGACCCATAGATTAGAGAGTTAGTCTTTTTATTACTTCTCTGGTAATCAAAGTAAGCTTGGGTTCAGCACTATTGGCTGCTTCTACTATATCTTCGAAGCTTACCTCTTCCACTACCCCGTCGATAGCCAGATCGGTGATACAGGAAATTCCCAGAACTCTCATTCCCGAATGACGAGCTACGATTACCTCAGGAACGGTAGACATGCCTACTGCATCAGCTCCAATGGTGATTAAAAAACGATATTCAGCGGGGGTTTCCAGGTTAGGCCCGGCTAAAGCTACATATACTCCCTGGTGTATATAAATCCCATTCTCCAGAGCAATCTGCAAAGCAAGATCAGCGAGTTCCCTGTCGTAAGCCTGAGACATATCAGGAAAGCGAGGTCCTAATTCCGGATCGTTTGGCCCCCGGAGGGGGTTATCTCCCAGGAGGTTGATATGGTCTCTGATAATCATTAAATCTCCTCTTTTCATATACCGGTTCATTCCTCCTGCTGCATTACTTACCAGAAGAATTTCCGCTCCCAGCTTTTTCATCACTCGAACGGGGAAAGTTATCTGCTTCATATCATATCCTTCGTAATAGTGGAATCTTCCCTGCATTACTACCACAGGTTTACCCTCTAAATGTCCCAGAACCAGATTTCCCCGGTGAGTCTCTACAGTCGAGATGGGAAAATAAGGTATTTCCTCATAAGGTATCACCCGGTCAATTTCTATGTCATCTACTAGAGCTCCCAAACCCGTTCCCAGTATGATTCCCACTTGAGGAACGAAATCAATTTTTTCTTTGATAAACTGATAACTTTCTTCAATTTTTCCTGCAAGGTCGTTCATGTTATTTACCTCCTTTTTTTATTTTCGGGGGAAAGCCCGCTCATAGGTTTCTCGCAAAACTCTTTTACTCACGTGAGTGTAAATCTGTGTAGTAGAAATATCACTGTGCCCCAAAAATTCCTGCACCACTCTCAAGTCAGCTCCATTTTCCAGAAGATGGGTAGCAAAAGTATGCCTCAAAGTATGGGGAGTGACATCCTCACCCAGGTTAGCCAGTTTAGCATATTTTTTTACCATATTCCAGACACTCTGGCGAGTCAGAGGACGGCCAGATGGCCCATTCACGAATAAATAATTACTGGAGTGGCCCTTTAAAATTTCATTTCTTCCCTTCTCCAGATACAGAGAGATAGCCTGGTGGGCTTCTTCTCCAAAGGGGACCATTCTTTCTTTGAATCCTTTACCCCACAGTCTTAACATTTGATTTTCTAAATCCAGATGAGAAAATTCTAAAGAAACCACCTCTCCTGCCCGCAAACCACTGGAATAAAGAAGCTCAAGAATGGCCCGGTCTCTCAAACCCCGGGGTTTGGTTTTGTTGCAGGCTGAAAGCAAAGCTTCTACTTCTTCCAAACTCAAAACCCGGGGAAGATTTCTTTGCAGGCGAGGGGCATCCAGAAGTTGAGCCAAATTTTCTGGAACTTCTTTTTCTCGAACCAGGAAAGAGAAAAAAGTACGCAAAGCGGAAATCCGTCGAGCTAAAGAAGTACTTTCTAAATCTTTGTCCGATTCCTGACTTATGAATTCCTCCAAAATTGGGAGAGTTACCTCTCCAAAGGAGGCAATACCTTTCTCTTTCAGAAATTGCACAAACAACTCTACATCCTGACCGTAACTGAGTATGGTATTGTCTGCTGCTCTCTTTTCCCAGAAGAGGAAATCTAAAAAAGCTTCTACCCAGTTATCAAGACTTTTCTCCATATTTTTTAATAACCTCTCGCAAGATAAGTGAAAAAATTATGATCACTAAAGATGATACCTGCCCCAGGGTAAAAATTCCCCCCATTGAGAAAGGCTCATCTCTTAAGTATTCAATTAAGAAACGGGCGATACCGTAAAGCCATAAATAATCAAGGAAAAGTTCGCCGGTGAAAGATTTATTGTTCTCCAGGTGCAGTAGAATGAAAAGGATTGCCAGAGAATAAGCTGCAGAGTAAAGCTGGGTGGGATACCTGAATCCCGAAAGATGAGGAAATTTTACTGCCAGAGGAAAAGAGGAAAAGGGACACACTCGACCATAGCAACAACCATTCAGAAAACATCCCACCCGGGCAATGGCATAACCTGAAGCTATGGGAGGAGAAAAAAGGTCGAAAAAAGCGGGGAGAGAATATTTTTTATGATGAATGTAGGGAATAGCGAAAAGAAGAGCGCCAGCTACTCCTCCATAAAAAGTTAGCCCTCCTTCTCGCACTAAAAAAATGTGAGTTAAATTCTCCCGGTAATATTCCCAGTTTATTAAAACATAAAGCAATCTTGCTCCTATTATTCCTCCTATGATGCATAAAGCACTTACTTCTACCACCGCATCAGGGGAAATTTGGTAGCGGGGTGCCCGTCGCATGGCATAAATAATGCTGGTCAAGATTGCTACCGCCAGCATTACTCCATAAGAGTAGATAGGGAAATTCCCTAAGTGAAACATAATGGGATACATTAAAATACCACCCTGGTACGAGTGTCAACTACTTCTATCCACACTTTTCCGGGATTAATTTTCAACTCTTCTCCGGTGGTAAGATAAAATCTGGTTTTATCCCGGAGGTCATCTTTCTTCCAGCGCAGAGGGGCCACTTTACCGTCTCGAAAAACCCAGCCGCTGCCCTCTCCTACAAACCTTATTTCTAACCTTCCCTCTTCATCTTTTACCTTATGCTCAGCTATCTGAACAATTATAGTAGAACATTGAATAGCCTGACCTCCTGCTGCATCTACGTGAGGTGCGCCGTTTACAAGACGCCGATAGACATTTTTATCTGGAAGATAAACAAACTCAACTTTATAGTCAGTAGCATAGCTAATTTCTATTCTGGGAGCATTGTCTCCTCCTGGATTACCCAGATCCCCGACCAGAAAACCACCTGCCCGAATGGGTTTATTATAGCCCAATCTTTGTGCTTCCTGGCGGAGAGAAGCTACAGAAGTATAAAGGTTATGAGGAGGACGGCGGTCTTGAGTTCTCCAGAAAGGTTGAAAGTTTTTCATTTCATCGATATGGTCCACTGCCAGCATTTCTAAATAAGTAAAAGCCTCCACACTTCCTCCGCTGTGAACGAAAATAGCATCGTTTTCTGCCGCTTTAAGTACAAAATAAGGACGAGCACTGCGCACCGGTCCTACGTTTTCTGCCGGTTCAGAGTGAAAAATAGCTAAAAAACGGGTAATCCCTCCTTCAGTCAAAATTTCATAAACTATGTCTGCTTTACTCAAGCCTGACTGGGGACGAGCCGCCGGAGCATTTTCCACAATTACGGCGATAGGTCTTTTAGTGAAAGGAGACCTTTTCTCAACCCCCGAAGTGGGGGGAGATAATTCCCCGGTAGCTAAGGTTTCTCCTACTGTGCTCTCCACTTTTTTCAACCCTTCCTGGGCCAGGTGAGAGAGGCGAGTAGAGGTTCCTGCTTCTTCCAGTTTTCCCTTGATAGTTGTTTCTGCCTCTACTCCTTGCCAGGTCATATCTTCTGGGACATCAATCTCTTCTCCGGGATTAAAATCTCGGGCTCCAGAAGGTGCAGCTTTTCCTATTATATTTTCTGCTGGAGGTAAATCTACAGGAGGTTTAGCAATTTTCACCTCTTCTTTTTTTTGCTGCATCTCTGAGGCGATCTCACTTTCTACCTCTGGAGGTAGTTCTGCTTTTTTATCTTCTACCTCCGGGATAGGGCTTAACTCTGCTACTTCTGCCTCTTGAAGTGGAGCTTTGCTTGCTGGCTGTTCAGGAGCGGGAATCTCCATTAACTCTATTATTACCGGCTCCTCCTCTAAAGTAGGAAAATAATGAAAAGAGAGCCAGTAAATAGATATTACCACTACTAAAACTAAATTAATTACTACCGAAAAAAGAAGAGAAAGAGACCATATTCTCTTCTCGTCAAAAGGTTGTTTCATTGTCCCTCCGTGGGTTGGGTAGCAATAGCCATCTTTTCTGCCCCTGATTTTCTTAGAAGATCCATTACTCTTACCACTTTCCCATGGAGTACGTTTTTATCTGCTTCAATAATCACTGTGGCCTGAGGATTTTGACGGAGTTCTGCTACTGCTACCTGAGCTAACTCCTTTTCGTCCACCAGGGCACCATTAATATAAATAGAGTTACTTTCGGTTATGGTCACCGTTATGGTTTTCGCTTCCTCTATTCGGGAAAAATCAGCAGAGGGCAGGTTTACCTGTGCTCCGCTTTCTACACTGATAAAAGTAGTGGTGACTACGAAAAAAATCACCAGCTGCAGCACTACATCTATCATAGGAGTCATATTAATTTCAGGAATTTGTCTCTTTTTCTGAGACCGAAATCGGAACATTCTCTTCCT
>ERZ795062.2846-NODE-2846-length-11077-cov-4.340954_pt1 | contig 11077 bp, 8 predicted proteins | sample MGYA00375146_ERZ795062 | MGnify/ENA primary metagenome ERZ795062 (study PRJEB30191, sample SAMN05720281) | activated sludge metagenome | isolation source: Anaerobic digester | place: USA | collected 2015-07-16 ...
CTCCTGGATGTCGGCGAAGCGGCGTACGCCGAGGAACACCTCGCGCAGCACCGCATCGGATGGCTGGGGCGAATGGTCCAGGACTCCGACCGACGTCTGCAGCTGCCAAGCCAGACCACGCGCGACATGGGAACCAATGACTGCAACAATCCGAAAGTCCTCGACCTCGGCAACGCGGGATGCGACCTCGACAGGCTCTGCTTCAGCTGCGACCACTACGTGGCGGACCCCAGCAACATGCCTGACATGAAGAGCGAGATCCACACGATCAACGTCACCCTCGCGCGTCTGCGCGCCACGGAGCAGACCGCATTCTCTCACCACCACGCGGCCGTGCTACTCAAGCGCCGAGAAGGCTGGGAAGGCAAGCTCCAGGCCCTTCAACACCGCCTCGACGGGCTCCCCATCCAGGAACGAACCAAGGTCCTGGCTGCAGCCGAAGTCGTGCGCGAGTTCCGCAACCGCACACGAAACGGCGGGATCAACGTCGGCGGGCTGGATCTCTCATGACAGAGCGCAGGCGCCCCTCGCCCGACCCGATGATTGCCAGCAAGAAGGCTCAGGCCGCCGCCAACCGCCATCGCATAGCTCGAGCGCTGGTCGCGCTCCAGGAACGAGGGGATGCCATCAACGTACAGGCAGTCGCGCGCGCAGCTGGCGTGCACAGCGACACGATCCGACGCAACCCGGACCTTCTGGCCGAGGTCCGGCATCTCCGCGACGAGCAGTGGCGGATCGCCCCAGCACCCGCTGTGGCCAACCACCGCACACAAGTCGACGCCCAAGAACTCAAGGCCAGACTCCTCGATGCTCAGGCCGAGATCTCCCAGCTGCGAAGGGACCTCAGCCAGGCTCTACGCGCCGCCCACAACACGCTCGCTCGGGAAGGCGAAGTCATGAGTCGCGAGGACGCCGACCGACTCCAGCGGGAGGCCACCGAACTTCGCGTTCAAACGATCGCCCTGCACGAGCAGCTTGCTCGCGAGCAGGAGTTGCGTGAGCGCATCAACGACGAGCTGACGGCTACAAACGAGGTGAATCGCGACCTCATGAGAGAACTCACGGCATCTAAAGAACGCGAGCTCACTCTCAGGCAAAGCGTCGGCAGGTCGATGAGGAGGAGCCCGTGAATGTCCAGCACTGAGGTCTTCGAGGCACCCTGGGGCGAACTGAAAGTCACTGCAGACGGTGACTCGCGCGTCTTCACCCGCCATGGCCGCAAAGACGGCGACGGCGTCGAGATCGCGCGATATGACGCAGACGCTCAACTGTTGCATCTCTTCCCGATCGACGGGGTGGATCGGGGCTGCGCCCGCGCCTATTCACGGATCCGGGAGATCCAGATCGACACCTCGGTGTGGTCCTTCGCAGCGCAGGACCCCATCGTCGAAACCCGATTCGGGGACCTCGCACTCAACGGACTTCCCGAAGGTTTGGGTGTGATCTTCACTTACGGATTGAGTCTGCCGAAGCACTACCGACGACTAGTGTCCGAGGTCGAGGACGCGACGAAGTGCACCATCATCCAGTTGGGCGCACAATCCGGGATCTCCGGCGACGTGCTCCACTTGACCGTGGCACGCTTCCAGGTCTTCGTCAGCGCAGTGAAACGCCACCTGAGCCGGGGGTCCGACGTGGTGGCCCGACTCAATGACACAGAGGCATTCAACGTCGTCGCCGACGTCGCTGGCACACCGACGCGCAAGCCATCCCCGGGGAGACTGCCTGCCGTCAAGGCGATGACCAAGGTCATCTCAGGAGAAACAGACCTCGACGAGGATGGCCGAGCAGAGCTCCTCGACCTCATCTCTGCAGAATCCCGCGCCGCGCTGAAAGGACACCCCAAGGCCTTCGGCCGGCTACGTGCAGACCTCGACCTCGTCACCCTCGATGTCCTCATCGAGCAGTTCGAGACATCGTTAACCGGACCAGCCGCACGCAAGGAGGCGACGTGGCAGACCTTCTTCCGACAGAACGTATTTGCACTGCAGCAGCTCTTCGCTGCGCCCATCACCCTTGTCGATGAGCAAGTGCACGTGCGCATCCCCAGCCTGCGCGGCACCGGGACCCGTGCACCCGACTTCCTGCTCGTTAACACCGTGGCGAGAAGCGTCCACCTCGTCGAGATCAAGACCCCTGTGACCAAGATGCTCGCAGGAACCTACCGTGGCCGCGATGGGGCAGAGGTGTTTCCGCCAGATCGCGAACTCGCCGGGGCAGTCGCCCAAGTGCAGTCCCAGATCCAGTCAGCGTTCACCGATCTGCCTCTGATCCTTCAGCGAACACCTGACGCACCGGCCCTCGACCCAAGTGTCATCCGAGGAGCAGTCATCGCCGGCTCCATTGCAGACATGTCCGACACTCATCGCGAATCCTTCATGAGATACAGAGCAGGGCTAGCCGGCGTCGAGGTCATCACCTTCGACGAAGTGCTCGACCGTCTTAAGGGCCTCCAACAGATGCTGACTGCAACAAGTCAAGCCGAAAGCGACGAGGGAGACGCCTGATGCAGTCCTGGTGGACGAGTGGGCGGGTGTGGAACGAACCCGCGTCAGTCATCCTTGGCGAGGGGGCCAGCTTCCGGGCCGACCACGTCATCGACCGGCACGGTCCGCACCACAGTCCTGGCGACCGGGTTGTATCTGACGCCTTCGGCGCCCGGCAGCGCTTTCCCGGCCGGGTGACTGCCGTCCATCACGCCTACGCGAATGTAAGCCGCCTGCCCACGCTCATCGACAAAAGCGAACAGTGGTCAGCGAGGGAAACGGGTGAGTCATGACGACCGTCGGTGAGCATCTCCGGAGCACGGATGAGGCGATCTGTCGGAACGTCGTGACGTTAACCGACCAGCGCGATCTGCTCTCCCAGAACGTTCTCGCTCAGCTCCGCAACCTCGTCGAGGGGGTCGCTGTGCGTCTCCACCTCGGTTCGTCGGAGCCGGAGTACACCTATAGCGCGACCAGGCAAGGACTTGCCTTCATCAAGAGCAGGGGCCAGTACCGCTTCCTGAGCCAGTTCCACAAGCTGCTCGAAGCGAGCGTCTCGCACTACACCATGGACGGGGACGCCTCTGCACGCCTGATGCTCAAGTACTACGAGTACCTCCTGCGCCTCCGCGCGCTGCTCCGGGACAGCCACGGGATCGACGTCCTCGGGAACCTGGAGGACTTCCCGGTCGATCTCGACCCCTCGCTACGCGAGTACCACGAGAAGATCGCCGCCAAGATCCAGTCGCTCCGGTCCGGTTCAGGCGGTAGACAGGAGGCTCGCTACTACATCCACAAGACGCGCCCGTTCTTCGTCGACGGTCGCGTCTACTACGAGGTGACGTTCTACCGAGCTGTCAACAGGGTCAGCAAGTTCGACCGGATCATCGCCTTCACCGACATCGACATGACCGACAAGTACTCCGCCATGCTCACCCTCCAGCATGACTCGATCAACGTCCTTGACCAGACGATGCCCATCACGATCATCACCAACTGGGCGGTCTCGATCCGACCCTGCGAGTTCGACAACTTCGCACGCCTGCTAGGCCACGGCAGCACGGTCAAGACCTCCTCGTCTGAGTACAACTACGTTATGGACAACCTCACCCAGGGTTCAGGAAGCCTCCTGGACCTGATCGACATGAGCGACGCCGACTACGCGACCGCCAAGACCGCCGGCACCGCCAGAACCTCGAACCCGCAGATCTTTCCAGCGCTCGACGAGGCGCGCCGCATCATCCGCTCAGGTGCACGCGGTCACAACGTCCTCCGCTACCTGCTGCTACGGATGCACAACCAGATCCTCAAGCCGCAGTACAGCTGGGACGCGTGTGGACCCCTCTCTGGCCTCAACCTGCAGTACGGCTGCATCCCCTTCGACACCATGCCGTTCTGCACCTCTCTCATCGGCCACAACCCCCGCTACTGGGATCTGGTCGAGAGCCTCGACTCGGGCGACCGTGCCCACGAGCTGCTCGCCCGTCGGGTGCGGACCAACGTCGAGCGGCACGGGATGCTCTACACACCCGTCGCCGATCTCGAACCGCTGGGGGACGTCACGCAGTTGATCTCCGCCTACAACCACGCCCTCTACTACACGCACACCAAGCGTCAGCTCGTGCAGGACCGGGGACACGTCTTCATCCGCGGGTATGAGGACGACACCGTCGCCATCCTCGAGAAGCTCCAGGAGGACGCGACATCCGGGATCCACGGATACACGCAGGCGGTTGAGCGCTGGCTGGACGAGGCACCCCGCGGCATCGACGACAACGTCAAGAGCGACGCGCTCAAGCACCTGTTCAGCCAGTCGAAGGTCGCCCTGATCTACGGCGCGGCCGGCACGGGCAAGTCCACGATGGTGGCCCACATCGCCCAGTACTTCAACGACAAGAACCAGTTGTTCCTGACACACACCAACCCTGCCAAAAGCAACCTCGAGCGCAGGGTGACTGTTCAGAACCCCACCTTCCGGACCATCAGCAGCCAGATCTACAGCTCGAGCGCGGGTGCCGACTACGACATCGTGGTGATCGACGAGTGCAGCACCGTGAGCAACTCCGACCTGATCAAGGTGCTGAACACAACGTCCTTTAGGCTGCTCGTCCTGGTCGGCGACGTCTACCAGATCGAGGCGATCAAGTTCGGCAACTGGTTCAGCATCATCCGCTCGTTCATCCCGAGCACGTCGGTCTTCGAACTGACGACGCCGTTCCGTACGAACAGCACGTCACTGCTGAACTTCTGGGACAAGGTTCGCAACATCGAGCCCGACATCGCCGAGGTCATCGCCCGCAACGGCTACTCCACAGCGCTCGACAGGTCCCTGTTCGAGGCCCAGCGCGACGACGAGATCATCCTCTGCCTGAACTACGACGGCCTCTACGGGATCAACAACGTCAACCGCTTCCTACAGAGCAGTAACCCGACCCCCGCGATCCCCTGGCGTGCCTCCACCTACAAGGTCGGCGACCCGGTGCTGTTCAACGAGACAGAGCGGTTCCGGCCGATCATCTACAACAACCTGAAGGGCTGGATCGTCGACATCGTCACCTCCCCGGGACAGATCCAGTTCGACGTCGAGCTCGATCGACCGGTCAGCGAGTTCGATGTCGACGGTGACGACCTCCAGTGGGTGGGAGGCTCAACCGTGCGCTTCACCGTCTACGACTACGACACCAGCGACGAAGACGACGACTCAGTCCACACCACAGTGCCCTTCCAGGTCGCCTACGCCGTCTCGATCCACAAGGCCCAAGGCCTCGAGTACGACTCCGTCAAGATCGTCATCACCGACGCCAACGAGGAGGACGTCACCCACAGCATCTTCTACACAGCCATCACGCGAGCACGGGAGAGCCTCAAGATCTACTGGACACCCGAGACCCAACAAGCGGTCCTCAGAACCCTCCGAAGCGCCAACGTTCCCAGGGACGTCGCACTTCTTGCCAGCCGTCGTGAACTGGTCCCGCTGCCTCGCCCACGACCCGCGTCGTGACGAGGTGTGCAGAACTTGAGCCGCGTCGGAACAATCCAACGCCGAACTGTCGTGTCTAGGGCATGACACAGACACACGAGCACACGGACACTAGGATGGACGACGAGCGCGAACCGACCGCTACAGATATCGAGGCTTGGCAGCGAGACAACACGTTCTTGCCTGCGGAGGAGGCGACGCCCGAGGCATACCCCTCGCTCTACAACGTCTCTGCCGGGATGATGTTCGGCGGCGTCATCCGTCCGGTCGAACCGCAATTGCCGGACTACGTCTCCATCGAGATGAACCACCCCGACCTGGAGATGGCCGTCCAGGTCGGCAGGTGGAACATGCTCTGGGAGGCTGGACAGTTCCGTCGCCGGTTCTTCGACGAGGAACAGATGCCGACTCAGATCGCCAAGCTCGCGGACCTGGGTGACATCAACACCATCCTGGTGCCGCGCACTGCTTCGCGCTACTTCGAGTATGCGCCGCTCTACCACCTGCTCCCGAAAACCACGGTCGACAGGTTCGGGCTGCCGCTGCTGCGTCGGGGGCAGTGGCCCTTCCTGGCCGACCACAGCGATGCGGATCGGTTCCTCGTCCCCGACTTCGGAGTGCGTCTGGCCAAGGCGTGGGCATGGACCGTCTGGCCGCACCTCAACTCAGGCTCGCGCCTCTCGGCCTTCTCGAAGGATGATCCGATCCGCCTTCTCGCTCACAACCTCGACTTCTGGGTGCCACCGGTGACGGACGTGATCCAAGAGAACCTCCGAACCTTCCCTGAGGTCGACAAAGGGAAGGTCCTCGGCCCGGTCACGCTGGAAGACGGCAGCATCCTGGAAGGCGCGGTCACTGGCAACCCACGTAAGGGCGGCGCCGTCTGGACGGGAGAAGAGGAGGCAGCTGCCGTGGTGGCCGAGACGGTCGAGTCCGCCGACTCGACCGGTCGCCTCCGTGACATCCTCGATGCTGTCCGGAGCCACCGGCTGGCCGACGACTTCTCGCCGCAGTGGTCGCACGCCCGAGAGGACTTCGAGCGGAAGCTCCACCGGAAGCGCAACAAGGTCCAGGTCAGATTCGTCGAGCTGCCCGACACGATCCCAGTACAGAGCCCTGAGAGCGAGGTGCTCGGTAAACTCGTCACCAACGATTTCTTGGTGATGCTCGACAGCCAGCAGCGGGAGATCGTGGTCCTGCTGACCAGTGGTTACCGCCAGCACGAGATCGCGGAGCGGCTTGGTTACGCCAACCACAGCCCCATCTCGAAGAAGCTCACCCAGATCCGGCGACGAGCAGAACAGTTCTTCGATCTGGACGGCGATCGATGAGCACCACCAACGCTGGCAACCCATTCAGTTCGTCACACGGTCTGCGTTCAGCCAGCCCACCACAATAACGTTGGGGGCTCCGAGCGAGTGGTGGGCCACAACCTGCGGCGACCCAAGTCGGGGGTCACAGGCGATATCGCACCCGGAGTGCGATGACCCGACGACCAGCACCGGACCGTCGCGTCAGCTAGCTAGCGGCGGTGCAACCTACTGATCGAGGGTGAGGCGGAGATTCAGGGCGGAAGCGACCTTCATCAGGGTGGCGGACGAGACCGACGATGCCGATTCGAGTCGCGCAATAGTCGGGCGGGAGACACCAGCTCGGCTGGCCAGTTCGGTCTGGGACCAGCGACGGGCTTTGCGGGCCACCCGGACGGCCGCGGCGATGGCTCCAAGTTGCGCTCCTTGATCCGCCATGGCTGACTCGGGCCAACTAGAGCGCCCTGAGCCGACGGCGATCGAGCCAACCAGATCGTTGCTCATTCGTCGTCACTCCCGAGTGCCACGGCTCCATGGCGTCCTGTGAGCGTTGCAATGACCGATTCGGCGGCACGCACAGCAGCGCTCTCCAGTCGGTCGGCTTCTGCGGAGAGTGCCGTGGCCTCATCGCTCAGGTCAGCAATGGCATCCTCGTGCTTGGGGTCAAACCTCGCAATCGGCACCTCGCGAATGTCCGGTGGATCGAGGTGCGGGACAGAGGTGCCTGATGCGTAGCGGACCACGCGCGGTCGTCCGTACTCGACGTGGTTGAGCGCCGTGTGGAGGTACCCCGTCCGCGCGAGTGTTTCGTCCGGAGCAATGCGGATGAGGTCCTCGCTGCCGAAGGTGCCCACGTGATTTCGAGTCAGCACTAGCGTCCTGCCAAGGAGCCCGTAAGTCTGTCCAGAGCGAGCCATGATCATGTGCCCAGGGCGCAGCAGATACGCCTCATGGTTCTCCAGCAGGCCCGCGTAAATGCGTTTGGTGACGGGGGGGTTCACGTCGAAGAGTTCGCTCGCGGAGCGGTAGGGGGTGCCGTTCGCCCCGAAGTAGCGCTTGAACCGGTTGGACATGGTGACGGATTCGACGAGCTCTTCTAGCGGCTGAACCGTCTTCCCTGCGCTGCGGACGAGCTGCTCGACCTGGAGGACGTCGGAGCGGTGGAACTGTCCCTCGATACGGCGTCGTCCAGCCCAGAGGTCCGAGGCCCGAACAGTCGAAGTGGGAGCGTCGTTGACGGGTACACCCTTGGGGTTGATGAGGCTAGCGAGCATGGCATCAGCTCGATCCTGGAGTCGTCTCGCTGACTGCCGCAACTCAAGAGCGTTGGATGCGTCTTGGCCTATGGCGCGTCGGACCTCGTCGCCGGGCATCGCGATTGGCATGCAGAGCACGTGCTCTGGCTCGAGGTGCTTGATCATGTGCCCGTACTGTGCGCTTCGTGCGATGGCGAAGAAGGTGGGCGTCTTCATGTAGGCGTAGAGCCAGCCCCGGTTCACGGGGTCGTGCGGAACGATGCGGAGCAGGTCGTGGGTGATTACCTTGTCTAGGTGCTCGTCGTAGACGGCGGTCACTCTCCCGACCTCGCCGGAGCACGACATCAGGATCCATGCTGGGTCGAGGTAGCGCGACTCCGGAGCGGGGACCATTCCCTCGGCGAGCCACTTGCGAACGCGAGGCTGGCTCTCAAACACCTGCCCTGCCGAGAAGAATGGCAGGCCCCGCCCTGGATTAACCTGATAGCCCTTCAGGCGTGAGGGCTGCCAGACCTTTGCGAGGTCAGACAACGGCACGGTTGAGGCCAGCGCACCCAGACCTTGCCGCAGTCCAAAGCCGTCGGTCAGGAACGTCGAGGCCTCGAAACGGCGCTCTCCCCGGGACAGAAGCCTGGAACTCACCGGAGACCAGACCACTCCGGAATCGAAGTCCTCAGCCTCCTGCTCGTGCAGGACCGCTTGATTCACAGCGTGCGCAGCCACGCCCTGAACTCCTCTGCGATCGCCTTGGTGTTGTCGTCGACGACCTTTTCCTTTGCGAGGTGAGTCTGCTCGTCATCGTCCCCGTCGGACGAAGTCGTGACGGCGTCCCTCGTTTCCTGCACGATCTCGAAGCCCTGCTCGTCGCGGACGTAGACGGCGTTACCGCGCTTATCGTGGCCGATGTGGTCGCAGATGGCCATGAAGATGTCGTAGTCCTTGATCTCGCCAGCCGCGATCTCGTCACGGACCTGTCGTTCCGACTTGCGTTGCAGTACCAGTACCGAGGTCTGGACGCTGGTTCCCGGCTGGAAGGTATCCGGGTGCAGGTCGATCGAGGCGAGGATGGTGGTGTGCGTGAGGATCCACTGGCGAACGAATCCCAAGCCCGGGCTGCCGAGGATGCCATCAGGAAGCACCAGCGCCGCCTTCCCTGTTTCGGGTTTCAGGAGCTGAACGCAGCGCTCGATGAACAGGATCTCCGGTGGTCGAGAGGTGGTCTTGGTGGACTTGACCCAGGTGTCGGTTTCCTCGTCGTAGTCCCACTGGTGACCGAGATCGAACTGCTCAAGGATGGCGGGATCGTCGATCGGAATCTTCGATCCGAAGGGGGGGTTGGTCAAGATGAGGTCGACGGAGCCCATCAGGTTGCGGGGGCGGAGGTCGTCAGCCCAGCGCGAGGGCTTGTCGAGCGAGTTGGCTTGGAAGAGACCCCCCGAGCCGTCGTTGTTCATGACCATGTTCATCTTCGTGGCCCGCACGAGGTTGGGGTTGAAGTCCAGCCCGACCAGGTTGGTCTCAAGGAAGTAGCGCTTGCGGTCGCGGATAGTGTCGTCCTGCAGCCTCCGACTGCGGCCGGAGGCACGGACCTCGGTCTTGACCGAGGCGAGCACGTGGTTCATGGCCGCGATGAGGAAGCCGCCGGTGCCGCATGCCGGGTCAAGGATGCGGTCCTTGTCGCTGGGGTCCAGCATCTCGACCATCATGTTGCAGACGTTCCGCGGCGTGAAGAACTCGCCCCGGTCACCGCGCAGGTTCGACCCGACAACCTCCTCGTAGGCCTTGCCCTTGACGTCGACGTCGGAGTCGAGGAGGGAGAACATCTGGAGTTGAGTCACGATGTAGGCCAGCACCTTCGGCTCCAGCTCGATCTGCTCGTTGGGCTTGAAGATCTGGGCGTACTGCTTCTTGACGCTGTCGAAGAGCTTGCCAATGCGGGTCGAGCAGCGCATCAGACCAGTGATGTTCTGCCGCTCCTTGGGAGTCGCGTAGAACTGAGGCGACGTGGACTCCCGCTCGTCCTGGATCTTGCAGAAGATGAGCTTCAGGAGCTCCCAGAACGCCTCCGGCTTCTGCATCCCCTGGTTGCCAGCGATGTAACTGTGGGCGCGCCGGAACGCGAAGAGCAGCGAGTCCGATGCCGCTGGGCGTAACTGCTCGAATCGAGGGGCGCCGGCTTCTGCCGTCTCTCCGCAGTGAGGGATGTCGGGAATCTCGACGGCGACTCGGTGGCCCGCATTGTCGACCTCGAAGGCGTAGGTGGCCATGTCCTCGCCGTTGGTCCACATGCCGACCTCTACGTTGGGGCAGGCGGCCATGTAGCTCAGCATCTGCTCGACGCCGTCCTTCTTCATCGAGGGCCGGACCTTGCCGCTCTTGCACTCGATGATGAGCCACGCTGACTGTTGCGTCTGCTCGGGGGCGCGGAGACCGGGCGGGAACACGACGATGTCGACGCGGACCCTGCGGCTGCCGAACCTGATTGGGAACTCGACGCGGATGTCACCCTTGTCATATCCGTACTCGCGCACAAGGGATTTGAGGATCTCCTGGCGGACATACTCCTCGGGAGTGTCCTGCCGCAGCGTGGTGCCGTCGATGAAGTCCAGGACCTTGCCGGGTGGAACGATGGCCAAGCCACCGTGGGGGGCGTCAACCTGTACGGTCATGTTGGGGTCACTCTTCCTGCGGTGGCTTGGGCCTCGCCGGGTGATCCAGGCAGCCACCATGAATGTATCAAAGTTGATACATTCATGCAGACGCGACTGCGACTGGCCCGGTCAGTGGCCCGATCTGGAGGTTTGCACTCTCCGAAGTGTGTCGCCCAGATCCATGACCCGGGCGACCCTCGACGACGACCAACGGGCAGATTGGTCGTCACCCTCGTCGTCTCCGATCTGATCGGAGACGACAGGTCACTGTTGCACTGGCCGGATGCCTGTCCCGACTCGTGCCACGTTAGTGTGTCGGCCACTCGGTGCCGGTGGCGGTGAGGATGCCGCGGGCGGTGTGGGGGTCGGCGGCGGTGTGCTCGTGGCCGGCGAT
>ERZ795062.2853-NODE-2853-length-11065-cov-3.690917_pt1 | contig 11065 bp, 9 predicted proteins | sample MGYA00375146_ERZ795062 | MGnify/ENA primary metagenome ERZ795062 (study PRJEB30191, sample SAMN05720281) | activated sludge metagenome | isolation source: Anaerobic digester | place: USA | collected 2015-07-16 ...
TAGGCGGCGTCGGCGCGTTTCGAGATGATGCCTTCCTGCCCCGCGCCGCACATCTGCGCAAACAGCGTCTCGCCCGCGCCGATCACATGATCGGCCACATGCACCGGCGGCCGGGCGGCGGCCAGCAGCGCCTCCAGCCGCTCCTTGCGCTCGATATTCGGCAGGGGGGTCAGATCCTGGCCATCCAGTTCCAGCAGGTCGAAGGCATGGAACGCCAGCGCATCGTCCTCCCCCTGCGATCCGTGGCCGCGCTTGAGCACTTGCTGGAGGGAGGAGAAATCGGGATTGCCCTGCCTGTCATAAGCGACGATCTCGCCATCGATCAGGCACGGCGGCAGATCGAGCGCGGCCAGCGCACGGACCAGCGGGGCGAACTTGTCGGTCCAGTCCTTCCCGTTGCGGGTATAGACCACGACCCGGCTGCCCGCGGCGGCGATCAGCGCGCGATAACCGTCGAACTTGATCTCGTGCAGCCAGTCGTTGCCGGTGGGCGTGGCGTCGACCAGCGTGGCAAGCTGCGGTGCGCGGAAGGCGGGCGGCGAAGCGCCCTTGCGATGCCGTTGCAGGGCGCTTCCAGCCTGCGTGCGATTGTGCCGCGCGGCCTGCTCCATTTCCCGCACGAACGCCTTGCCGCGCTTGCCTTTCAGCGAATGCGCGCCGGCCTTGTCATGCGCGATCTCGGCCATGGAGCGGCCGGTCAGCACGCTGCTCAAGCCCCGCTCCACCAGCGGATCGCCGCGCTCGGCATAGCGGTCATCGACTTTACGCAGCAGCCAGTTCTCGCGCTTTTCTCCCGGACGCGGCTTCATCCGCACCAGCAGCCATTCGCCTTTCATCCGCTCGCCATGGAGGATGAAGTGAAGGTGCCCTTCGGCCAGATCGCTGGCGCTCTTGCCCGGGATCGGCTCCCACGTCCCGCGATCCCACAACATCACCGTGCCGCCGCCGTATTCGCCCCGGGGAATCGTGCCTTCGAATTCGGCATAGGCCAGCGGATGATTCTCGGTCCGCACCGCAAGCCGCTTGATATCGGGATCGGGGGAAGGCCCCTTGGTCACCGCCCAGCTTTTCAGCACCCCGTCCACTTCCAGCCGGAAATCCCAGTGCAGCCGCGTGGCCTCGTGCTTCTGCACGATGAACAGATGGCCGCTCGCGCCGCGGGCGCGCTTGCCCGCCGGCTCGGCGGTCTTGCCGAAATCACGCTTGCGGTTGTATTCGGCCAGCGGATCGGCGGTGCGCGCCATCGCCTCAGGCCCGCTTGCGGCCGCTGCCGGCCTTGCGCTGCGCGGGCTTGCGCGGCGGCTTTTCCTCCTTCACCGATTTCTTGAGTGCGGCCATCAAGTCGATCACGTTGCCGCCGCGCGGCTGCGCCGGTTCCTCCACATCCTCGACGATCCGGCGGCCCTTGGCCCTGGCTTTCTTTTCCACCAGCTTGCGCAATGCGTCGGCATAGCGATCGTGAAATTCGCCGGCATCGAACGGCGCGGTCTTCTTGTCGATCAGCGCGGTGGCGAGATCGAGCAGTTCCGCGTCCGGCCGCTCGTTGCCGATGCCCTTGAAGAAACTCTGCCCCTGGCGCACCTCATCGGCGTAGCGCAGCGTTTCCAGCAGCAGCCCCTTGCCGCACGGCTTGATCGCGACGAGCTTTTCCCGCCCACGCACCGAAAGCTGGCCGAGCGCGATCTTCCTCGCCTGCCGCAAGGCCTCGCGCAGCACAACATAGGCTTCTTCCGCCAGATCGTCCGCCGGAGCGACATAGTAAGGTTTCTCGTAATAGAGCGGATCGATCTCGTGGCTTTCAACGAACTGCACCAGCTCGAGCGTCCGGCGGCTCTCGATCTTCACATGCTCGATCTCCTCGTCCTCCAGCAGCACGTAGTTGCCCTTGGCGATTTCGTAGCCTTTGAGAATGTCGTCGGAATCCACCGGGCCGACGCCCTGGACGACCTTTTCGTAGGAAATCGGCTTGCCGCTGGGCTCGTGAATCTGGCGGAAGGCGATCTGCGCGCCGGACTTGATCGCGGGATAGATCTCCACCGCGATGGACACCAGCGCCAGCCGGATCTGTCCCTGCCAATAGGCCCGTGCTGCCATATCGTCATGCCTCCTGTGCAGGACAACCCGCGAGGGCGGCCAAAGTTTCGCCGGGGGAATGTTACGGAGATCGTCGCATATTCGTCATTGCGAGCAGCCGCAGGCTGCGCGGCAATCCAGGGTCCGACGCGAAACGCCCTGGATTGCTACGGCCGTTGGCCTCGCAATGACGATTTCGGAAGAATCGAGAATGCTCTAGCGATGGCAGTGCAAGAGCGGAAGGGAACGATGATGACTGTCGAGGAACGGCTGGCGGCGCTGGAGATGCGCTTGCAGGCGGCGGAGGACGAGCTGGCCATCATCCGCCTGCTCAGCAGCTACGGCCCGCTGGTCGACAGCGGGCAGAGCGAGGCAGCGGCCGCGATGTGGATCGCAGGCGGGACCTACGACTATTCCGGCGGCGCCGAAGCGACCGCGCCGGAGGGGCTGATCGCCGCCTACGAAGGGCCGGAGCATCAGGGGCTGGTCGCGGCGGGCTGTTCCCACCTCACCGCCACCCCGCGGATCACGCTGCACGGGGACCGGGCGGAAGCGCTGGCCTATTCCTACGTGGTGAAGCGGCGGGAGGGGGAATGGTTCCTCTACCGCGCCGCGATCAACCACTGGTCGCTGGTCCGCACGCCCGAGGGCTGGCGGATCGAACGGCGGACCAACCGCCTGCTGCAGGGCACGGAGGAATCCTATGCCCTGATGCGCGGGGCGCTAAAGGAATAGCGCACCGATGGCGCCGGACGGCAGGCCCTAAGCCGCGCCCGGATCGCCCAGACAGTCGAGGATCGCGAGGTAGCCGAAGGTCATCGCCGGGGCGAGAGTCGAACCCGCGCCGGGATAGGACGGCCCCATGACCGAGGCCGCGTTGTTGCCGATGGCGTAGAGGCCGGGGATCGGCTGCCCCGCCGTATCGAGCACGCGCGCGGTTTCGTCCGTCGCCAGCCCGCCCTTGGTGCCGATGTCCCCCGGATAGACCTTGAGCGCGTAGAACGGCGCTTCGTCGATCGGCGCGAGGTTCGGGTTGGGCTGGACCGACTGGTCCCCGTAATAGCGATCGTAGGGCGCGCTGCCGCGGCCGAAATCCTCGTCCACCCCGGTCACGGCGAAGCGGTTGACACGGTTGACAGTGTTCTCCAGCCGGTCCGGATCGACGCCCATCTTGCCGGCCAGTTCGCGGATGGTCTTCGCCTTGACGTACATCTGCCGCACCCGCTTGGGCAGCAGCCAGTCCGGCACCAGCGGCAGCACCGGGCCCATCGGGTATTTCCGGCGGAAGCGGCTGTCGAGCACGATCCACGAGGGGATGGTGCGCCGGTCGGGCCGGTCGGCATCGATCATCGCACGGCCCGCAATGTCGTAGCTGCGCGCCTCGTTCATGTAGCGCTCGCCCGTCTGGCCGACCATGATGTTGCCCGGCAGCGCCCGTTCGTAGAACAGCGGCCGCGCGCGCGTCTCGCCCGGCACGCTGAGCGTCGGTGCCCACCATGCCTCGCCCATCAGATCGGTCGCCGCGCCCGCGCGAACGCCGGCCGCGATCCCGTCGCCGGTGTTGTTCTCCTGCCCCGCCGACCATTCCGGGCGGCTTTCCGCCCCCGGCAGATGCTCCTCGCGCATCGCCTGGTTGCGCTCGAACCCGCCGGCGGCAAGGATCACGCCCTTGGCCGCGTGCACCCGGATGTCGCGGCCGTCCTTCCGGATCACCGCGCCTTCGACCCGGCCACTCGCGTCTTTCACCAGATCGACCAGCGTCGCATTGAGCCACAGTTCGCCGCCATCGCGGTTGAGCGCGTTCTTGAGATGCCCGGCAATCGCCGAGCCGAACACCACGAAGCGGCTGCGCGCGGAGCGCAGGCGCTGCGGAATGTCGCTGTAGTAGCGCCACAGCACCTTGGCCATGGTCGTCTTCCAGCCCGGCCCGCGCGTGATCATCGGCGCGGATTCCATGATCGTCCACGGGATGAAGCCGAACAGCATGGCCGAGGGGTGCGTGGTGCGCAGCGTTTCGAAATCCTCGCGCGAGAGGTCGCGCGCGTCCATCGTGTTGCAGGCGTGGCTGCGGTAGCCCATCTTGCCGCCGGGCTTTTCCGCCTGGTAATCGGTGTAGGGAATGGCGGTGAAGCGCAGGTCGGAAATCGCCTCGATCTCCCGCTTCATCACATGCGCGGTTTCCACGAAGGCGCGGATGCGCGCATCGGCCACCATGTTGCCGGTCAGCCCCTTGATATAGGTATAGGCCTCCTCCGGTGTGTCCTGCTGGCCCTGGGCCAGCGCGGAATCGCTTGCCGGAATCCACACCCCGCCGCCCGACGTGGCGGACGTACCGCCGTAGAGCCCGCTCTTCTCGACGATCAGCACCCGCGCGCCGCGATGGGCGGCGAACACCGCCGACGCCATGCCGCCCGCCCCGGTGCCGATCACCAGCACGTCGATCTGCTTGTCCCAGCCGCCGCTCACGCCCTCACCGCTCATACTGATGCCGCCTCGTTCTCGAAGCCGATGCCGAACGATTCCATGATCGGCAGCGGGTTCACGTATTCCTTCCAGTAGACCACCAGGTCGCCTTCGAAGCGCAGGATGCCGAGATACTTGTTGCCATAGGGCTTGCCGGAGGACTGCAGCACGGTCTGCGAGTGGTATTCGACGATCAGGCTGTCGGGGTCCAACTGGTCGTACCAGGTATCGACGGTGTGGTGGTAACCGTCGCAATCGGCCATGCCGACGCGGGACATCTCGACGAAGGCATCGCGCCCGACCATCCGCTCCGGAAATTCCTTGAGCGGCAGGTAAGGCCAGTCGAACACCGCCTGCTCCGCCACATGGCGGGCGAAAGTCTCGAAATCCTTGCGCCCGTAGGCCGCGATCAGCTCCGCGAAAATGGCGCGCAGCCGTGCCCGCCTGTCATCCTCGAATCCCATGGCAACCTCCTTACTCTTCCGGCAGATGGCGGCTAAGACAGGCTCTTGTCAACGCAAAGCGTAATTCACAAGCGAAAAACTATCGCTTTGCGTATTTTATCGAATGATCGTGGTCAACCGATAGTCATGCCGGATCATCCGGTGCGTCAGTTCGTAGCGGATGCGCCCGACCCCGGGGATCGGGTCGATCGTGTTGTGCAGGTAATCGGCCAGGTGCGTCGCGCTGCGCACCCAGGTGATCGCCAGGATGTCCGCCCGCCCCACCAGCGAGGCGACGTAAGTCACTTCCGGCTGGGCGACCAGCGCATCGAGCACCGATTGCAGCGGATAGGTCGTATCCACGTCGATCCAGAGATAGGCGATGACCGAGTCCGGGATATGGTCGATATTGGTGACGGCGACGACTTCGATCGCATCCTCGTCCAGCAACCGCTTGAGCCGCAGGCGGATCGCGCCTTCGGTGAGCCCGAATTCCCGGGCGATCTCGCGATTGCTGACCCGCGCATCGGTGGCGAGCCGGTCCAGCAGGCGGCGGTCCAGATCGCTGAGTTCGATTTCCTTCATGCGAAACGCCCCCAGGGCTGGACATATTTGACGATGTTCATCGCCAGCGCGGATTCCACCCCGACGATGCCGTCGATGGCCGGAATCGTCTCGGTCAACAGGATGTTGAGCATCGCCATGTCGCGAGCGATGACCTGGATTTCCAGATCGTTGCGACCGATCACCGACAGGATCGAGATCACTTCCGAAATCTGCAACAGATCCTGCCCGACCTCGTCGATCGTGCGCCCGCGAATCTTGAGGCCCACCAACGCGACGAACGGATAGCCCATCGCCCCGAGATCGAGCTTGGCGACGATCCGCATCGAGCCGGATTCCTCCAGCCGCCGGATACGGGCGCGCACGGTGGCTTCGGTCAGCCCGACGCGTTGCGCCAGGTCGCGCACGGGCATGCGGCCATCTTCGCGCAGGACCGCGATAATCGCCTCGTCGTGTTCATCCAGTTGGCGCCGCACGTTCACCCCTCTTGCCGAGCCCCGGCGCTATGGCATTGCGCCCGCATTTGCAATCGCCCGGTTTGGCGGGCCAGCCCAGGCAACCTTTCCGATCATAATCCGCAAAAGCGTAAAAACTATCCATAATTTATCGCTTTGCGTATCGACATTGCCGGAAAACCGGTCCAGCGTCCCGCTGACCAAAAAAGGGAGAAGACGATGGGTATTCTGGAAGGAAAAGCGGTCCTGGTCACCGGCGTCGGCCCCGGCCTCGGCCGGATGATCGCGCTGGAAGCGGGCCGCCAGGGGGCCGATGTGGCCATGGTCTCGCGCTCCACCGTGCTGATGGAGGAAGTCGCCGGCGAACTCGGACAACTTGGCCGCCAAGCGCTGGTGATCCAGGCCGACATCACCGCGCAGGCCGATTGCGACCGCGCGGCCGAACAGACGCTCGCCGCGTTCGGCCGGATCGACGGGCTGGTCAACTCGGCCTACCGCCCGGGGGACCTCGCCCCGGTCAACGAACTCGATCTCGATGTGCTGGCCGGCGCGTTCGACGTTACCGTGATCGGCACGCTGCGGATGATCCGCGCGGTGGTGCCCGCGATGGAACGGCAGGGCGGCGGTGCGATCGTCAACGTCGGCAGTCAGGTGGCGCGCAAGGTCGTGCAGCACCAGGGCGGCTACGCCTCGACCAAGGCGGCCCTCGCCTCGCTCACCCGCTATCTCGCGGCGGAACTCGGCTCGAAGAACATCCGCGTCAACACGCCCGCCATCGGCTGGACGATGAGCGCGCCAGCCCGCGCCTGGCTGGAAGGCCAGGCCGCGCAGGGCGGGCCGAGCGTGGACGAAACGGTTGCCGGAATCTCCGCCACCATGGCGCTGGGCCGCATCCCGACCGACGAGGAATGCGCGCGCGGCGTGCTGCTGCCGCTGTCCGACCTGTTCAGCGCCGTGACCGGCGCGACGCTGGACATCAACGGCGGCGACTACATGCCGCTTTGACGAGCGGGGCGGTCGCGCTCCGCCGCCGTGAGCAATGCCTGTATAGCGGAGCGCGTAGGCAACGTGTTCATCCAACGAGCGGCATCGTCAGCCGGCCGCTCGTTGGAATCCCGCGTCCCTATTCGCTATCCAGCAGCTTCTTGAGGTGACGCGCGATCTGTTTCGCTTCGCCGGGCCGATGATCGTAACCGATCTGCATGACGGTTACCGCAATCGCCTTTTTGTAGACCGCCGCTTCGTCATTCACCTGCTCAGCCGTGGGCGCCGTCGTGTTGAAGGCCAGGGTGACACCCGGCGCTTTGGGGAGAGTAAGCCCCAAAGCGCGCGTCATCGGATCGCTGCTCAGGTCATCGACGAATGTTATGGCGAACGCATCATAGGAACCGATCCGGGCCATATGCCATTTCGGGTTATCCAGGCTGTCGGGAAAGTTCACGTTCAGCGCAACGCCCTGGGGCAACAGGCGCTTGCCTCCTGCCTTTTTCTCCAGAAAAGAGACCAACCGGCTTGCCAGCGCCGCCACCTTGCGGGAATCCGGGTTGGCCAGCGCGGCATTGTCGGCCGTTTTCTCGCTCGCACTGAAGGCGATGGCCGGAATCCCCCGGATCGCACCATACTGCGCGTTGCTGACCGTTCCGGACGTCACGACGACCGAGCCGACATTCTGCCCCTCATTCGGGCCGGATAGCACGAGATCCGGCGCTTTTCCCCAGCGCTGCTTCGCCTGCACGTCCAGCCCATAGAACAGGGCCATGACAGGTGTGCCCCTGACGTAGAAGAAGTCAGGGGTCAGGCCGGAACGGGTCATCGGACCCGCGCCGGGATCGCCCACCCGCGCCGCATCGTTGAGGCAGTTGCTGGTCAGCGGCCCCAGCGGCTCAAGGAACTTGATCGCGGCGCCCATGCCGCTTTGCCCGTGGCATGGGACGGATACGATCACATCATGGCCGTCTGCCTTGAGCTGCTCGTACAATGCCTTGACGTTGCTGGTCAGCCCATCGTCGTTGGATATGACGATGTTCAACGCATGCGCGGGCGCGGTGACGCACAGCAGAGGGAGCATCAAAAGGGAAAGGAACTTCATAAAACACCTTCACTGGCCCGCGAAGCGCAGGATGGAACTCTGCCGGGCATTCGATCAGTATTCGAACGAGAGTTCCAGCCCATAAGTCCGCGGCTGGCCGAAAAAGGCGCTGGAAGTGCCGGTATTGAACTGCGCGATGTAATATTCCTTGTCCGTCAGATTGCGCCCGAAAGCGGAAATCCGCCATTCCCCACCGCCGATAGGAATGTCGCCCAGCGTCAGGCGTGCATCCAGAAGACCATATTTTGCAGCCTTAGACCGGGGGTCCGAAGTCGATGTGGGTGTCAGGCCCTGATAATAGTAATCGAGATTGGCGCTCAACTGGCCGATGGCCATCGGCGGGAACTGGTATTCGACCTTTGCGCTGATCGTGTGCGGCGCCATGTTGATGAAGCGGAAGAAATCCGCGCGGTCCTCACCCGTGGCATCGATGACTTTGAGATATTTGCCCGTGAGATACGCATAAGTGACATTCAGGGTAAGGCCGTCGACCGGGCGGACGGTGACATCCAGTTCAATCCCCTTGACCCGGGCCTTACCGGCATTGAGCACGTCGGTAATGCCGATGTTGGTGAGATCGGAACGCGTGTTGACCTGAATATCGCGATAGTCCGAAATGAAGCCGGCGATATTGAAGCGCAGGCGGTTGTCGAACAGCATGGACTTCAACCCGACCTCATAAGAGGTGAGAGTTTCCGGCTTGAAGCCAGCGGCAAACCGCTCGAGCGAGCTTGCGCGGACGTTGAAGCCACCCGCCTTATAGCCGCGCACCATCTTGGCGTAGAGATTGACATCCGGATTGACGTCAAAGGCCATGATCAGGCTGGGGCTCACATTGTCGAACGAGGTGGCGGCCGGTGTCATCGGATCGATAACGGTGCTGCCCGGTTTGACGACTACGTTTTGCATCCGTGCGAAACGCTTGTCCCGCGACCAGCGCAGGCCGGCCGTCAGATGCAGACGCTCATCCAGGAGCGCGGGCGTGAAGGTCGCCTGACCATAGGCGGCATAGGCCTTGTTTTCGATATGCAGCGCGCGATCGTCGCGCTGCGACCGGGGAGGTTGCCAGGTCACGCCGAACCCATCGGCCTTTTCCTCGAAGTAATACAGCCCCAGGACATATTGCAGCCTGTCGCCGATATCGCCGATGGCCTGGAACTCCTGGCTGAACTGCTTGTGCTTCAACGAGGAATCGACTTCGAGCAGGGTGAAGGGCCCGAGCACGCCCGAGAGGTAGTTCTGATTGGTCCAGCTCTTGAGTTTGCGATAGCCCGTGATGGACTTCAAGGTAAGCGCATCCGCCACATCCCAAGTGGCAGTGAGATTGTGCCCTTGCGCCACGCCGTCATTGCGCTTCAGATCCTGAACCAGCGGCGAACCGTGCGTGGGCCGCTTGCCTTTGGCGGGATAGAGCGGAACGGCCGCGATGAACACCGGCGTATCTTCGATTTCCGAACGATCGTAGCTGTAGCGGAGATTGAAGGTATCGCTCGGCTGCCACAGCAGCGCGCCGCGCCAGGCCTGGCGGCGCTGATCGCCGAAGCGATCCACGCCGGTGCCGAGGTTTTTCACGAAGCCATGGCGCTGCGTGTACATATAGCCCGCCTCGACCGCCAAGGTATCGCCGATGGGGATGTTGATATTGGTCCGGCTGCGGAAGTGGCTGTAGTTGCCGATCGTGAAAGTCTGCTTGACGCGCCATTCGTTCAATTGCGGCGCACGGGTAATGAAATTGATTGCCCCGCCCGTTGCATTCCGGCCGTAAAGCGAGCCTTGCGGGCCGCGCAGCACTTCGATGCGCTCCAGTTCGGCAACTTCGTTCACCATGCCTTGCGAACGCGCGACATAGACGCCATCGACATAGACCGCGACTGCGGGGTCCTGCGTGATCTGGTCGTCATTGTTCCCCACCCCGCGCATGAATATGCGGGCCGTGGTCCCGCTATTCGGGTGCGGAGCGATCTGCAGCGAAGGAACCTGGCTGCGCAGATCGTTGATTTCGTTGATCGAACTCTTCTCCAGATCGGCAGCCGTGAAAGCCGCGATCGAGATCGGCGTCTTTTGAAGCGATTCCTCCCGCTTCTGCGCGGTGACGACGATTTCCGCGATGCCTTCATGGGATGAGGACGCTTCTTCCTGTGCCCATGCCTGAGAGGTGAGCGCTGTCGAGCCCAGCGCAACCGTTGCGATCACGGCCCTTTTTGAAATACCCCCGAACAATGTCCTGTTGTTAGTCATAGCATCCCCATGATGAATCCCGCGCAGCGTCCTCCTTCGAAGAAGGCGCCGTGATCATCATTTGCTATCGGGCCGAACCTCCCTGAACCACCCACGATAATCGGTCCAGAATGCGCAGATTTACTCCAGACGAGCATAGTCTGCTCTTCTGGATAAATATCGGCCGCATCCGGTCGCACATATTGGCAAATCGCGCCCCGCGAAGATCGGGGAGGCCGGACGCCTTTTAGTGCCGTACTATCGCCGACGTGGCAGTCTGGTCACCGGGCCTGAGTGCATTTGCCTGAACGCACTCGGAGATATGCCGGCGTGGCGATGGAAAGCTTTTGAAAACGCGCCGGGATTGGCGAAGCCCAGCGTATAGGCAATTTGCTTCAAGCGAAGGTCTTTTTCGCGCAGCAGGGATTTGGCCCGCTCGAAACGGATTTGCTCGACAAACGCACCGATCGGCAGGCCTGTGGTCGCTTTGAAGACGCGCCGCAGATGCGCGCTGCTGAGACCGCAGACATCCGCAATCTCATCGATGGCGATCGGCCGCCCTTCCACACTTTCTACATATTCCCGTATGCGCTCGACTTGCCAATGCGCGAGCTTTCCCTTGCCCCCAGCCACAGCGAAGCTCGTATCGCGCCGAAAACAGCGGCCCACTTCCACCAATGCGACCCGGCAGAGTGCATCCACCGTTATTTCGTGAGAAAAACCGGGATTGCGCACCTCATCGAGCAAGAGGGAAAGTCCCT
>ERZ795062.2858-NODE-2858-length-11051-cov-4.763096_pt1 | contig 11051 bp, 16 predicted proteins | sample MGYA00375146_ERZ795062 | MGnify/ENA primary metagenome ERZ795062 (study PRJEB30191, sample SAMN05720281) | activated sludge metagenome | isolation source: Anaerobic digester | place: USA | collected 2015-07-16 ...
CAATTCTCTAGCAACAGGTCCAAAAATACGACTTCCTCTCATTTCCCCAGCCCCATTAAGAAGAACGCACGCATTGTCGTCAAAACGGATATAAGAACCATCTTGGCGCCTAACTTCTTTTTTAGTACGTACGATAATAGCTTTTGAAACAGCACCTTTTTTAACATCACTTGAGGGTATTACGGATTTAACTGCCACAACAATAATGTCCCCCACTGTTGCATATCTTTTCCCTGTTCCGCCTAAAACACGAATACAAAGTACTTCTTTTGCACCACTATTGTCTGCTACGATAAGTCTACTTTCTTGTTGTATCATCTTATTTCGCTCTTTCGATTATTTCTACTAATCTCCATCTTTTAAGCTTGCTTAATGGACGGGTTTCCATAATTTTCACAGTATCACCAATACTACACTCATTCTTTTCATCATGAGCATGGTACTTTTTTGTTTTACTTACGAACTTGCCGTAAATAGGGTGTTTCTCTTTCCATTTGATAGCAACAGTTATTGTTTTATCCATTTTATTGCTATAAACTACGCCTTGTCTTTCTTTTCTTAAATTTCTCATATCAGGCTGAATTAATTTTCTTTGTTGATTTCTCTTGCACGCAATTCAGTTTGGAGACGAGCAATTGTTTTACGGACTTCTTTAATTTGATTCGGATTATCAAGAGGAGTAATACTGTGTCCCAATTTAAGTTGAGCCAACTGTACCTTTTCTCCTTCCATTCTTTCGATAATTTCTTTACTAGACAATTCCTTTACTTCTGATGTTTTCATACTACATTACGCATTTTGAGATTCATAATCGTAATCACGTCTCGTTACAAACTTTGTAGTAACGGGGAGTTTCTGTGCAGCTAAACGCAATGCCTCTTTTGCAATATCAAAGGAAACCCCCTCCACTTCAATAATCATTCGACCAGGGGTAACAGGAGCGACAAAACCCTCTGGAGAGCCCTTCCCTTTACCCATACGCACTTCTGCTGGTTTCTTTGTAATCGGCTTATCTGGAAATATACGTATCCAAATTTGTCCTTGTCTCTGCATATAACGAGTTACCGCAATACGAGCAGCTTCTATTTGTCTTCCTGTAATCCATTTGGATTCCAAAGATTTTATTCCGAAAGAACCGAACGCCAACTGATTACCTCTTTGGGCATTACCCTTCATCCGGCCTTTTTGCTGTCTTCTGAACTTTGTTTTTTTAGGTTGTAACATTTTTTCCTTAAGTAAAATTCGTTAACGGATTATTTTCTTCTCTTTTTAAAGCCTTTGGCTCCATTATCATTACGGTTTCCACCAGCAACTTGTTGGCGACCACCCTCTTTTAAAGCAGCAAATTGTGGTGTCAAATCTCTCTTTCCATAAACTTCACCACGACAAATCCATACTTTTACACCAATAAGACCTACTTTTGTTAAAGCTTCTGCATGAGCATAATCGATATCGGCTCTGAAAGTATGAAGAGGGGTTCTTCCTTCTTTATACATCTCTGAACGAGCCATCTCTGCACCATTCAAACGTCCCGACACCTGTACTTTAATACCTTCAGCACCAACACGCATCGTAGAAGCAATTGCCATCTTAGTTGCACGTCTGTAAGCAATTTTGCCCTCTATCTGACGAGCTATATTATTAGCTACAATAACAGCATCTATTTCAGGTTTTTTTACCTCGAAAATATTTATCTGAACATCCTTGTCAGTAACTTTTTTCAACTCTTCCTTTAGCTTATCAACTTCTTGACCTCCCTTTCCTATGATTATACCTGGACGAGCTGTACAGACAGTAATCGTTACGAGCTTCAATGTTCGTTCTATAATAATACGAGATACACTTGCCTTTGCAAGACGAGCATCTAAATACTTTCTGATTTTAGAGTCCTCAAGTATTGTATCACCATAGTTCTTACCACCATACCAATTGGAATCCCAACCTCTGATGATTCCTAAACGGTTACTTATTGGATTTACTTTTTGTCCCATCTAACATTAATTTTTAGTATCGTTAGTATTCACACTATCTACATATATGGTTATGTGGTTCGAACGCTTACGAATTCTATAACCTCTTCCCTGCGGAGCCGGACGAAGACGTTTCAACATTCTCCCCGAATCCACATGAACTGCACTTACTACCAAATTCGCATCTTCAGCCTTTTGCTCGGTTTTTTGTTCCCAATTAGCGATTGCAGAACGAAGTAGTTTTTCCATACTTCCAGCAGCTTCCTTAGTAGAGAACTTTAGTAAGCCAAGTGCCCTATAAACTTCTACACCTCTAATCATATCCGCAACAAGACGCATTTTACGAGGAGAAGTAGGTACATTTCTTAGCTTAGCATAGTGAAGATCCTTCTTTGCATCCTTCTTTTCTTCTGCTGATATTTTTTTTCTAGCACCCATTTTATTTTATTTTTATTTCCTAATTTTTACAACAACGGATAATTTACTTTTTCTTATTACCTCCATGTCCTCTGAATACACGCGTTGGTGAAAACTCCCCAAGTTTATGACCTACCATGTTTTCTGTAACATACACAGGTATAAATTTGTTACCGTTGTGAACTGCAATTGTATGACCGACGAAATCAGGTGATATCATCGAAGCTCTTGCCCATGTTTTAATGACATTTTTTTTGTTAACCTCATTTAGGGCTGCTACCTTTTTATCAAGTTTTACATTGATATATGGTCCTTTTTTTAATGAACGACTCATGTTACTTCTCTTAAATTAATCAAATTACTTTTTCTTTCTCTCGATGATATATTTACTTGAAGCTTTTTTAGGAGCACGCGTTTTATACCCTTTAGCCAACAAACCTTTACGAGATCTAGGATGCCCTCCAGAAGCACGACCTTCGCCTCCACCCATTGGGTGATCCACCGGATTCATGACCACACCCCTTACACGAGGACGACGTCCTAACCATCTAGAACGACCAGCTTTCCCTGAACGTTCCAAAGCATGATCTGAATTGCCGACACTTCCAATAGTAGCCTTACAAGTACAAAGAATCATCCTCGTTTCTCCAGAAGGCAATTTAATAATCACATACTTATCTTCCCTTGAAGTTACTTGAGCGAATGTTCCAGCAGAACGAACCAAAGCGGCACCTTGTCCGGGTTTTAATTCTACGTTATGAACAATTGTTCCCAGTGGAATATTTTGTAATGGCAAAGCATTACCTATTTCAGGAGGTGCATCAACACCCGACAAAACCGTTTGTCCTACTTGCAAACCATTAGGAGCAATAATATACCTTTTTTCCCCATCAGCGTAAAAAAGTAATGCAATACGAGCCGAACGATTGGGATCATATTCAACTGTTTTCACCACTGCAGGAACACCATCTTTTTCCCTTTTAAAATCAATTACTCTATATTTTCTCTTACTTCCACCTCCGATGTAACGCATGGTCATTTTACCATCATTGTTACGTCCACCAGACCTATTTATACCAAAAATAAGAGATTTCTCTGGAGCACTTGCAGTAATTGTGTCAAATGTTCCAATAACTTTATGTCTCTGCCCCGGTGTTGTGGGGTTTAATTTACGTACAGCCATTTTCTTTTATTAGATGTTGCTATAATAATCTATTGTATCGCCTTCTTTCAATGTAACAACAGCTTTTTTGTAATCAGAAGTTTTCCCAGAAACAATTCCACTTTTCGTAAAACGAGATTTATTCTTTCCCTTATGATTAAGCGTATTAACCGCTTCTACCGTTACATTATACATTTTCTCAACAGCTTGACTAATTTGAAGCTTGTTTGCATCTTTATTCACTTTGAATGCATAACGATTGAGTTTATCTGTAAGTTTGGTTACCTTCTCGGTAACTATGGGTTTAATTATAATTTCCATATTCCTAAACTCCTATGCATTAAAGTTTTTGACTAAATTTTCCACTGCTTTTTCTGTCAGCATCAAATACTGAGCATCCAAAATTTTATAAGTGTTTAATTCTGAAAGAATTATCACACTTGCTTTTTCCAAATTTCGAGCCGACAAATATACACTTTTATTTGGTTCAGGTAAAACTAAAAGTGATTTTTTATTATCTACTTTTAATTTTTTTGTTAAGCCTATGTATTCTTTTGTTTTGGGAGTTTCAAAAGAGAAATCTTCCAATACAATCAGACTGCTATTTTGCACCTTGTAAGAAAGGGCTGATTTTCTAGCTAATTGCTTAACTTTCTTATTTAACTTGAAGCTATAATCTCTTGGAGTTGGACCAAAAACACGACCTCCACCTACACGCACCGGTGATTTAATATCACCAGGACGAGCACCGCCGCCACCTTTTTGTTTTCCCAACTTACGGGTACTTCCTGCCAATTCGCTTCTTCCTTTTGATTTGTGAGTTCCCTGACGCTTATTTGCCATATATTGCTTTACATCTAAATAAATGGCATGATCATTTGGCTCAACTCCGAAAATTGTTTCGTCTAACGAAACTTTTCTTCCGGTATCTTTTCCTTCTATATTATAAATATTTAGTTCCATTATTTATTAACAATTACGATTGAACCTTTAGCCCCTGGAACCGACCCTTTAACAAGAATGAGGTTATTTTCAGGAATTACTTTTAACACTTGAAGGTTTTGTACTGTAACTTGATCCCCCCCCATACGACCAGCCATTCTCATACCTTTGAACACTTTAGCCGGATAAGAACAAGCTCCTATAGAACCTGGTGCTCTTAAACGATTATGTTGTCCATGAGTTGCCTGACCAACACCGCCAAAACCATGGCGTTTTACCACACCTTGAAAGCCTTTACCTTTTGATGTACCGATTACATCTGCCCAAATAGTATCTGAGAACAAATCTACGGTAAATACATCTCCTAGTTTCACTTCGCCTTCAATTCCCTTGAACTCAACCAAGTGTCTTTGTGGAGCCACATTTGCTTTCTTGAAGTGACCTAATTCAGGCTTATTCGCAGCCTTTTCCTTTTTTTCGGAAAAACCCACCTGAATAGCTTCATAGCCATCTTTTTCAAGAGTCTTTATTTGTGTAACAACACAAGGACCAGCTTCAATAACAGTGCATGGAACATTTTTCCCATCGGCACTGAAAACGGATGTCATTCCGATTTTTTTTCCAATTAATCCTGGCATTTCAATTTAATTTATTAATTACTAGTTGTAAAAAAATGATTCTTTTACTTTATCTATCACACTTTGATTTCCACTTCTACACCACTCGGCAATTCCAATTTCATAAGAGCATCAACAGTTTTCGCTGTAGAACTATAGATATCTATCAATCTTTTGTAAGATGATAATTGAAATTGTTCTCTTGATTTTTTGTTTACAAAAGTAGACCTATTCACAGTGAAAATTCGTTTGTGAGTTGGAAGAGGAATTGGTCCACTTACCACTGCTCCTGTAGCTTTTACTGTTTTTACGATCTTCTCAGCTGACTTATCAACTAAATTGTAATCGTAAGATTTTAACTTGATTCTGATTTTTTGACTCATTGTCTTTATTTATTTTATTATTTGAAAGAAAAGACGTATTAAGAATCATTTACTAATACATCTTCTGTGTTTTTACAATAATTCGACCTTACCTTTTGCTTCAGCGACAACAGTTTTTGCTATGGCATTAGAGACTTCTGCATAATGAGAAAACTCCATTGAGGAGGTTGCTCTACCTGAAGATATTGTACGCAAAGAAGTAACATATCCAAAAGTTTCTGCCAATGGAACTTTTGCTTTTACAATACGAGCTCCAGTTCTGCTAGATTCCATACCTTCTACTTGTCCACGACGTTTATTCAGGTCACCTATTACGTCACCCATACTTTCTTCAGGAGTAATAACTTCCATTTTCATAATTGGTTCAAGAAGAACAGGCTTTGCCTTTGCACAAGCATTTTTAAATGCTATTTGAGCACATATTTCGAAAGAAAGTTGGTCAGAGTCAACAGGATGATAAGATCCATCAACAACAACAACTTTCAATTTATCTACTGGATAACCTGCTAAAACACCATTTCTCATGGCTGCAGTAAATCCTTTTTGAATCGACGGAATAAATTCTTTGGGGATATTACCTCCTTTGACTTCATCTACGAATTGTAAAGTTCCCTCGAAACCTGCATCAACTGGACCGACACGAAGAATCATATCAGCAAACTTACCACGACCTCCAGATTGCTTTTTGTACACTTCTCGAAGTTCAACTGTTTGAGTAATTGCCTCTTTGTAGGAAACTTGAGGACGACCTTGGTTACACTCAACTTTAAATTCTCTTTTCAAACGGTCTATAATAATTTCCAAATGAAGTTCACCCATACCACTGATAATCGTTTGACCTGACTGCTCGTCAGTCTTCACAGTAAATGTAGGATCCTCTTCTGCCAGTTTGGATAAACCATTACCTAATTTGTCTAGATCTTTTTGGGTCTTCGGTTCAATAGCAATACCAATAACAGGGGTGGGGAAATCCATTGATTCAAGTGTCATTGGATGATCTTCATCACAAAGAGTATCTCCTGTACGAATATCCTTAAATCCAACACCTGCACCTATGTCTCCAGCACTAATTATCTCAACAGGATTTTGCTTGTTTGAATGCATTTGGAAAAGACGCGAGATGCGTTCTTTCTTTCCTGAACGAGTATTGAAGATATATGATCCTGCATCAATTTTTCCAGAATAAACGCGGAAGAAACACAAACGTCCTACGTACGGGTCTGTAGCAATCTTAAATGCCAATGCACATAAGGGCTCACTTGCGTCTGGATGACGAACAACTTGTTTATCGGGATAATCAACATCATGTCCAATAACTTCAGGAGTATCAAGAGGACTGGGTAAATATGCACATACGGCATCCAACATTGTTTGGACTCCTTTGTTTTTGAAAGAAGACCCACAAATCATTGGGTTAATTTGCATGCTCAACGTTCCCTTTCGAATAGCCGATTTAATTTCATCCTGAGTTATTGTAGAAGGATCGTCAAAGAATTTTTGCATTAAAACATCATCAAATTCTGCTACTGCCTCAAGCATTTTTTCCCTCCACTCTTTAGCTTCAGCAAGAAGATCTGCAGGAATTTCTTCGACAGAATATTCGGCTCCCATTGTCTCATCATGCCAAAAAATAGCTTTCATTGCAACAAGGTCAACAACTCCTTTAAACTTTTCTTCTGCTCCAATAGGAATTTGGATCGCACACGGATTGGCACCAAGCACTTCTTTTACCTGACGAACAACATCATAAAAATCAGCACCAGAACGGTCCATTTTATTAACGTACCCAATACGAGGCACATTGTATTTATCAGCCTGACGCCATACTGTTTCAGATTGAGGTTCTACACCTCCTACTGCACAGAAAGTAGCAACAGCACCATCAAGAATACGCAAAGAGCGCTCTACCTCGACGGTAAAATCGACGTGTCCCGGAGTATCTATTAAATTTATCTTGTATTTATTATCCTTGTAATTCCACCAAGTCGTAGTGGCTGCAGATGTAATGGTTATACCTCTTTCTTGTTCTTGTTCCATCCAGTCCATAGTAGCAGCACCATCGTGCACCTCACCTATTTTATGTGTAAGTCCTGTATAAAATAAGATACGCTCAGAGGTAGTAGTCTTACCAGCATCAATGTGAGCCATGATACCAATATTCCGAGTATAGGTTAAATCTCCTTTTGCCATTTTTATAATTCTCCTTTGTTATTCATTTTCAATTTAGAAACGGAAGTGTGCAAATGCACGATTAGCTTCTGCCATACGATGCATATCTTCCTTGCGTTTAAATGCAGCACCTTGCAAATTGTATGCATCTACAATTTCAGCCGCTAATTTATCCGCCATTGTTTTGCCTCCTCTCTTACGAGAATAGAGAATTAAATTTTTCATTGAAATGGATTCTTTTCTTTCTGGACGAATTTCGGTAGGAACTTGGAATGTAGCACCACCAATACGGCGTGACTTAACTTCTACCTGAGGGGTTATATTTTCTAAAGCTTTTTTCCAGATATCAAGTATGTTTTTATCTTCACTCTGGAGCTTCGCCTTTACATTGTCAAGAGCAGTGTAAAATATAGTATAAGCAACAGTTTTTTTACCGTCATACATTAAATGGTTCACAAATCTTGTGACCATCACATCTCCGAAAATAGGATCTGGTAAAACAATCCTTTTTTTAGGTTTTGCTTTTCTCATTTTGATTCAAAATTTTCCGTTTTGTCTTTGGCTGCTATTGTCTTCAATAAATTCCTCTGAACTTATTTACTCAACCCATAAAGCGTTATCCAAAATACTCAACAGCATTAATTAAACTGTTATTTTTTATTGAAATTATTTTTTCTTTTTATCAGTCGTTGCAGGTTGACCTGGTTTTGGGCGTTTTGCTCCGTATTTAGAACGTCTTTGTTTACGTCCGTTAACCCCAGCGGTATCCAATGTGCCACGAACGATGTGATAACGAACCCCTGGTAAATCCTTAACACGACCACCACGAATGAGAACAATTGAGTGTTCTTGCAAGTTATGACCTTCTCCTGGAATGTAAGAGTTCACTTCTTTTTGGTTTGTTAAACGTACCCTCGCTACCTTACGCAAAGCCGAGTTAGGTTTTTTAGGGGTTGTTGTATAAACCCTTACGCAAACGCCACGACGTTGAGGACAAGAATCCAATGCTGGAGACTTACTATTGTCGACTTGTTTGGCCCTTCCTTTTCTTACTAATTGTTGAATTGTAGGCATTTTCTATCTTTTTTATTATAAATTATTTTGTTCGTTTTTCGACCTTTTTCCGTAAATTCGGGTTGCAAAGATAGGAAAAGTTTTCAACAAAACAATGTTTCTTGAATAAAAAAAAATTATTTTATAACCAGTAGTGCATTTAGAGAAATAGCATAAAAAAAGATAAAGCTAAATATTTAGTCAAACTAACAAAGTCCATTATTTATTCTACCCCCAATAAACCCACTAAAATGTATCTTCTCAAGGGTGACGTAGTAGAAATATTGCAAGAAAAAGATGATTGGTTACAAATCAGGTATTATGGGAATAAAACCATAGAAGATTGGATAAAGAAGAGCGATGTGGAGTAATGAAATGATGGATCAAAAGGAGAACTATTGGCATCAGAATCCGGTAGAAGAAGGATTAGTATTTAAAGCGGAACAATATGTGTATAGTAGTGCTATTGATTATGCAGGAGAAAAAGGGTTGCTTGATGTAAATATAATTTGATTTGATTTGATTGCTGAGCAAACCACCGATTATAAATCGGAGGGAGCTGGGTACGGATTTGGCGTGCAGCCAAAACTTGTACGAAACGAAAGAGTACCAAGACCTTGTTCCGGAGGAAACGGAATTTTTATACGACGGCAATGGAAACATGACCACAGATTTAGACAGCAACATAGTTTCGATACGGTCTATTTGGAACTGGGGTTTGATTTTTAATCAGTTTCTAACTATATTTGAAAACAGGATTCAAGTATAAAACCTGAATCCTGTAGTTTGGAAGTTTACACAAAATTTTGGATAGTCCCAATTATTTTTTTATTAGTTTTTCTCTAAATACACCATCTTCATTGGTTATAGTGATTATATAGATTCCTTTTGATAATGCAGACATGGGAATATATTCATTTCTTTGTTTTTTTTCGCTTAGCACTTTGTTCCCTTTTAAATCATAAATAGAAATATTATTTACATTTTCCGAATCGGAATTGATATAAATGCCGTCATCTGTTGGATTAGGATAAATACTAATGGAATTTGCGTATATTTCTTTATCAGTTACTGCAAGAAATTGTTTTGTTGTGTAATAAATAGTATTTTCTATAATCAATACCTGCTGATAACTTATATCATTTATTTCATCCCCATTCGAATCCATAGATATTGTTGCTGTGTCTCCCCATAAAGTTCCATTCCAGATAGAACTTTTAAAGTACCCATATTTCTTTCCATCTTTATCCGTACCATAAGAGCCAACCTGCTTCATTGTTTTAATAAATGTTTTGTTGTTTTTATCATAATTATAATACATAATAAGTGTCGGTTTGTTTTCTGCATCGTATGAAAATTTCATACTTGATAACATCATCCAAATTCCATTATCTTTTTCAAAATCAACAATAGAGTCTTGTAATCCATTTTTGTAGTATATAATTTCCTTTCCCGTTATTTCCCCGTCTTCAGAGGTAATGATTGTGTCTCCACTATAAGTGTAGTTTTCATTAATAGGAATTTTCCAACTATTTTCTTGTTCATCCCAAGCATATATTTTTTCACTTATTTTTATTCCTTTGCTATCGTATGTTGTCAATACAGAATCCTCTTTTATATAAGTGGGGCTATTCGATTCTTTTGTAAAAGACCATGATTTTATTTCATTTCCATAGGTTGTTTCGTTTTCATAGTATTCTTTTCCTAACGAAGTTCCTTCTTGCAGAACCATTCCCTCTATTATTAATTTCATAGTTATACTTGTGTGTACAGAGTCCGTTATCGTTCGATTTACTAAATTGGTACTACGAGAGTAAGTTTTTAAATTTGTTATTTTTTGTCCGAAAACAAATACAGCACATAATGCCAGAATCATTGTTAATGAAGTTTTTTCATGATTTAAATTATTTTAGTTGAAAAATGTGTTGAATAAAATATGATTCAAATTATAATTAATTTGTCAATTACACATATTGAATATTCTCTCCCAAATCTCTTTATTCTTATACAGTTCGCTCATTAGAAAATCAGTACGATAGTAGCCTTTGCTGCCTTTATTGTACAGGCGGGGTTTGTCTTCATCTGCTGCATTATCCGAAGAAACCGACCACAATAAAGTTATAAGGTGTATTCCGCTTTTTGCAGTTTCCTGGATCAATGCAGGGTTTATCTTAACCAATGCATCTCCGTACTGTTTTTGTTCATAAGGCATTAAGCGAGAGATGTCTTCACCGCCATAATAAGCCTCCCTTTTCTTTTCTTCTTCGGTCATAGCGAAGAGTTCCTTTTTTAGCATGGATATAGGGTCTGTCAACGGTTGATTTTCATCTTTTTTTTG
>ERZ795062.2866-NODE-2866-length-11034-cov-4.750433_pt1 | contig 11034 bp, 9 predicted proteins | sample MGYA00375146_ERZ795062 | MGnify/ENA primary metagenome ERZ795062 (study PRJEB30191, sample SAMN05720281) | activated sludge metagenome | isolation source: Anaerobic digester | place: USA | collected 2015-07-16 ...
CGTGTCAGACAGATTCGCCTCAGTTGCCACGTGGGTACGGACGTTGAGCCGAGCTCCATCGTTCACACCATCTTGGCGGACAGCCTGAATTGACACTCCATTGTCCGCAAACGTTGTGGCAATTGCGGCAAGCACGCCTGGGCGGTCCTGGACTTCGATTGCCACTGCATAACGGGTCCGTGCCTCGCCGATTGGCCGGGGACCGATCGCTGCGTATGGCTCTGGCCGGTGTGACCGAGTGCGTCCGAATCGGTTTCGGGCGGCGGCCACGAGGTCGCCGAGAACCGCACTTGCAGTTGGGGCGCCGCCAGCACCACGGCCGTAGAACATCATCTCGCCAGCAGACTCCGCCTCAACAAATACGGCGTTGAATGCATCCCGAACACTGGCCAACGGGTGAGTGCGGGGAACCATCGCTGGGTGGACGCGTACGACCACTCCCGCCTCGTCCTCGGTCATCTCAGCGACTGCGAGCAACTTGATGACGAAGCCCATCTCACGCGCTGCCGCAATGTCTTCTTTGGTGACTTCGGTGATGCCCTCGCAAAAGACATCATCAATGGTCACATTTGTGTGGAAGGCCAATGTGGCGATGATCGCTGCCTTCGCCGCGGAATCAGCACCCCCGACATCTGCCGTCGGATCGGCTTCCGCGTACCCAAGGCGCTGGGCCTCGGCGAGGACTTCGTCATAGCTGGCGTTTTGTTCATCCATCTTCGTCAGCATGTAGTTGGTCGTGCCGTTGACAATTCCGAGTACTCGCCGGACCTTGTCACCAGCCAGACTTTCGCGCAGCGGGCGCAGCAGCGGAATAGCCCCGGCAACGCTTGCCTCATAGAAGAGGTCAACGCCGGCATGATCGGCGGCCTCAGTGAGTTCCGCCCCGTGGGTTGCCATCAGGGCTTTGTTGGCGGTGACAACACTCGCGCCGTTCTTGATCGCCGACAGAATGAGTTCCCGCGCGGGTTCAATCCCGCCCATCACCTCCACCACGATGTCGAGGTCGCCGCGCGAGACAAGCCCGGCCGCATCGTCAGTGAGTAACTCGGCAGGAATACCCGGTCGATCCTTCGACGTATCGCGAACCGCGACACCCACGAGTTCCAGCTGCTCACCGGAGCGCGCCGCAAAGTCAGCCGTTCCAGCCTGCAGAAGACTCGCCACTTGCGAGCCGACAACGCCACCACCGAGCAGAGCAACCTTCACGCGCGACAGTCTTTCACGTCTGTGTCGGTTCGCGTCGGGCGTACTCCCGCGGTGGCCGGGAACACTGGGATAAACCCGAAGGAGTCAGCCGACGTCGGTGGCAAACAGGTCGTCGAGCGTCTCGCGGCGGATCAGGACCTGGGTGTTGCCGTCACGCACTGCAACCACTGGCGGTCTCGGGATCAGGTTGTAGTTGGACGCCATGGACCTGTTGTAGGCGCCGGTCGCTGCGACGGCAAGCAAGTCACCGGCCGTGAGGTCGCCCGGCAGCCAGCAGTCATTGATCACAATGTCGCCACTTTCGCAGTGCTTACCCACGACCCTGCACAGCACCAGCGGTGCGGTGGATACGCGAGAAGCTAGCGTCACCGTGTACTCGGCGTCGTAGAGAGCAGTCCGAATGTTGTCGCTCATCCCGCCATCGACCGACACGTAAGTTCGCACTCCCCCAGCGTCGAGCGCGATCGGCTTAACGGTTCCGACGGTGTAGACCGTGATCGTCGATGGGCCAACAATGGCTCGGCCGGGCTCAAACGCGAGTTCAGGCAAGGCGAGCCCGAAGTTGGCGCATTGGCGCGCAACAATTTCGCGCAGCACCTCTGCCATCTGCGCGACGTCCGGTGGCTCGTCGGCAGATACGTACTTGATTCCCAAACCGCCGCCGAGGTTCAACAGGGGCAGTTCAACCGCGTGCTCATCACGCACGTCGGCGAGCAATCCAACGATGCGGGCGGCGGCCACCTCAAATCCACTCGAGACGAAGATCTGCGAACCAATGTGGCTGTGCAGACCCGCAAGTTCAAGGCGATCTGGCAATGCCAGCACCCGGCGAATCGCCTCTGCGGCGTCACCCGTGGCCAATGAAAAACCAAACTTCTGATCTTCGTGGGCTGTCGCGATGAATTCGTGGGTATGAGCTTCGACTCCGAGGGTGACTCGAATCAGAACCTTTGGTCGCACCCCTCCTTGCTGCGCGAGGAACCCCAGCCGAGCGATCTCTTCGAAGGAATCGACAACGATGTACCCAACCTTGGCTGACAGCGCTGCGGCGAGCTCCTCGGAACTCTTGTTATTTCCGTGCATAAGAAGCGCTTCGCCGGGCACTCCGGCCCGCAACGCGCAAGCCAACTCCCCACCGCTGCAGACATCGATCCTCAATCCTTCTTCGCGCACCCAGCGCGCGAACGTCGTCGAGAGGAATGCCTTGCCTGCGTAGTACACGTGCGCAGAAGTCGTGGGGTCGTCGAAGGCATCGCGATAGCCGGACATTCGCGCCCGAACGTCGACTTCATCCATCACTAGAACCGGCGATCCGAAATCGGAAACAACATCGCGAACGTCGCAGCCTCCGAGCGTGATCGCCCCAGAACGGGCATCCCGCGTGGCAGTCTGTGGCCAAATCGCAGGGTCAAGCTCCAATGAGGTTCCGGTGCTGTGTGGCTGTGGCGGTGCACCGGCGGGATGAGAGACATCGCCGTGCCGAGGACCTGCTGGATGCGCGCGCATAGTGACCGAGGCTACATGCGCTCGGGGGCGGACACCCCGAGCATTGTGAGCCCGTTCGACAGAGTCTGCCTGGTTGCGGCGCACAGCCACAGACGCGAGACGTGCAGCGCCTCAACAGGCTCGTCGCCTCGCGGGAGTACCCGGCAGGTGTCGTAGAACCGGTGGTAAGCCGTCGCCAGGTCCTCGAGGTAGCGAGCAACTCGATGGGGTTCGCGAAGCTCAGCAGCGCTAGCCACTACCCGCGGGAAATCACCGATCGCGCGAAGCAGTTCGCCCTCGCGGTCAGTTGCCAACAACGCTGGATCGAAGGCAATGTCGCCATCACGCCAGTTCAATCCAAGTTCAGCGGCGTTGCGCAGTACGGAACTGATTCGAGCGTGCGCGTATTGCACGTAGTAGACGGGGTTGTCATTGCTGCGCTTGACCAGCAGTCCGAGGTCAAGAGTGAGTGGCGAATCGGCGGGGTATCGGATCAAGGTGTAGCGAGCGGCATCCACACCCACCTCGTCCACCAGGTCGGTCAGGGTGACGATCTCACCGGCACGTTTGGACAGCTTGACTTCCATGCCGTCGCGCATGGTCTTGACCAACTGGCCGATCAACACCTCGATCGTCTTGGCCGGATCGTCGCCCGCGCAGGCCGCGACGGCCTTCAGCCTGTTGACGTAACCGTGATGGTCAGCGCCGAGCAGGTAGAGGCAGGTAGTGAAGCCGCGATCGCGCTTGTTGACGTAGTACGCACAGTCCGAGGCAAAGTATGTGAGGTCGGAATTCGCCTTAATCAAGACTCGGTCCTTGTCGTCACCGAAGTCCGTGGTGCGAAGCCACACCGCACCGTCTTCGGTATAGACATGGCCTTGTTCGCGGAGCTTCTCCAGTGCTCGTTCTACGCCACCATCAGCGTGCAGGCTGCGCTCGGAGAACCAACTGTCGAAGTACGTATGGAAGGAATTCAGAGTCTCTTGCTGTTGCTTGAGCTGAAGCCGATAGCCGGCTTCGCGGAAGGCAATTGACTGTTCGTCGCTCGGCAGCTGTCGGATATCAGGATCGGCCGCGACAACCTCCGCAGCGAGATCCGCGATGTATGCACCGCGGTAGCCGTTCTCGGGGACATCTTGACCGTTCGCGGCAGCCATGATCGATGCCCCGAAGAGATCCATCTGGACACCGCGGTCATTGATGTAGAACTCCCGGTCAACGTCAGCGCCCGCCGCATCGAGGACAGATGCGATCGCATCACCAACCGCGGCCCACCGTGTGTGGCCTAGGTGAAGGGGACCTGTGGGGTTCGCAGAGATGAACTCAACGTTGAACCGTTGACCGGCCAAGGTGTCGCTGCGGCCGTAGTTGTCTGCGGCCTCGACCACGTCCCGCGCGAGCACACCCTGCGCAGAGGCTTCGATCCGAATATTTAGAAACCCTGGTCCAGCAATTTCTACGCCAGCGATTCCTGGGGTTCCGGCGAGCTGATCGGCAAGCGCCGCAGCGATGACCCGAGGATTGGTCTTTGCTGCCTTGGCCAACTGCATCGCAACGTTTGTTGCGTAGTCGCCGTGTTCGGGGTTCTTCGGTCGCTCAACGACTGGCGCACTGGGAAGTTCTTCGACGGTGACCGCAATTGTGCCTGCCGCCACACACTCGCGCAGAGCATTGGCAATGACGTCAACGAGTTCGCCTGGGGTCACGAGTGCAAAGGGTACTTGGCCCACATCGGGGCGCGACCTCCCGCCGACCGCTGCCGCCGGAATCCGGCGAGCATGACGACTTGCTAGGGTTGCGTCTCGCTGGGCCCCCGTAGCTCAGGGGATAGAGCGGTGCCCTCCGGAGGCATGCGCGCAGGTTCGAATCCTGCCGGGGGCACTTCTTCGCTTCGAACCTGACTTCGCCTACCCGAAATAGTCTGCGTAGAACGGCTCCAACCGAGCGCGAATTCGCGCCTCGAAGTAGCCGTCGGCAACCGCCTTGTCGATCACCGGACCCGTCAGGTCAATGACGACGTTGGTGGCAAGTTCCGGGGTAACTCCCGCATCAGCCAGGATGTCAGCGACCTTCCTCTTTCCCTGCTGCTTGAGGAAGTCCTCAACTACACGAGACAGGACTGACGTCAGGAACTCGTTGGTGCGCAAGTGCAGCCAGGCGTCGCGACCGGCTTGGGTGAATTCATCGATCGCATCAACCGGGACCATGTTGGTCATTTCCGCAACGGTCGACTTGGCATTGGTGTCCCAGACCTCGTTCGTCACGACGGTGAGAACCTCTTTGTCGAGCACCTTGTCCAAGTAACGCTTGCTGTCGCGAATGTTGTCCTGGATGTTCGCGTTCACAAATGCCGTCAGCTGCTTGTCGACTGCCTTCTCCAACTTCGGAGCGGCGGTGCTGATCGCCGACTGGCCCATCTTCATCAGCGTGGACGCGCCGGGCACCTTGCGGGCGATCAGGTTCTCTTCCTGCAGGTAGCTCTTGATTGCCTGGTAGACGACGTGCGACATAAGCCGGGAGTAGACCTCACTGGTCGTCACTTGAGTCGTGATCATCTCGCGCAGTTCCTGCATGTCCAGAACGGCAGATGCGACCTGGTCGTAGCTGGCTTCCGGAATCAGATCACCGATACGAGTGTCGTCCTTGCTCGCGGCGACGTAGGCCGACCGCGCTGCAGAACCGATCATCGCCAGAAGTTGATCGGTGACCTCAAACTCCTGGGAGTACCGAGTGCACCATTCAACGATCTCGGCACTGGTGAACAGCTGATTGAGACGCACGGTCTTCAACCAGGCGAACGCCGCAGCAACCTCTTCGGTGAGCTGTTCGTCGCGTGACTCACCTGTCCAGCGGGCGAGCTCAAATTCAACATGGGCGTCAAGGATCTTCTTCGCTTCAGACACCGCGTGAGTGTTACATGGCAGGGCGAAGCCAGCGGAATCCGGGCCGGACGTATCCTCACTGCTGAGCAAGAATTCCGCACGACTTCACCGTTTTTGCCTGACCACAACCTTCACTACTACGCAAGGAGCGCTTCGCCGTGCCAAACCTCAACTACGACTTCACCGGACGCACCGTGATCATCACGGGAGCCGCTCAGGGCATCGGCCTCGAGGTTGGCCGCTTCTTTCAGACCGCAGGTGCCTCGACTTTCCTCGTTGACTACGACGGCGAAGCAGTTGAGGCGGCCGCAGCGCAGCTCGGCGCGACTGGCGTCCGGGCCGACGTCTCGAACACCGACGATGTAGAGCGCGCAGTCAAAGCCGCAGTCGACGCAACCGGGCGGATCGACATCATCGTCAACAATGCGGGAATCCTGCGCGACACCGTCTTGTGGAAGATGACCGATGAGGACTGGGAACAGGTGCTGGCGATCCACGCTGGCGGAACCTTCAAGTTCACGCGAGCTGCGGTTCCGTACTTCCGCGAGCAGAACTTCGGTCGCATCGTCAACGTGACGTCCTACACCGGCCTGCACGGCAACACCGGACAGGCAAATTACGCCACCGCCAAGGCCGGCATCATCGGACTCACCAAGACGTCGGCCAAGGAACTCGCGCGGTTCGGCGTCACCGTGAATGCGATCTCGCCGAATGCGAAAACGCGAATGGTCGCTTCGATCCCCGATGACAAGATGGCGTACCTGGTTGCTCAGATTCCGATGGGTCGCTTCGCCGAAGCTGAGGAGATGGCGGCCGCGATTGGCTTCTTGGCCAGCGACGAGGCCGGCTACATCACGGGCACGGTGCTCCCGGTCGACGGTGGCATCTCGATGTAGTTCGGGAGCAACAAGAGCCAAGGTGACGCAGGTTTGCAGATGACTCGATCGTGGCGTTCCCTGATTGCGGCCAGTGGCGCCTCGGCTCTTGCTTTGGTCGCCTTGGCGGCATGCGGTCAACGATCGTCTGCGCCAGTTAGCCCTCAACCGAGTTCAAGTCAACCAACGAACTCTGCGGGCGTGTTCACGCTAGGCGGAGTCGAACCAGACGACGGCCGGGCGCCGCTGCTGAACTTCATCGGCGGTGCTCAGGAGTCAATTGACGTCGTCATCTATCAGTTCGACGATGCCCGGATCCGACAGGCATTAATCGATGCCCATAACCGAGGCGTCGCGGTTCGGGTACTGATGTCGTGGCAGCTGTATCTCAAGAAGGATGAGTACGCCGATCCATCGTCGCGCAACTACAACCGAAACACCCCAACATTCAACGAGTTGCGCAGCGCAGGAATTGATGTTGCCTGGAGCCGACACCAGTTCCCGTATACGCACCAGAAGTCGGTCGTCTCCGATGCCGGGACCGACCATGGCAGAGCCTTCATCGCTGACTACAACTTCGCGCCGACGTACTTCGATGACGGTCCGAGCCCATTTGAGAAGAATGAGGGTGGCGCGCGCGGGTTTGCCGTCACGTCCTCGGATCAGGGCGTCGTCAATGAAATGACCCGCGTCTTCAACGCGGACTGGCCGCCATTTTCAAACGGCGAGCCCTACACCGACCCCCACCTGGTGTGGAGCCCCACAACTCCGCAGTTCGCTGGCGAGCCACCAGGAACCTCCGGGGTGGCTCTGCCGGAACTGATCGATCAAGCATCGACGACGCTGAATGTCTACATGTACTTAGCGGATCCAAACGACCCACAACTCAATCAGTTGATAGCCGCGGCTCAGCGAGGTGTCAAGGTTCGCTTCGTTGCTAACTGCGGGGCACTCACCAAGAGCGACCTGAAACGAGTCCAGACCGCGGGCATCAAGGTGGTCTACCAGCCGGCCTCCGCCAGCGATGCCAACCGCTTCCTGTTCATTCATACGAAGACGCTCATCGCCGACTTCGGGACGGCGCAGCAGGTGGGCTATGTGGGCTCGGTCAACATCTACCTCAAGGCGTCACTTGCGCGCCTGCGAGAGCTCGGCGCACTCGCACGGGACACAAACGTATTGGCACCAATCAACGCCACGTTCGAACGCGACTACGCAAACTCGAGGACGAAGTGTCCAGCCAACACAGCTGCTGGACGCGCGGACATCTTGTCCCCGGGCAAGACCAGCTAGGCACTTCGCGGCCGGTTACTCCAGGCGATACATCGGATTGGGAACCAAGAACGCCTTGCGCTGGTGGCCACCAGCGATGTCGGCTTGTTGGTCACCAATGTTCGCGACGATGACATTGCCCTGCTTCTCGATCTGCGCTCGGTACTCGGCTTTCAGTTCCGCCGCGGGCTGCTTCTGATCTGGATTGCGCAAGTACATCGCCGATGGTGCCGGATACCCGTCCTTCGCCAGACACGTCAGGGTTTCTTCCTTCAGCGTCGCCTCGCGTCCAGAGATCAACACGATCGGGATCCCCTGAGCCACGAGCTCGTTGTAGAGGGTCTTGATCGGCTCAATCGGGGGCGGCTTGCACTGCGACCAGAACTCGCGGAACGTCTCCTTGTTGTACCGCCAGTCGGTCTGCACTTCGTTGTAGTAGGGGTAGAACGAAACGAGAGTGTCGTCGATATCGAACACAACCGTCGGCTTGCACCCACTGACTTTCCCGGCCGAACTCGTCTTGCAGTTGGATTTCACCCAGCTGTTGATCGAGGCGCGAGCCTGCCCAGCAATTGCCGCGATGTCGTTTTCCCATCGACCGGTGTTGTGGTACTCCTTGATCTTGTCGATGATGTCGCCGACGTTGTAGGCCTGCGGCTTGCCGAGCAACGGCAACTCGTCCGTACCGCCGACCACGTTGTCGCGCTTCTCGATGGTGGGGCTCTGAGGTGATGCGCTCGCGGTGACGGTGACCGTGGCGGTTGGTGTTGCCTCCGGACTACCGCTGCACCCAGCCAGCACCCCGACGGCAACCAACGCAGTCGATGCTCCGATGAGAGTTCGCACCTTCACGAGCGGGTTTCCTTTCGCGATCTTGCCCGGGTGATCTGGTGTCTAGAAGGATCCAGAGCCGGACGACATGGTTCCGCCGCGTGAGGCCCACGACATCACTGCCTGACGAGATGCGCCCGACATGATCGAGGCGATAGACGCAAACGAAGCGATCGAGAAGGCCGAAGCGAAGGAACCGATCGACCCGATCGACAACGCTGATCCGATTGATCCCACCGACAACACTGACCCGACCGAGCCGATAGACAGCACTGATCCCTTGGATCGGATCGACAAGACGGACCCTTGAGACTTGAAGGACAGCTTGGAGGCACGACCTTCATAATCAGCATTTGACATGTGTCGCAGCCTATTCGGCAGTGCAGTGGTGAACAACTTGTGCGCGACCATGCGCGTGCCGGGCGCGACCATGTGTGTTTGAGAAGTCACACATTTGCCAGGAACACTCACGCGATTGTGGTTGTTGGGGCGGCATGACAACTTCTGTGGACTTCTGGTTCGATCCGCTGTGCCCGTGGTGCTGGGCAACCTCGCGTTGGGTACTCGCCGCCGCCGAGGTTCGACCGTTGGAAATTACCTGGCATCCCATGAGCCTGGGAATCCTCAACGCACCGACGGAACCGAACGAGCAACTTGAACAGTTCAGCGAACTCGCGCGCGGCCCGATCCGCGTGCTTACCGCAGTCAACGCGCAGGAATCAAATGATCGGGTTGCCGCCCTCTACACCGCGGTGGGTACGCGGTTCCATCACAGCGATCACGGGTTGCTTGCGCCGACTAGACGACCCGATGGGCCAGGGATCCTCGCGGGACTCGTGGCAGCACTGCCAGACGCCCCGCTGCTCATCGAAGAGGCCCTCGAAGAGACCGGACTCGCAGCTGACTACGTGAAGGCGTTCTCCGATTCGTCGTGGGACGCTGTCATTCGCGAGTCACATGATCAGGTTCCCGCCGGAGATCAGACTCAGGAATTGATCGGAGTGCCGACAATCTCCGTTGACGGCTCGGCCGCACTCTTCGGACCCGTAATCAGCCACTATCCAGACGGCGAAAAGGCCGGGAAGTTGTGGGATGCCTTCGCGACGCTGGCACTTGAGCCGACCTTCTTCGAACTCAAGCGAGTGACTGACCGGCCAATCCCGCTCGACTGATTCCAGTAGGGATTCGAGGTCAAGTGCCTACTCGGTGGCGGACCAGAACTCGTCGCTTTCTCGGGGCAAGGCCTCGACCATCCAGATTCGATCAATAACGTCACCGTCGAAACGGAACAGCTGGCCACTGAAGTTGTGCAGTCGCCGACCGTACCGAGCGGCATGAACTTCGAACATGGCCATGACCAAGCCCGGCTCTATGGTCATGATCTGTGGGATCTCCATCTGCAAGTTCGCAGAAAGAGGGTCCATTGCGTCAACGATGGCCGCGTAGTTGGCAGAGCCAACTACCTGACGGGTCGAACCGTCCGACTGCGTGACGTGTGCTACCAGGCCATCCGCCAGTCGCGACTTGACGGCTGCGCTGTCGCCGCCTGCGAATGCCTGCACTAGGTCGACAACAGTCTGCTCATGTGCTGAAGGCATGATGCGATTCTGCTGTCGTGTTCGCTATGACAAACACGCAACAGAATCGCGATTGAGCCATGCGGGTGAACGCTGGTGGCCTCGAGACGCGCATGACACATCAAGGTCACGTGATTACCGCCGCGACACTGCACCCTTGTTGAGGAGTGTCATTGCCTCGGTGAGACCGTCCACCGTCAACGGGAACATGTCCATGACGCGAGCAACTTCATCGATGGTTGAACCACGCCAGCGGTTCTGTGGCTCAGGGTTCAACCAGACGCTCTGAGGGTAATGATCTTTGAGCAGGGCGAGCCATTCAAGACCAGACATCATCGCGCCACCATCAGGCGTGCTGGGCGTGCGGTGCAGCAGTTCGTACGGTGCCATATAGGCGTCACCGACCATGATCAGCTTGTACTTGCTGTCGCACTCACGCATCACATCACTCACCCATTTCGGGTCGGTGAATCGATCAGTTTCGTAGACCTGTCCGTACACGCAGTTGTGGAAGTAGTAAGTGCGAAGTTCCTTGAAGTGCGTTGCCTTCTTCGCCGCGCTGAAGAGCTGCGACATCAGCTGCGAGTAAGGGAACATCGAGCCGCCGACATCGATCATCAGGATGACGTGGGTATCTGGTCGACTCGGAGGACGCACGACAACCTCGATCTCGCCCGCGTTACGCGCCGTCTCATCGATCGTGCGGTCAATGTCCAACTCGTACTGCGCACCTTCTCGAACGAAGGCTCGTAGTCGGCGCAGGGCAACTTCGAGTTGTCTGATGTCGAGTGTGATGTCACTTCGGTAGGACTGGTAGTTGCGCGCATCCGCCACGTGAATCGCTGAGCGACCACCACCGGAACTACCCGTACTCAGGCCCGACTGGGCCTTTCCTGCCTGACCGAA
>ERZ795062.2870-NODE-2870-length-11027-cov-3.458257_pt1 | contig 11027 bp, 10 predicted proteins | sample MGYA00375146_ERZ795062 | MGnify/ENA primary metagenome ERZ795062 (study PRJEB30191, sample SAMN05720281) | activated sludge metagenome | isolation source: Anaerobic digester | place: USA | collected 2015-07-16 ...
GATCACCCCGATGACGAAGACCAGGCCGAGCAGCAGCCAGACGCCGCCTGCGGGCTTGCCCCGCCGATCATCATTGGCAGCCTGCCCTTGCGTCCACTGCGGTTCGCGGATCAGGGCGATCAGCGGCAGCATCGCCAGGTGGCAGACCGCGAGGCAGGCGAACAGCGTATCCAGGCCGAAGCGCTGGAGCACGAACACGGCCGCCAGCGGCGCGATGGTCACCAGCAGGGGCGCATTGACCCAGCCGAGCGCCCGCCCGCGCAGGCCGTCGGGCGCCCAGGCGCTGGCCAGCGCATTGGTGGCGAGGACCCCGGCCAGCCCCGCGCCGGGGCCGAGCAGCAGGAGATAGACCGCCCAGAGCTGCCAGGTGGTGCTGACTTGCGTCAGCGCCGCGAAGCCCGCCGCGCTCAGCATGCTGCCCGCCAGCATCAGCGGGCGCAGCGCCTGCCGGCCGATCCGGGTGCCGAGCCACGCCGCGACGAGGCTCAGCGACACCACCGCCAGCGAGAGCGTGAGCGAAGATTGCCCACGATCCGCTCCGAAGCGATCCTCCAGCGCATAGAGCATCGTCCCGAACGAGCCGAATAACAGCCCGGTGGTGACGTTCTGGACAATCGCCGCGATGACGATCATCCGCGTGCCGGTTGCGGCTTGCGTCATTCCTTGCGCTCTCCCAAACGGACGCCGTCCAAAGGGAACGGGTCCGGAAAACAACAGCGGCGCGGCATCATGCGCCGCCGCCTTCTTTCGTTCACGCCTGTCAGAACTCGAAGCCGAAATCGACGCCCCAGGTGCGCGGCACCTGGAACGTGCCGATCACGTTGGTGCTCAGGTTCCGGGCGAATTCCAGCTCGTGATTGTTCGTCAGGTTCTGGACCCATGCCGAAACCTTCGCCTTGCCGCCGCCGAGCGGCAGATCGGCCAGCGACAGCCGGGCGTTGACGTCGAACCGGCTGGGCAGCGTCGTCAGGTGGGCGGTCGCCGGATTTTCCTTCGGATCGGACAGGCGCTTGTCCTTGTAGAACCCGTCGACGCGGAACGTGACATGGCTGCCGTTGGCGAAAGCCGGGGAATCGTATTGCCCGCCCAGGCTCAGCGTGTTCTTCGGGGCCAGCGAATTGACCGGCCCGCCGGCAACGTCGTCCGCCAGCTTCTGCTTGAGGTAGCCGTAGCTGGCGTTGAACGTCAGGCTTTCGATCGGCTTGGCGGTCAGTTCCACTTCGAACCCGTTCTCGTGCCCATAGGGGGAGGAGAACAGGTAGGTGCCGCTGACCGTGTCGAAGCCCAGCGTCTGCACGTTCTTGCGGCGGGAGATGAAGTAGGCCGCGTTGACGCGCAGCTTGTTGTCCATGAGGTCGGCCTTGACGCCCGCCTCGTAGCTCTTGACCGTTTCCGGCTTGAACGTCGTGCCGCCCAGCACGCCGCCCGAAAGATAGCCGGTGGCGAACCGCAGATAGGCGCGGACGTTGCGATTGGCGATGTAGGTCGCGGTCGCATCGAAATCCCAGTGGTCGAACGAGGCATTGTAAGTGCCCGGGGCGACGAAGGCCGGGATCAGGCCCGCGGCGCGCAGCACTTCGCGGCGCTTGTCCTTGGTGTAGCGGATGCCGCCGGCCAGTTCGAAGCTCTCGGCCTTGTAGGCCACGTGGGCATAGCCGGCGAGCGACTTGTTGCGGATCGAGCCGTCGGCCCCGGCGAGATAGTCGCTCGGCACGCCGAAGATGTTGAGTGTGTTGCCGATCCCGTTGCCCAGCGACGGAACGATTTCCGGCAGGTAGGTCGGGAACAGCGCGCCGATGAACACCGGGTTGTTGTCGCGCCCGGTCTCGCGGAAATAGAACGCGCCGAGCACCCAGTCCCAGTTCCCGCTCTTGCCCAGGAGCTGGAGTTCCTCGGTGAACTGCTTCTGGTGGCGGTCCTGGACCGACGAGATGTTGGTGAACGGCAGGCCGCCGACCTCGTAGGCGCCGCCGTCGATGTCGTTGCCGCCGACGGCTTCGTCCAGCTTGCGGAAGCCGGTGATGCTTTTCAGCGTGATCGCGTCGTTCACGTCCAGCGCCACGGTCAGGCTGTGGCCCTGGATCTTGAGATGCGACGGCGTGGTGAAGTCCAGCGCCACGGCCTTCTGCCGCTTGGTCGTGGGGGGTACGTAGATGCTCGGGCTCGCGGCGTAGAACGGCGGATTGCCGACGCCCGGAGTGTAAGTGGGATCGTAGCCCAGCAACTGCTGCGCGAGCTGGGTGCTGACCTTGTCGGTATAGTCGAACTTGTAGTCGACCTGCAGCGCGCCGCCGTCGATGTGGACGGCCGCGGCCACCGCATCGGTGTTCTCGGCACCGAAGGTCTTGGCCGACTTGATCGTGCCGAACGGTTCGGCGAACTTGAACTCGCGGCCCGGCGTCAGGTTCTTGACGTAGCCCTTGTTCTCATCGTGGAGGTACGACAGGCGAACGCTGACCGGCCCCAGCGCCGGCAGGTTGACCGTGATCCGGCCCTTGCGGCGGTCGAAATTGCCCAGGGTCGTTTCCGCCTTGATGCCGAACTCGCCGGTCGGCCGCGCGGTGATGAAGTTGATCGCGCCGCCGGTGGAATTGCGGCCGAACAGCGTGCCCTGCGGGCCGCGCAGTACTTCTACTCGTTCGATATCCGCGAGGTCGAATGCCGTGCCGGCCGGTCGGCCGAGATAGACGCCGTCGATGTAGAGGCCGATGCCCGCGTCCGCTTCGAACTTCAGCGTGCCGGTGGACACGCCGCGCAGGTAGTACTGCGGCGCGCTGGCCGAGCCGAACTGGCGCTGCACGTCGAGGTTGGGCACCGTCTTGCCGATGTCGCCGAAGCCCTGGATGTCGAGCGCTTCGAGCTGGGCCGCGTTGTATCCGGTCACCGCGACCGGAACGGTCTGCGCGCTTTCTTCCGTGCGGCGGGCGGTGACGACGATATCGCCCAGACCGGACGAGGCGGCGCTGCCTCCGGCGGGCGCGTTCTGCGCCAGCGCGACGTGCGGCTGGATGGCCGCGAGCATGGAACCGGCCAATATGGCTATGCGAAACTTCATTTTCCCTACTCCCTGTGCGGTGGCGCAAACTTCGCTGCGTCCATGATCATGCAGTATGGCGACATTTGCACGATCGATCAAGCAATGATGCTACGTAAATGTAGTTATACGGATAAGCAATTGACGTTTTGCGTAGTCTCGGCCAAAACCGGGCGAAAGCCGCCTCGGGGAAAATGCCGTCAGCCTGGGACCAGGCCTTGCGGGAAGAGGTTCACAGGCGGGATCGTTCGCGTAGAAGCGGCGGTGCAGAATGAAGGAGGCAACATGGACTATCGCGGGAAAGCAGTGCTCGTCACCGGGGGCGCCAGTGGCATCGGCGCGGCGGCGGTGCGGATGTTCGCCGCGGCCGGCGCGCGAGTCGCGATCGCCGACTGGAACCTGGTTGCGGCCGAAGCGCTGGCGCAGGACGTTCCCGGGGCGATCGCCTGCGGCGTCAACGTGATGAACCACGAAGAATGCGTGGCCATGGTCGAAACGGTCCGCCAGGCGTTCGGCCGGCTCGACTGCGCGTTCAACAATGCCGGCATCAGCGAGGTCGCTCCGCTGAAAGGGGCGCCGCTGCCCGAAACGCACGAGCTGCCGCTGGAAGTCTGGCGCCAGGTGCTCGGGGTCGATCTCGACGGCGTGTTCCATTGCCTGCGGGCGGAACTGCCGCTGCTGCTGGAAAGCGGCGGCGGCGCGATCGTCAACACCACCTCGCTCCAGTCGCACATCAGCTATCCCCGGACCGCCGCCTACACCGCGGCCAAGCATGGCGTGCTGGGGCTGACCAAGACGATCGCCAAGGAATACGGCGGGCGCAACATCCGCTGCAACGCGGTGTCGCCCGGCGTGGTCGACACCCCGCTGACCAGCGATGTCATCTACCAGCCGCAATACAAGGACGCCTTGCTCGCCCCGATCCCGCTCGGCCGCTTCGCCGAAGCGGAAGACGTGGCCAAGGCGGTCGTCTGGCTGTGCTCCGACGATGCCGCCTATATCAACGGCGCGGTGCTGGCGGCGGACGGCGGCTACCTGGCCTGAGTGGCTTCATCCGTCATTGCGAGGCCGAAGGCCGAAGCAATCCAGGGCAGTTACATGAGGCCCTGGATTGCCGCGTCGCTGCGCTCCTCGCAATGACGCAGGTTACCCCAGGCCGTACTTGCCGTGGGCCGAGAGGTTTCCGAACAGGTCGTTGGTGATGTAGCGCTCCGCGAAATGCCATTGCCCGTCGCGCTTCTCGAAACGGTCGCGATAGTCGCCGGTGATGATCGGCTGCAAGGGCAGGTCCGGCGCGGCCTGGACCACCAGCACGGTGCTGGTCGCCGTGGCCACGGCCCCGCTCTGCGGCTCCACGATCACATTGCAGATCAGGTGGCGGGTGCGCGGGATGCCGTCGTAGAGGCGCAGGAAGTCGGTGAACATCCGCGTCACTTCGGCCGCATCGTTCACCACCGGGGCCTCGCGCCCTTCGAAATGCACGGTCGCGGAGGCGAACAGCCGACCCATGTCCTCCAGCTTCCCGGCGTCGAGCAGCTTGGGATAGGAGTGGATCAGCTTCTGGATCGCCAGCAGGTCGAGAACGTTGAAATCGGCCATCCCGGTCATCCCCTGGCCGCCTGGAAGGTCCATTCCCAATGGCCCGGCTCCGGCCCGTCCTCGAACCCGAATTCCTGCCGCACTTCGGGGATCGAGACGTCCACCCAGTCTTCCCAGCGGATCATGAACAGCGGCTTCGCCTGCTTCATGCCCAGCGCATAGCCGCGCGCGGTGCCTTCCAGCATGGCCGGAACCACCGCCGGATAGTGGCAGTTCATCCGCATCAGGCTGGTCGAGGACAGGAACATCGGCTGGAACGACAGCATCCCGGCAAATTCGGGCGAGAAATAGTTGAAGCAGGCCACCGTGTTGGCGACGATCAGCGATTCCTCACCCACCGGGCTGGGGTCGAGACCGGTGACGATGTGTTCGATGTCGTGGTTCTGGACCCGGCGCTTGAGCAGGTATTCGTAATCGTTGCGCGGCGCGCCCTTGAACATGAAGTCGATCTCCATGCCGCTTTCCTGCACGAAAGCCCGGATCGCCGCCCCTACCGTGCCCGGCTTGCAGCCCGAAAGGTCGGCGTCCGCCCAGTTGGAAATGAAGCGTTCGTCCAGCCATGCCGCGAATTCGGGGATGCGCGCCTTTTCCTCCGCCAGCAGTTCGAACAGCCGCTCGGTATCCATCTCCTCGGCGATCGCCTGGTTGATGTCCGGCACCAGATACGCCGCCGGCAGGTCCGTCCCGTTCCGCTTGAGGCCCATCTGCGCATAGATGTCGCGGAAGCGCGGATTGTTGAGATAGCGCGAGTTGCTGGTCAGGATCGACCCGGCCAGCGGCTCGGTACCGCCTTTCAGGTAGATGGCTTCGTCGCCGACGATTTTCATAGGTCCAATCTCTCCCTTCGATCCTGCCGATCAGGATTCGAGTCCGTAGGCCTTAGTATAGAATGCGAATTCGCGGCTCAACTGCTCGGGATCGATCCCGTAGTCGGCCAGGTCGTATTTGTGGGACGGGCGGTTGTCGCGCTTGTTGCCGCCCAGCCAGCCTTTCCACGCGGCGATGTCCTGCTCGTCCGCCGGGATGCCGGCCGCCGCGAAAATGCCGATGGCGTGGCCGACGGGATCGTCCAGCAGCGCGCGGTAGTGGACATCGACGAACCGGTCCTCCGCATCGCGGCGGGCGGCGATCAGGTCCTCCAGGTTGCGCTTGAGCCGCGCGGTCCAGTGCTTCGCCTGCGCCGCGCGGAAATCGGTGTCGGTGTTGCCGCCGGTGAGCGAGCCGACCATCGAGGAATAGCTGGCGATCACGTGGTCGATCCGGCGATGGGTCATGACGATGGCCGCCTCGGGGAACATCTCCAGCACCGTCTTTACCGCCGTCAGGTGGTGCGGCGCCTTGAGCACCCATTTGCGCCCACGGCGGGAAGGGTCCTGCCACTGGAGGATCTTCAGCCAGTCGATCAGCTCGCCATAGGCCTTGTGCTGATCCGCCTCCAGCAGCCACGCGCCGTAGCTGGGCAGATACATCATCGCTTCGGGAATGTTGGAGATGAACGACTGCTCGATCAGCGGCAGTTCCTCGTCATGCGCATGGGCGTCCATCGGATGGATCGCCTCGAACCCGGCGGACGCGCTGACGAGCTGTTCGACCAGGGCCTCGGCATCGGCCTTGCGGGCGGCGATGTCGGTCGCGCCGCTCTCATCGCGCGGCAGGGGGAAGATCGTTTCCCACCAGACGATGGCGGTCGCCCGGGGGGAGGCCGCCAGCAGGCGGTGCAGCATGGTGCTGCCGGTGCGCGGCAGGCCGACGATGATCGCGCCCACTTCCACCGTCTCGTCGGCGATTTCCGGGTGCGCCTTCATCAGCGCCTGGCGGCGCAGGCGGTTTTCCAGCGCATTGACCACGCGGCCGCCCTGCATCTCCACCCCGGCGGGAGTCAGATCGGCTTCCTCCCGCATCGAGCGCAGCAGCACCTGTAACGGTTCCATGAAATGATCGGGACCGAAATCGTCCAGTCCGGTATTGGTCCGGGCGCGCGCCATCAGGGCATCCGCGTCGAGCAGAATCGGATTGTGCATAGAGATGGTTTTCCTCATCCTGTATGTCATTATGCGTAGTGTTCTATGCCAATTTACTGCGCATATGACAAGAGCATCTTGACTTGATTCATCGAATCCCGCATCACGCGCGCGAACAAGGGAGAATGCGATGTCTTATCCAAGGGAAGAAGTCGAAGCCGCCATCGTTGCCCTGCGCGATGCCTTCGTCGAAGCGGAAAAGCGCAACAAGTGGTCGTGGATCGCCGACGAACTCTATCACGAAGACGCCACCTATTACTGCCCCTATGGCGGGGCGATGCCGGTCTTCGCGCGCAGCCGCGCGGAAATCGCCGCCACGCACTATGGCCGCGACATGGATGTCGGCTCCGGCTGGACGGGCTGGAGCTTCCCGATCGTCAGCTTCGCGGTGAACGGCGACCAGATCTTCAGCCGCTGGGTCAATCGCGGTCCGGGCCGCCGTCCCGACGGCAGCTACTACGAAACCGAAGGCGTCAGCTTCATCACTTACGGCGGCGACGGCAAGTTCTCGTCGCAGTACGACCTGTTCGACATCGGCCATCAGATGAAGCTGTGCGACGAGCTGAAGGAAGTCGGCCTGCTGGACGCGACGCTGGAACGCGAATGGGTCGCCCCGATGAAGCGCCGGATCATCGACAGCCTGATGCAAGGCATAGCCCCGGCCCCCGCTGCCTGAGCGGGCATGGCCGGAACGGATCGGGCCCGGGGGCGCTTCCGCTTCCCGGGCCTTTTTCGTGCGCGGCGGCCACGCGGGCGGCTGGCGATTCCGGCCCCCGGTGTCACCTTTGGGTTGACACGGAACGGCGTTTTTGTGCCGGCGGTTTTCCTGTCCGATCAAGCGGTTGATGGCACTCCGCTGTGACCTTCCCCAAGCGCGGTTCGTGCGCCGCGCGCATCCCTCGCCGCCATGGACGGGGCCCCAACGGCCGTGTGCGGAATGGAGTGCCGGCATGGCTCCATCATGGCAGGCCGGGCGCCGGTAGGGAAACGGTTTGCGGGAGGCGCGGCCGCTCCCCGCGATGACGGGGCAGGCTCAAACCGGCTGGGCGAGCCGTTCCAGCAGATCGTCCAGCGCAAGACGCTCCCCGCTCACGCACAGGCGGCGTTCCAGCGCGGCCCAGTCGTCCGCATCGTCGAGATCGCGGGCGAGGCCCGCGCGCTTGACCAGCGTGGTGGAGAGGCCGCGAATCGCCGCCGCGTGCTCATGCTGGGCGCGGCTGCCCTGGCCGAAGGCGAAGAACCGGTCCGGGATGCGTTGCAGCAGAGCATTGGTCCCTTCGCCCCAATGGTCCGGCGCGAGCGTCACCGAAGCGGTCTCCGCTGCCAGCGCGATCAGATCCTCCCGCTCCAGCAGGGGCAGGTCGGCATGGAGCACCAGCAGCGCGGCCTCCTCGGGCACTCGCGCGGCCACTTCGGCAAGCTGGGGGTTGAGCCCGTCGGCCACGGCCAGGATCGCTTCGTCCGCCCCGGCCTCCCGCGCGGTGGAGCCGATGTCGTCACCCCCGGCGACGACGATCACCGGCTGGCTGCCGAACGCGGCCCTGGCCACGCGCACGGTATGCGCCAGCAGCGCGGCGCTGAGCGCGGCCCGCTGGCCCTCGTCCAGCACCCCGGCCAGGCGGCGCTTGGACAAGTGAAAGGATTTGGCCGGAATCAGCGTCCAGAGCATGATCAGGGGGTAGCGCCCCGCAGCCGTGCCGCAAAGCCGAGAACGCCGCGCGCCAGCGCCCGCTTGCTGGCGAGATCGGTCATCACGGTGGGCTGCACGTCCACCGCCATGCCTTCGCCCGCCACGCCGTCCGCCAGTGCGCGGTCGGTTTCGTCCAGCACGTAGCCGGTGGCCAGCCCGGCATAGAACCGCGCGACCGCCTGGGCGGTGACCGGCAGGCCCAGTTCGCCCATCAGCTTCGCCGTCGGCCCCTTGATCGCCTTGCCGCCGACGATGGGGGAAACCGCGATCACCGGGGCGCCGGTCCGGGCCAGCGCTTCGCGCAAGGCGGGCATCGCCAGCAGCGGGGCGATGCTGAGCCACGGATTGGAGGGGCAGATCACCACCGCTTCCAGCGCGGGATCGGCCAGCGCGGCCAGGGCGGCGGCATTGGGACGGGCGGTCTGCGCACCATGGTAGGCAATCGCGCGCACCGCCGGTTCGGCCCGGCGGCCGACGAAATAGCGCTGGAAGGCGAGCGTGCCCTCGTCGGTGTCGAGCACCGTGCGCACCGGATCGTCCGCCATCGGCCACAGCGCCGGGGCTACGCCCAGCTTGCGCGCCACATCGGCGGTGATCGCGGACAGGCTCTCGCCTGCGTTGAGCCGCCGGGTCCGCTCGACATGCAGCGCCAGATCGCGGTCGCCGAGATTGAACCAGTCTTCCCCGCCCAGCTTGCGCAACTGGTCCATGAAGGCCCAGGTCTCCCCGGCCAGGCCCCAGCCGAGTTCGGTGTTGTTCAGCCCGGCCAGCGTGTAGGTCACCGTGTCGACATCGGGCGAGACGGTGAGGCCGAGATGCTCGAAATCGTCCCCGGTGTTGATCAGGATCGCCAGCTCCTCCGGCGCGACTTCGTGCATCAAGCCGAGCGCGAGCTTGGCTCCGCCGATTCCGCCACACAGCGCGAGGACGCGAATGCTCATCGGAACAGGTCCATCGCGCGGGGGCGCAGCAGGTCGCGCGCCGTGCCGTCGCCGGTGAGGGCAAGGCCGCGCAGCAGCACGGCGGGGCAACGCTCGTCCGCCTGCCCCATCAGCAGCGAGGCGGCGGCGGCCACTTCGTCGGCCAGCCCCAGTTCGGTGGTTTCCAGCAGGCGGCCATGCATGTCGGGCTTGCCCCGCAGGTCGAGCAGCGCGGGCATCCCGGCGACGCCGATCGCGGTGCCCACGGTGCCCTGCCGCCAGGCGCGGCCGATGCTGTCGATGATGATCACGGCGGGGGCCACGCCGGTGCGCCGTTCCAGCGCGGTGCGCAGGGTGCTGGCGCTGGCGTCCGGGTCCTGGGGCAGCAGCAGCACGCTTTCCCCGTCCGCCGCCACATTGGAGGCATCGATCCCGGCATTGGCCAGCACCATGCTGCGCACATCCTCCACCACGACCAGCCCTTCGCGCTGGCGCAGCACCGTGTGCGTTTCGCGCAGCAGCAGTTCGCACAGGCGCGGGTCCTTGCCCGTCACCCCGGCCAGTTCCTCCGCCGGGGGGGAGGGCGCGACATCGGCCAGGCGCACGCTGCGCCCTTCGGCCTTGGAGACGATCTTCTGCGCCAGGGCGACGACATCGCCCGGCTGGAGCGTTTCGCCGGCGGCGGCGATGGCGTCTGTCAGCACCGCCGCGAGGTCGTCCCCCGCGGCGATCTCGCCGATTGCGTCCAGCCCGACCGCCGTCAGGCGGCGGGCGCTCACGCCAGGTCCGGGATGCCGGTGATGCGGATGCCCGCGCCGTCCGCCACCTTGTACCGCTTGTTGATCGCGATGAGGACGGAGGTCAGCGCTTCGGCCGCAGCCGAATTGGCCAGCGGGCCGGCATGGATCGCGGTGATGCCGATGGCCTTGGCGAGCTGGCACACCGTTTCGCGCGCGTCGACATCGTCACCCGAGACCAGCACGTCGCAGTTCACTTCGCTGCCCAGATCGGCCAGTTGATGGGCGGACACGTTCTGGAACGCAGCGACCACGCGCACGCTCTCGCCCAGCTTCTTCTGCAACGCTTCGACGGCGGAGCCGCCTTCGGGCAATTGCACGCGGGCCACCTTGGGCGGGACCAGCGGCACGGTCACGTCGATCAGGATCTTGCCGTCGAGATGGGCGCGCACTTCTTCGGCCAGCGCTTGCTGCCCGGCATAGGGCACGGCCATGACGACGATTTCGCCCGCCGCCGTCGCATCGGCATTAGCCATGCCGCGCACGTTGCCGCCCGTCCTGGCGGCCATTTCGGTGGCGGCGTCCGCCGCGCGGCCCGCATCGCGCGAGCCGATGACGACGGGATAGCCCGCCTTGGCCCAGCGCGCGGCGAGGCCTGCGCCTTCATGCCCGGTGCCGCCCAGAACCGCGATTACTGCCTTGCTGTCAGCCATGTCGAACCAGTGTTCCTTCCAGTTTGCCGTTGTCCCGCCGCTTTGTCGGGGCGGTCTGTACCATGGGGGTGAGCGGTTGCGCATTGCGCCCCGCCGCGATCCGTTCGTCCGCAACCGGGCCGTAGAGCGTGCTGCGCTGGGCGCAAATCCGGTCTGCGCCCGTAATCACCCGTTCCATCGTTTCGGGCGCCCATTCCTGCCCGTGCTCGGCGCCCGCCGCGCGCGAAATGCTCTCGTTCATCAGCGTGCCGCCGAGATCGTTGACCCCCGCGGCCAGCGCCGCGCGCACGCCGGTTTCGCCCATCTTGACCCA
>ERZ795062.2871-NODE-2871-length-11026-cov-8.766020_pt1 | contig 11026 bp, 7 predicted proteins | sample MGYA00375146_ERZ795062 | MGnify/ENA primary metagenome ERZ795062 (study PRJEB30191, sample SAMN05720281) | activated sludge metagenome | isolation source: Anaerobic digester | place: USA | collected 2015-07-16 ...
TGCTGCTTGAAGGCTCGCACCTTGCTCAGCGACTCGGCGTCGACGACGTCGGCCACCGAGCGGTAGCTGTCGGGCTCGGCATACGGGCCGATCGCCTCGCGCCACCCCAGCGGCTGCACGCCGAGTTGTTTGCCCAGCAGCGCCGCGAAGATGCGCGCCTTCTGGTCGCCGAATCCGGGCAGCTCCCGCAGCCGGTCGAGCAGGTCCGACGTGTCGGATGATTCGGTCCAGATGCGTGCGGTGTCGCCGTCGTAGTGCTCGATGACATGGGCGGCCAGCGCCTGGATGCGACCTGCCATCGACCGGCCGTAGCGGTGGATCGCCGGTGGCGTGGCAGCCAGGTCGGCGAAGGCACCCGGCTCGGCCGCAGCCACGGCCCGCGGATCGAGGGTGCCGAACCGATCGAGCAGCTTTGCGGGCCCGCGGAAGGCGTGCTCCATCGGGAACTGCTGATCGAGCAGCATGCCGCAAAGAAGCGCGAACGGGTCGCGCGAGAGCAGGGCATCCGCCGCGGGGTCCTGGGCAATGGTGATCGTCGCCTGCATCGCCCCAATGTAGGGGCAGGGCCTGTCGTCGCGCTCGGGTCTGCCGAAGCCCCTCGGCACGACCGTGGCCGGGACGGTCAATGCGACCGTCCCGGCCACGCTGTGGCGCCGGCTGGGCTATTCGAGCACTCGCACTCGTTGACACCTGTTCTCGGGCCAAGCAACAGGTAGGCAAGGGCTCTCACGCCGCGACGTCGCTCTTGCGCGGCCGACCCCGGGGCCGCTTGCGGGCCACGATCGCGCCCGCGACGAGCAGGTGACCGCCCCAGACTCCCCAGGGCTCCGCGCGATCTAGCGCGCCACTCAGGCAGGCGGCACGCATCGGGCACGGACCGCACAGGGACTTGGCGAACTCGACATCCTCGGGACGCTCGGCAAACCAGAGCTCGCCGTCGTACTCCCGGCACGGCACTTGCGTGCGGACCGACCTCGCCTCACGATGCCCGTCGAGCACTGCGCTGGACTGCACCGCCATCACCTCCCTCGTCGTGCGGCGTCCCGCGGTGGCGGGCGCCGATTCCTTCCTGGTCGCTCCGGATCTCCGGTCGGAGATCGGCGCGTGCTGTGCGGCTGTCCGGCTGTGCTGCCGTTCGGCCGAACTCGTGTGCTGCTGTGGTGCTGTGGTCATCGGTGGCCTTAGGGGTGTCCCGTCGGCCGTCGCAATAAACACGAAGGCCGCGGATCCCGGTGGGGTTCCGCGGCCTGGAGGAGGGCCTGGCTGGCTGATCGCTAGCGAGGCGGACTACCGAGGGCGGAACGACGGACAGGGGCATTGGCGGTGGCGAGCGGCTTAGCGGCCGGAGCGCCAGCAGTGGCCGGGACGGCGACAACGGCATCGTGAGCGGTCACGGCTGCGCTCACGACGGCACCGGCAGCGTTGCGGGCATAGGTGGACCGGAACGAGGCTGCGGTGGCCGGACGGGTGGGCAGCAGGCCGCGGGTGCCATGCAGACGCATGGTCGGGCGCTCACATACCGGCATCGACAAGGTGCTCTTCACTGGTCCGACCCTCCTTCCGCGGTCTCGACTGAACATCTGGGGCCACTCGCGCGCTATCGACGAGCGAGGCGGTTACGAGGGTAACCCCCCAGGCCCGAATCGCCAACCGAATTATCGGAAATCACCTGCCACCGACACTTACCACGTCGCCCGGATCGCGAATCACACTCCGGCAGAACCGGATTCAGCCGCCGTCGGAGGATCGGCGGCCGCCACGAGCGCTAGCACCGCGGCGCCATACATGTCCAGCTTGCGCGCGCCGATCCCGGGGATAGCCGTCAGCGCTGCCGAGGTCGTGGGCCGGGCCTCCGCGACGGCCGTGAGGGTGGCGTCGGTGAACACGACGAAGGCGGGCACCTTGTCGGTCTTGGCCACCTCGCTGCGCCAACTGCGCAGCGCTTCGAAAAGCGCCGGGTCATACGTCGGCGGGCAGTCGGCGCACCGCCCGACCTTGCGCTCGGCGGCGGCGGACAGCACAGTGCCGCATCCACGGCATACCGTCGGCTGCCTGGGAGTCCGCGTCCGCCCCGAGCCCTCGCCCCCCGAGCCTCTGGACCGGCCCGAACTGCCGTCGCGCGCCGCACTCGTCGCACCGGCACCGAAGACCGCAGCCGCCGCCTCGAGGAAACGGGACGGGCGGCGGGTAGCCCGGGCGCCCGGGGTCCGCGCCGCGGCCCACGACAGGTGCAGCTCACGGCGGGCTCGGGTCAGCCCGACGTAACACAGCCGACGCTCCTCCTCGATCGCGGCAGGACCCTCGGCCATGGTGATCGGGAGGTAGCCGTCGCTGCAGCCGGCGAGGAAGACGACATCCCACTCCAGTCCCTTGGCGGCGTGCAGCGACGCGAGGGTCACGCCTTGCACCGCCGGGGCGTGCTGCGAGGCGGCGCGTTCGTCCAGGTCGGCAACGAGGTGAGACATCCGGGCCGCCGGATCGAGGGCCACCAGCGCGTCGGCCAGTGCTGCCACCGCCGAGAGTGACTCCCAGCGCTCGCGCAAGGCACCTCCCGCCGTCGGAGGCGTTGCGGCCCAACCGGCTCCGGTGAGGACATCACGGACGAGGTCGGGCAACGGGGTCTGGCCGTCGTCGCTGCGCACCGCACCGCGCAGCAGCACCATCGCGGCGCGCACCTCCTGGCGGGCGAAAAAGCGCTCGCCACCGCGGACGAGGTAGGGCACGTCCCGCTCGCTCAGCGCGGCTTCGAAGGCCTCCGATTGGGCGTTGGTGCGAAAGAGCACGGCGATCTCGCCGGCGGGGGTGCCGGAGTCGAGCAGCCCTCGGATGGCCAGTGCGACGCCGGCCGCCTCCGCCGGCTCGTCCTCGTATGCCGTGAGGCTGGGTTCCGGCCCGGGCCGACCCTGGGCGCGCAACGGGGTGTTGGTACGGGAGCCTGCGCCGAGCACGAGGTTGGCGACATGGACGATCTGAGGCGTGGAGCGATAGTTGCGCACCAGACGCACCACACTCGCGGAGGGGAAGCGGGCCGGGAACCGCAGCAAGTGCTCCGGGGTGGCCCCGGTGAAGGAGTAGATCGTCTGGGCCGGATCACCGACGACACAGATGTCCTCACGGCCGCCCAGCCAGAGCTCGAGCAGGTGCTGTTGCAGGGCGTTGACGTCCTGATACTCGTCGACGACGAAATGCCGGTATTGGTCGCGCACGACCCGGGCGATGTCTTCCCGCTCAGCGAGGATGCCAGCCGTGAGCAGCAGCACGTCCTCGAAGTCGATGACCCCGCGCTCGGCCTTGCGCTCCTCGTAGGTCTCCCACACTCGGGCCATCGCCGTGACGTCCAGGCCCGCGGGGTCGCGACGCGCGCGGCGAGCCGCCACGGCATACGTCTGCGGGGTGAGCATCGAGACCTTCGCCCACTCGATCTCGGCCGCCAGGTCGCGGATCGTCGTGCGGTCGACCTGCAGCCGCAGCCGGCCGGTCGCCTCGCCGACGACCGGGGCCTTCTGAGCGAGGACCTCGGGAGCTCCCCCGCCAATGGCGTGCGGCCAGAAGTAGTGCAACTGGCGCAGCGCCGCGGCGTGGAAGGTGCGCGCCTGCACCCCACCGACGCCGAGCTCGCGCAGGCGCACCCGCATCTCACCCGCGGCCCGCGCGGTGAAGGTCACCGCCAGCACCCGCTGGGCCTGGAACGCCCCCGAATGCACGCCGTAGGCGATGCGGTGGGTGATGGCCCGGGTCTTGCCGGTGCCGGCACCCGCGAGCACGCACATCGGCCCGCGCGGCACGCTGGCGACCGCGCGTTGTTCCGGATCGAGGGCCGCGAGCACCGCATCGGCACGGTCGAGCGCCGCGCCGGGCGCCGTGGGCGCCCCTGGCTGCGGGACGGGAGGTCGGCTCGCCTGGCTCATGGTCACGACGATCCTAGGCGGCGGGCCTGACAGTCCGGACGGCGTGCCGAGGGGGCCCGGACGGCAGCCACCCGGCATACCGGAGCAAGGCCGGTATGCCGGGTGGTCGAATGTGCTACCGATGCGTCGCGTGAGGCGGCTGCGCCGCTCAGCCCTGGGGGTCGTCCTTCGCCGGCACGTCAGCGGCGTGCTCAGCGGGCTTGACGGGAGCCGGCTTGGCGGCGGCCGGCTTGGGTGCTGCCGCCGGGGTACCAGCTGCTGCCGGGGCGGGAGCGGGAGCAGGTGCGGCGGCGGGGGCCGATGCGGCCGGGGCCGGGGCGTCCTTGGCCTTGTGCTTGTCCTTGTCGCCAGACTTGCCCTTGGGCTTGGCCTTCACCTTGGGCTGCACGATCTCCAGGCTGTGGGCGTGGTCGGGCACGTAGCGGTTGGACTCGCGCGGCGGACGGGCGTAACCGACGGCGTCCGGCCGGCGCGGGATCTCGACCGGCTTGGGCGAGAGCGCCTCGTAGGGGACCGTCGAGAGCAGGTGGGCGATGACGTTGAGCCGGGAGGCCTTCTTGTCCTCGGACTCGACCGTGTACCACGGGGAGTCGGAGATGTCGGTGAACTGCATCATGGTGTCCTTGGCCCGCGAGTAGTCCTCCCAGCGGGTGATGGACTGCATGTCCATCGGCGACAGCTTCCAACGGCGCATCGGGTCGAGGGCACGCGAGCGGAACCGCGCCTCCTGCTCGACATCGCTCACCGAGAACCAGTACTTGCGCAGCATGATGCCGTCGTCGATGAGCATCCGCTCGAAGGACGGCGCCTGACGCAGGAAGCGGGCGTACTCGACGTCGGTGCAGAACCCCATGACGTGCTCGACGCCGGCCCGGTTGTACCAGGAGCGGTCGAACAGCACTATCTCGCCAGCTGCTGGCAGATGCTCGACATACCGCTGGAAGTACCACTGGGTCTTCTGGCGCTCGGTCGGTGCCGGCAGGGCCGAGATCCGGGCCTGGCGAGGGTTGAGGTATTCGGTCATCCGCTTGATGGCCGACCCCTTGCCGGCCGCGTCGCGGCCTTCGAAGAGCACGACCAAACGCGACCCAGTCTCGATGACCCACTGCTGCATGGTCACGAGTTCGGCCTGCAGGCGCTTGAGTTCGGTTTCGTAGGTCAGGGTGTCGAGTTTGCGGGTGCCGTTAGCGGTGTACTTGCCCATGCGGGGCATTGTTCCAGTTCCGGGGGCGATCCGTCTCCCCCGGTTCCGGTATGCCGTTCATCTCGCGTTTGCCGGGACGACGGGACTACCGATGAGCTCCCGAAGCCCCTTAGACTCCGAGGCTTTCCGCGGGGCCACGCCGTGCCGACGCGCCCGGCTGGAAAGTTCGGCGCGGCTCGTGGGGAAGATGCTCTGCGGCAACGGCGTTGCGGCCGGTAACCACCATCCGAGGAGGACCATGTCCACGCCCGACACCATCGCACCCTTCGTGCCCGCAGCAGGGAGCGTGACGATGTTCACCACGACGTGGTGCGGGTACTGCCGCCGTCTCAAGGCACAGCTGCAGCGCGAGAACATTGGGCTGACCGAGGTCGACATCGAGCAACACCCCGCAGCGGCCGACGTGGTCATGGCCGTCAACGGCGGCAACCAGACCGTGCCGACCGTGGTCTTCCCGGACGGATCGGTCGCCACCAACCCCTCGATCGGCGCCGTCAAGACCGCGTTGCAGCGCTGATCCGGTCAACCGAGTCAACCGGCCAGCCGGTCATCTCTGTCAAACCGGGTCAGCCGGTGGACGCTGCGGCTGCCTCGACTGTTTGGCCCAGCCAGCGCTCGATGATTCGGCGAGCTACCGAGATGCCCGTCGGCACCCGGATTTGCCCGTCCTGCAATGCTTTTCGGTATGCCTCGCGTGTCATCCACCGAGCGTCGGCCAATTCGACCGGGTCCCAACGGATCTCCGTCGTGACAGCACGCGCCTCCATGGCGATCATCAACGACGACGGAAACGGCCACGGCTGGCTGCCTAGGTAACTGACGTGGTCGGCGCGAATCCCGCTCTCCTCGAAGACTTCTCGAATGACGGCGGCCTCCAGCGACTCGCCCGGCTCGACGAATCCGGCGAGCATCGAATACTGGTTGACCGGCCAGGTCACCCCACGCCCGAAGAGCATTCGATCGTCGACGTCACGCACCGCCATGATCACTGCGGGGTCGGTGCGCGGGTAGTGCTCCGACCCGTCCTGTGCGCACACGCGAGTCCAGCCGGCCGCCGCTGGTCGGGTCGGGGCGCCACACCGCGAGCAGCACCCATGCGCTGCGTGCCAGTTCGCGAGGGCGATGGCCGCGGTGAAGATGCCTGCGTCGAGATCGGGCAGGAGGGCTCCGGCCTGGCGCAGGGTGACCCAGGACGGGGAGTCGTCCCACTCCGATCCCCCCGGGTCCGGATCGACGACCGGCTTGACGACCGCCACGACCGCCGCCCCACCGGCTGCCCCCCACCCATCGTCCGGCTGATCGGGCAGCACGCCGAGGAAGAACCCCAGCCGTTCGACATCGTCCGGCCGCGGCGGACGCCAGGGCAGGTGCGGGGTGGGGCCGTCGAGGACCTGCATCCGGTCACCCCGCACGACGTGGATTCGCGTCGACGGGTCGGTCAGGAGTCGGGCCAGCAGGTCGGGCTCGGTGCGCCGCTGAGCTGCGCGGTCGAGGACCCCTCTGGACAGGGCCAGTCCGGGAAGGCTCTCGGCGCGGTCCGTCACGGCCTCCACTGTAGGGGCGTCCACACGGCATACCGTGGACGCGTGAGCCGCACCCCCGAGTACCTCGCCGCCCTGGCCAGCACGGCCGTCCCCGGGCTCGACCCGGTCACCGTCCGCGCCGTCCTCGGTGATTCGCCGATTTCGGTCGATGTCGCCTTCGTCGTCGATGCTCAGGATCGGCACTGGGTGGTCAGGGCGCCCGCGACGGCCGCGGCGGGGGCCGCGCTGGATTCCTCCGTCGCCTTGCTCGGCGTCCTGGCGCGGCGGCTGCCCTTCCAGGTGCCGGTCCCCAAGGGTTTCGCGCCGGTCCCCGAGGGACGCGCGGCCGTGTATGCCGCCCTGCCTGGCTCCCCCCTCGACTTCTCCGCGATTCCGGCCGGGCCCGGGCTGGCCGGGCAGATCGGTCGCGCGATCGCCGCTATCCACAACCTCGACCGCGCGGTGGTCGATGACGCTGGTATGCCGGTCTACGACGCCGAGAGCTACCGCACCCGGCGGATGGCCGACCTCGACCGTGGCGCCGGCACGGGGCATGTCCCCGCTGCCCTCCTCTCGCGGTGGGAGCGAGCGCTGGACGATGTCACGCTGTGGCGCTTTGCGCCCACCCCCGTGCACGGGGCACTGCGCGGTCAGGTCATGCTCGCGACCTTCTCGGACCTCCAGGACGCCGCGACCGCCCAGATCAGAGGTGTCACCGACTGGGAGCAAGCCATGGTGGCCGACCCGGCCGACGACTTCGCGGCCCTGGTCGCCGAGGCGTCGCCGGCCGCCGTCGAGTCGGTCTTCGAGGCCTACGCCAATTCCCGGATCGACCGGCCGGACGCCCAGTTGCGCCGTCGGGCCCGCCTGGCAGCCGAGTTCTCACACGTGCAGTCGCTGCTCACTGCGGTATCCGACGGCCGGGCCGACCGGGTCCGGTGGTGTGCCGGTCAATTGCGTCGACTGGCCGAACGGGTCCACGAGGACGACTTGCTGCCTCCGCCTCCCTCGGCGGCTGCGCCCAAGGCCACGGTGATCGCCGCGGACGTCGCCCCCACAGCGCGACCCCACCACGATGAGGCAGCCGACCTCGGTGACGGTGAGCCGACAGAGTCCTTCGACACCGACGCCACCACCGAGTTGTCAGCCGCCGACCTGCCGATCCGCACGGCTGAACCCAACGAGCCAACCGGCGATCAGGCTCGGGACACTCATCCAGGAATGGATCCCAAGACCTCGACGAGCTCAGATTCTGCGGGCAGCTCTTGATAGACGGTGTCACCGGTCGCCGCGTAGAAGAAGGCTCCGTCGACGTCGGTGACCGGCAGTCCGCGCAGGCGTGCATAGGCCAGGGCGTAGGCACCCAGTTGCAGGGCCCGCACCCGGGCTGTCTCCGGTCCGGGAGGCGCGCCGGTCTTCCAGTCGACGATCGTGAAACCGCCGCCCGGCCGAGCGAACACGGCGTCGATGCGTCCTCGGATGGCCAGGCCGTCGACGACGGTTTCGACGGCGATCTCGACCTCGACCGGGACCCGGGTGGCCCATTCGCTAGCCAGGAAGGCTTGCTGCAACTGCGGCAGGGCGTCGTCCTGCGCCGGGTCGTCGTCGGTCCAGCCGGGCAGTTCGTCGATGTCGACGAGGGGGGCGCTGCGGAAGTGCTGCTCGACCCAGGCATGGAAGGCGGTCCCACGCCGGGCTGCCTGCGCCGGCGGGGTCGGCACCGGCCGTCGTCGAAGGGCGGCGAAACCGACCGGATCGGCCGCCAACGCCACGACATCCGAGGCGCTCAGGTGGGCCGGGATCTCGACCTCAACCGGCTGGGTGACCCGGGCAGCGGCGGTCTCGGCGAGCAGGAGCGTCGCGTCGACGGCATACGGGTCCACGCTCGTGCCGGCGCGGGGGGCGACGAGTGCGGCGACCGGCCAGGACGCAACGGTGTCTGGGTGGGCCTCGTCGTGGAACCGGCCGACCTCGGCCCGCACCCGGGCCAGCGACCGCTCGAGCGACTCCCGACGCTCGCGGAACGGGTCGACCGGCCACAGCACCTCGACGGGCGTCGCCGTCACCGGGTTGACGACCGGGGCGTTCGGATCGGGCATCGGATCCCAGCGCGTGACGTCGACGGTCACGCCTCGCACCCCGGCAGTTGGGCCGAGAGGGACCTCCGCATCGGCGCTGATGCCCGCGGCCGTGAGGACTTCGCGTAGGAACGGTGATGTGACCCGCGGCGAGGCCTGGGTGCCCCAGACGTGGGCCGTGAGCAGCAGTCGGGACCTGGCCCGGGTCGTCGCGACATAGGCCAACCGGCGTTCTTCGAGCAGGCAGCGCGCGCCCTCCCGGGCCCGGAAGTCCACCCGCCGCCCCTCGAGATCGGCCAGGTCGATCGCTCCGTCCACCTCGAGGACCGGGAGCCCGTCGCGGTCACCGCGGAGCCGATAGGGGAGCCCGCTGGCCCCCACAGTCCACCCCGCAGCATTCGGCTCGGCGACCCGCCAACCGTCCTCCGGCGCCGCACCGCTGATCGGGGTGGACGTCACCCCGCCATCCCGGGCAGGGAAGGTGCCGGCCACCAGGCCCGGGATCGCCACGACGTCCCACTCCAAGCCCTTGGCGGCGTGCACCGTGAGGATCTGGACCGCCCCTGGAGTGGGCTCCAGAGTGCCGCGTTCGAGCCCGCGTTCCTCCTTCTCGGCAGCCTCCAGCCAGCCGAGGAAGCCGTCGAGGGTGGGGCGGTCGGCGGACGCCGCGAACTGGGCGGCCACCTCGGTGAAGGCATCCAGGTGCGCCCGGGCGGCGGCGGCCGTGTAACCCGGCCGCGCGAGCACCTCGACATCGAGCCCGAGCGCTCGCTCGGCCTCGCCGACCAACTCGGCCAACGGCATACCGGCGTGTTCTCGCACCTGCCGCAGGGCACCCCCCAGCCAGCGCAGGCGGCCGAGCACGGCCGGGGCCAAGCGCTGCCCGGCGGGGCCGACCCAGCCGTGCGGAGGGAGCTCTTCGAGCGCCTCGGCGAGGCTGACGACATCTTGGGATTCCGCGGCAAGATCCGGCAGTTGGACAGGCCGCGGCCCGGCGTCGTCCGGATCGAGCAGCCCGGGGTCCGGCTCACCACTGTCGGCACCCGGCAGGGCGAACCCGAGGGTGCCGGACTCCTGACGCCGGTGTTGGCGCTGCCGCTCCTGGGCCCAGGCGTAGAAGGCGTCGAGATCGGCGATCCCCATCCGGCAGGCTGCTCCCGACAGCAGCCGCATGAGGGCGTCGCCACGAGTGGGGTCAGCGACGACGCGCAGCGCGGCGAGCAGGTCGACAATCTCAGGGGTGAGCAGCAGACCCCCCAGACCGACGACTTCGTAGGGCACGTCGGCGGCCTCCAAGGCCGCCATGACCGGCGCGAACTGCGAGCGCTTGCGACATAACACGGCGGCCGAGACATCAGCCGAGGTGCGGGATGCCGCGACCCAGGCGGCGAGGTAGGCCGCCTCGTCGTCCTGGGTGTCCAATCGTGCGACCGTCACCGCACCCGGGCCCGCCTGAGGCCGGGCGACCAGACTCGGCACAGCGACCCGCGAGTCGGCGCGCAACGGGTCGGACAGACTGTTGGCAATCGCGAGGATGACGCGATCGTTGCGCCAGCTCGTGCTCAGTGGCACGACCGGCACGGGCTGTGGCCCGGCGCGGAACTCCTGCGGGAAGCGCGCCAGGGTGGTCGCGCTCGCGCCGCGCCAGCCGTAGATCGATTGGTGTGGATCGCCGACCGCGGTCACCGGCACGGCGTCGTCGTGAGCGACGAACAGGTCTCGCAGGAGCACCAGTTGGGCCTCGGAGGTGTCCTGGAACTCGTCGAGCAGGACGACGCGGTAGCGCCGCCGCTGGGCCGCTCCGATGTCGGGGTGCCGGGCCGCGAGCGCCGCGGCGGAGGCGATCTGGTCGGTGAAGTCGAGGGCGTCTCGGGAGCGCTTGAGCGCGGCAAAGCGGTCGACGATAGGCAACAGGGCCCGGCGGTTAGTCAGCGCGGTGACCATGCTCTTGAGCCCCGGGGGCAGGGCGCCCCGGCCGGTCGACGGGGTGTCGGCGATCGCCCCGAGCACGCGGTCGAGCTCGGCCACGACGTCGGCCGTCGTCAGCAGGTGCTCGGCCATCTCGCCCGCGAGGTCGACGACGGCAGCAACAGCCGTGCGCTCGGCCTGGGTCATCTCGCTGAGGTCACCGTCGTAACGGGCCACCGCTTCGGCGGCGTACTGCCAGGATGCCGCCTCGGACAGCAGTCTCGAATCGGGCTCGATCCCGAGCCGTAGACCGTATTCGCCCACGAGTTGGCCGGCATACGAGTGGTAGGTCGCGACTGTGGCGGTGCCTTCGAGCAACTGCGCGCCCTCGCTGTCGACACCGGG
>ERZ795062.2875-NODE-2875-length-11021-cov-5.458964_pt1 | contig 11021 bp, 13 predicted proteins | sample MGYA00375146_ERZ795062 | MGnify/ENA primary metagenome ERZ795062 (study PRJEB30191, sample SAMN05720281) | activated sludge metagenome | isolation source: Anaerobic digester | place: USA | collected 2015-07-16 ...
AGCTCCAAGACTGCCTCGCATGTCGTTGAGCGCAACATTTACTATAGTAGTATCAACGATTTCTAGAAGAGCACACAAAACAGCTGTTATTGTGATAATAACTCTTCGAAATCCATATTCAACTAAATCTTCTTGAACAACTGGTTGTTTCATAATTATTTTAGATGCACATCTACTTCAACATTCATTCCTGGTCTCAACAATTTTATTTTTTCTTTATCATTGTTAGCTGTTAGACTAATCTTTACAGGAAGTCGTTGTATTGTTTTTACAAAATTTCCTGTAGCATTATCTGGTGGCAATAGTGAAAATCGTGCACCAGTTGCTGGAGAAAATGATGTGATTTCGCCTTCAAATTCATCATCGGGATATGCATCAACTTTTAAAGTTACTTTTTGTCCAACTCTCATTTTGTTCAATTGGGTTTCTTTAAAGTTAGCAACAACCCATGATTGTTCACTGTTGATAATATAGAATAACGATTGACCAGATTGTACCATTTGTCCAGGTTGAATATCTATTGTTGAAACTTGTCCATCGATAGGGGCAAGAATTACTGTATATTCTAGGTTCAATTTTGCTGCTTCTAATGCTGTTTTTGCTCTTTTGATATTTGCAGCAGCAACTTCGGTTTGCTTACTTGATACTATTGATTTTGATTCTACCACTTTCTTTTGATAGGAAGATGCGGCTTTTTGTTGCTGAAGGATTTTCAATTGATTTTCGGCTTCCTGTTTTGCTGCCAAAGCCTGTTCATATTGCTGTTTTGTGATTGATTTGTTTTTGTATAGATTTTCAAAACGACTAAAATCATTAGTTGCTCGCCATAATTTTACTTTAGCATTTTCTATCGAATTGTTAGCCGATTGCACATTGGCATCAGAAACAGAAACGCTAGCAGTTGAACTACCAATATCGGCTTTTGCTGCTTCAAATGAGTTTTCTGCGGCCAAAAGAGCTGCGTTGGCATCTTCCAATTTTACAAGGTAATCTCTGTTGTCAATAGTGAAAAGCGTATCTCCTTTTTTTACAAAATCATTATCATTTACATATATTTTCTTTATAAAACCGCCTACTCTTGGAATGATAGGACTCATATTTCGTTCAATTTGAGCGTCATCAGTAGTTTCATGTGCTTGGCTGTGAATGTATTTATATCCACCAAACAAAAGACCGATAACTACTATTATTATGAGTAAAAATTGAAATTTTTTATTTTTTTTCTTAGTATTTTCCATGATTAGATTTTTAGTTTTGAACGATATTTAATGATGATAATAATTTTCCTGAGGCATATTGTAGTTCGTAGTATTTTTGAGCTATGTCTGCTTTTGAAAGGGCTTGATTTATTTTGGCTTTCAACTCTTCAACATCACCTTCAAGTAAATCATTGGTAGTTGCAAGACCATTGTCAAATTTATCTTTTAGAATTCTGTAATTTTCTGAGGCTTGTTCAACCGCTTTATCATAGACCAATGATTGTTTCAATGATAGTTTATAGTTTTCTTCTGCTTCGTGATTTTCTTCATTAATCCTGTCATTTAATATAGTGGTAGATTGTTTTATTTCTTGATATTTACTCTCGGCAAGTTTAACTTCTTTTTTGTTTTTAAAAATATTTGAAAGGTCATAACTCAAACCAACGCCAATATTCATAGCATTTGAAACCTCTAAAACATTTTTCAAATTGAAAGCAATGTAACCGCCAATCAAAGAGACAGAAGGATAGTAATTTGCTTGCGCAACTTTTATGGCTTTTTCTGATGCTTCTTGTTGAAGTTGTAATGCTGCTAGGTCGTTTCTATTGCCTGAAAAAGCTAAGTTTTGATTGGCACTCATTTCTTTTTTTACATTCTCAATATCAATATCGATTATAGTATTTTCTGGAAATTTTAGAATTGTTGTCAGTTCATAATTAATTACAGTAATATTCTTTTTTGCTGTTTCAAGTGCTAATTGTGTATTTGATTCTTGAAGCTGTGCTTTCAGCAAATCATTGTGTGCCAATAATCCATTATCTTCCATTGCTTGAAAATCCTTAACTCTTTGTTGAGCACTTTTTAGATTATCTTCTAACAACTGCTGTAATTGTTGTGATTTATAAAGATTTGAAAAAAGCTCTACAATACGCAATCCAATTTGCTCATTAGAATGTTTATTGTTGAATTTTGCGGCTTCATAAAGTTTTTCTGAAGCAGCAATACTATTTTTAAGTTTGAAACCATTAAAAACTGGCATATTTGCACTGATTTGACCTAAAATTAGTTGCTCTACTTCTGGAAAAGAACTACTTCCAGAAGAACTACTTGATGAGTTTAATTTTGAGTTTACATCAGCTTGAGTGAGTTGTAACCATTGTCCAGAAGCTTTGATATTTGGATATTGGTTGTTCTTCATAGTTTCCATTTCAAGTTTGGCTGTTGAAACTTTCGTGTTAGAAAGTAATGCTTCGTTACTGTTAGTTACAGCAATCGAAATAGCTTCTTTGAGTGAAAGAAGTTTATGTTCTTGAGCTGCAATGATATTTGCATACAAAAACAAAATCAGAACAATTCTTAAATTATTTTTCATGAGTAAGTAAGGCGTTTATGGTTTTTTGAATGTATGGAGTAAGAGTTTCTTGAATATATTTTTCATATTTTTCTTCTGTATCAAGAAGCAATAAATCTACATAGTAAACTTTATTCATGTGAAAATGAATGTAGCTACCAATAATAATCGTTGGAAGAAGGGCAATGTTGATGTCATTGGAATAAAAACCTTTTTCTTGACCTTCTTTTACAATTGCTTCAATAAATTTTAGATTTTCCTTTTTTAGTTGAATGAATTCTTTAAAATTCAGTTCTCTTTTTTTATTGCTCAGTTCAAAATGAAGAATTTGATAAATACATCTATTCGAGTGAATTCTATTGACGTATGTATAAATGAGTTTGTTCATTTTTTCTACAGGAGAAATGTTCTCTTGCGAAACACTTTCTAGAGTCAGTTTCATACTGCTGACACGATAGAGTAGAAGAGCTTCTAGCAATTTCTCTTTTGAGCCAAAATAGTATGATATCATTGCTATGTTAACATTGGCAGCTTTTGCAATATCACGAACAGATGTTCCGTCAAAACCTTCTTCTGCAAAAAGCCTTTCGGCAGCAATTATTATTTCGATTTGTTTTTCGTTGAATAACGACATATATAATTGTAATTAAAAAACGATGCAAAGTTAAACAATTGTTTAAATTAAACGTTTGTTTAAATTTATTTTAACATTATTTTTTCATCAAAACATCAATAGATAAAATCTATTTTAATGTTTTAAATAAATGTAAATCAATTATTTGAATGAATTTATATAAAGTATAATTTTGAATTAAAAAAAGATGAATTTACAAAAGCCAATTTTTAATAATTGTTTCCCCGTGAGCAGTTAAAATACTTTCAGGATGAAATTGTATTCCTTTTATATCGTAATTTTTGTGTCTTAGCGACATTATTTGATTGTCATTATTGACAGAAGTAATTTCTAAATCGTTAGGAAAATTATCGTTTGAAACTATCCAAGAATGGTATCTTCCAACGGTTATTGGGTTTGAAATATCTTTGAACAAATCTTCGTTTTCACCTGTCTTGAAAATTTCATCAGCTTCTCCGTGTGTTACTGATTTTTGATTTTCTAATTTGGCGCCAAAAAACTCCGCAATGGCTTGATGTCCAAGACATATTCCTAGTATAGGTTTTGTTTTGTGATACGTTTCAATAATTTTTAATAAAATCCCAGCTTCATTTGGTAATCCTGGACCTGGAGAAAGAAGGATTTTGTCGTAATCCAGTAATTCATCTATTTCTAGCTCATCGTTTCTAAAAACAGCAACCAATGCATTGTGTTTTTCTAGATAATGAACCAGATTAAAAGTAAAGCTATCGTAATTATCAATGACTGCTATCTTCATTCAATGAATTTTTGTTTGTAAATATAATCAAACCTTCAGTTTGTTTTAATATTGTTTTTTTAGTTTATATGAAATGATTTAACTTATTGGTTAACAACAAAAAAAGCCTTTCATAATGAAAGGCTTTTAAAAATTAAAATATTTAATTAGAACTCTAATTTAACACTTACTTCAAAATCATCGTTTATAGTTTTGTCACCCAAGTCACTGAAGAAACTTCCTGAACCATATTTAATATCATACTTAGTTCTATCAATTTTAAAGTTTGAAGTTGCAGTATTTCCACTAACAGTTATGTCAAAAGTAACAGGTTTTGTAATTCCTTTGATAGTTAAATCAGCTGTTACTGTATAAACACCATTTCCTTTTGAAGCAATTTTTTTAAACACTAAAGTAGCAGTTGGGAATTTTGCAGTACCAAAAAAATCATCTGCTTTCAAATGCCCATCAAGTTTTTGTTTCCAATCACCAGTTAAGTCTGTAGCTCCAATAGTTGTCATATCTACAGTGAAATTTCCACCTTTCAATGCGCCTTTTTGGAATACCAAAATACCTTCTTTAAATTTTACTGTTCCAGTGTGTTCACCAGTTACTTTTTTTCCTACCCAAGTAATGTTGCTTTTTTCAACATTTATTTTCTTGTTTTGCGCTTGTGATACAGCCGTTCCAGCAATTACTAATAATGCTAATGCTAATGATTTAATTGTTTTCATAATTTGTTTTTATAAAGTTAAAAATAATTCTTTTTCCGATTTTCTGACTTTTTTCAGGTGTTGAAGACCATCTTCTTCGTGTCTGTAACCTATGGTTGCTACGAGAGAAGCATTCAACCCAAGTTCATCTAAACCTAGTATTTCATTGTATTTTTGTGGTTCAAAACCTTCCATAGGTGTAACATCTATTTTTAATTCAGCAGCAGCATTCAATAGATTGCTTAGTGCGATATAGGTTTGTTTTGAAGTCCAAACATTTTTTACATCAACTGGCAATGTGTTTATAAAGTTTTTTACAAAATCTTTATATCCTTGTACAGCTTCCATTTGAATTTCACGAGTAGTCGTTAAATTATCAAAGTACTCATCAACATGTTGTTCGCCAAAATTTGTAATATTAGCAAAAACAACCAAGTGAGAAGCTTCTACAATTTGCGCTTGTCCCCATGATGCCGATTGAAGTTTTGCTCTCAATTCTGGGTTTTCAACTAGTATTACTTTGTAAGGTTGTAAACCAAATGATGAAGCCGAAAGTCTTATCGCTTCTTTTAATGTTGCTAAATCTTTTTCACTAACTTTTTTTGTAGTGTCAAACTTTTTTGTTGCATAACGCCAATTTGCGTTTTCTATAAAATTGCTCATAATTAATTGTCTAATGTTCTATATTTTTCTAATAAAATGTTTAATTGTTTTAATTCATTTTCTTCCAAATTTTTCGAAAAAAAATGTTCGTGCTCTGTAACCTTTGGATCAAGTTCTGATAATAATTCTAGCCCTTTATTAGTGATTGTTATCTCCATTTTTCGTCTATTATTAGGGCAAATTTCCCTAGTAACCAATTCTTTCAAAAGAAGTTTATCAATCAATCGGGTAGTATTGCTGTTTTTTGTAATCATTCTTTCCTGAATGTCGCACATATTGGCAGGATTTCCTTTTTGACCACGCAAAACTCTCAAAACATTGTATTGTTCTCCAGATAAATCATAAGGTTTTAAAACTTCGTTCATTTTTTCTGTGACAATGCTTTGGGTATAAAGTATATTTAGGATAACTTTTTTGCTATCATCTAATTCAACTTTAGTTTTTATAATATCCTCAATTTTCATTTTGTTATCGTTGATATTTGTAGGTACAAATGTAGTAAGTTTTTAATTTGTATATACAAATGTTGTGTTATTTTTTTGTTAAAATTTAATTCTTCCTATGAAAGAGTGGATGATTAAAGAGGAGATGTTATATTTGTTGGAAAAACAACAACATGGATTTATCACAAAAAGATTGGATTGAAAAACTAAATAACGATTCTAATGCAGTAATTCTAGACGTTAGAACTGATGATGAATGTGCCGATGGAATTATTCCACATTCTATAAATGTTGATATATACAAAGGACAAGGTTTTGTGTATAGAGTAGAGGAATTGGACAAAACAAAAAATTATTACGTTTATTGTAAATCTGGCGGAAGAAGTGCTCAAGCTTGTCATATTATGAATCAGTTAGGGTTTCAAAATACCTATAATTTACTTGGTGGTTTTTCGCAATGGCAAGGTGAAGTTGTTTTTCCTGAAGAATAATTTATGAAGAATAAAGTTTTTTTTCTAATAGGAATTACGTTGCTACTGTTTTCATGTAAGACTGTTTATCTCGATTCGGCTATTTCTGTAGAAAAGAAAGATATTGAAAAAGAAAGTGATTCTACTGCCTTTGTAAATTTGAAAAATTACAGTTCCGAATTTGTTTTTGAAATGAAATATGCAACAAGTGATAATTTCTTGAAAGAAAGTGTTTATCCTTGCGCAGAGTGTTTTCTTCAAGCAAAAACGGTTAAGCATTTGTTAGAAGCTAATAAGCAGTTCTTGGCGTTGGGCTACAGGATTAAAATTTATGATTGTTATAGGCCAAAATCCATCCAGAAAAAAATGTGGAAGATAGTTCCAGATGCAAATTATGTTGCTAATCCAAAAAAAGGTTCTATTCATAATCGTGGTGGAGCAGTCGATATAACTCTAGTAGATTCGCTTGGTGTTGAGCTTGATATGGGAACAAAATTTGATTTTTTTGGTGAAGAAGCTTCGCATAATTATCAAAACTTTCCCGAACATATTTTGAAAAACAGAATGTTTTTAAAAGAGATAATGCTCAAAAACAACTTCAAATCGTTCGATTCAGAATGGTGGCATTATAATCTTGCTGGAAGTAACAAGGATAAGATTTACAACCTAAAGTGGAATTGTCGTTAATTATCGACACATTTTAAGTAATCTATAAAATAGTTTTCAGGCTCATATTTTATATTGTCTAACTCTGACGTAAATTCTGTTTTAAAAGGATAATCAATAGTTTCACCGTTGGCAGAAACACGCATGAATGTAACTTTTGACGTTTTTAAATCTTCATAATTTTCCTTAGCAAATACAAATGTTCCATGCGTTAACCTGTTGTTTCCTTTTTCATTTCTAACCAATGTTCCGCACGTGTCTTTGCCCGCATGAAGTAGTGTAACTATTTTTCCGTTATTGAGCTGAAGATATAATTTTGTGTTTTTGTCAATGCAAAAGGCTTTGATAAAATCTTCACTTTGTTGAATTAATTGAAAATCCAAAGCTATAATTCCATTGTCGCTTGCCAGCGAAAAGAAAATTCTTGTGCTGTTTCCAGCAAAACTGCGTTCAAATATTTGATATGATTTGGTTGATTTGTAAGTTCCTAAACTATCAGTAACATCAGTATCTAATACACAAGGTTTTTGTCCAAAACTCAATATCGTTGTTAGTAGAATAGCAATAGAAAATATCTTTTTCATCTTCGTTTAAATTTTTGTGCAAAGTAAAACTATTTTAGAATTATTTACATCTGTTGTAAAAAAAGTATATAAATCTCCGCCATCTTTTATTTTCCATTTTTTTCTGATGCTTTCAACGCTTTCAGGAAAGTTTCTAGTGGTGATGTTTGATTTCTTATTTTCAAGAAAACTCTTCATGTTGGCTTTGTTGTACTCAAATGATTTTTGAACTTCAAAAACTCGACCAGGAAAATCAATCATGTCACTTGAGGTATAAAGATGTGAATGTTGATGTAGTTTTTCTATTCCAAATTGAATAGCAATCTCGTCAAATCCGCCCGATTTCATGATGGCAGCATTGGGTTCAAAAATATATTTTTTTGGAGATGAAAAAACAGGTGTTTGAGTGTGGTTTTTTAAGACAAAATTAAATTCTTCTTTTTTGTTTTTCAATAGGTTAGTAGTGATTATCTCAATTTTTGATTCCTGTTGTTTTTTTAAGATAAAAAGTAACTCTTTCACTTCGTTTTCTAGCGCAACAACATGGATTGCAGAGATGTTTTTTAATTCTAAAATTGCAGCAGAAATATCAAGAATTGGAGCTGTTTTTATCATGATGTTCTCAGTAAACTCAAAGTAAAAATCCAATAATTCAGGAACATTTGGCAAGCAATCTTTTAGCATGAAAACTTTACCTTTTGCATCATTTCTTCTTGATGGATCAATATAAATCCAGTCGAATTTTTTGTTTAATTTTTTTAATGTTTCAGTACTATCACCAACATAGCATTCAATATTTTTTAACTTCAATTGATTGTAGTTATGCGAAACAATCTTGCTCAATTCTTCGTTCATTTCGCAGTGAACTATGGTTTCAATCTTTTTTGAAAAATAATAATCATCAACACCAAAACCTCCAGTTAAATCGATCAGCGATTTTCCTTCAACTAACGTAGCTTTGTGTTCGGCCGTTTTTTCGGAGGATGTTTGTTCAATAGAAATTTTACTTGGATAAACTATTTTTTCAGTGTTAAACCAAGTTGGGAGTTTATATTTTGCTTTTTGCTTCGAGGCGATTTGAGATAATATTTCGCTCCATTCAATTTCAGGGAATGGATTTTTTCTAAGAGCCAATTTGCTTACATCAGTATCAAGATTATCGTTGATGTATTGTTGTATTTCGTCAGAAAGGATTTTAGAAAACATTAAATGCCTTTTGTGAATATTCTAATAAATTTATTGTCAGGAAAAAACTCTTTTCCTATAACTTTTAGGATAGTTAATAGCGGAACAGCTATTATCATACCTACAATTCCAAAAAGAAAACCGCCAATCAATATAGTTAAAAAGATTTCAAGCGGATGCGATTTTACGCTATTAGAAGCTATAATGGGTTGTGTAATATTATTGTCAATAAACTGAACAATAGAAAAACCAATTACTATGTAAATGGTTGTTGGCAATGCAACAGTTTGAAAGTCTTGATTGATATTTGATAACAATGAAATTATAATTATCAAAGCAGTACTTATTATTGGTCCAAGATATGGAATAATGTTCAATACGGCACAAAGCAGCGCTATGGTGATGGCATTATCTATTCCAAAGATGAGAAGAACAATAAGGTATAGAACAAAAATAATCACCGTTTGTAGAATTAATCCAATGAAATAGCGAGAAAGCAATTCGTTTATTTTTCCAACAGAATTCAGGATTTTGTCTTCATGAGCATCTGGCATCAACCATTTGGCAGCTTTTATAAAAACATCTTTATCTCTCAGCATAAAAAATGTTATGAAAATCACAGAAACTAAACCAACACTAAAATTGCTAACAAAACTTATTATTGAATTCAACAAATCGGTAATTGATGTAAAATCAATTTTGGAAAGTAGTTTTTCTGGATTAGACATAAGATTGTTTTTAATGCCATGAGATTTTAAAAACAATTCAATCTTATCAGATAATAGAATAAAGTTTTTTTCTATTTCTTTAGTGTTTAAAGATGATAAATTATCTGTTTGTGAGCTGATTAGTGGAATAAGAGTGGCAAATAACCCCAAAATCAAAGCTACAAAAAACACCAAAGTAACGATAATGGCAAAATTGTATCCAAACTTCAGCCTTCGTTGTAAAAAGCGGATAATAGGATTGGCAATAAGTGTTAAGATTAACGAAACGATTAAATAGACAATTACTGTTTGAATTTTATAGAGAAAATAAATAAACAAACAGCACAAAACAATTGTAAAAATTGCTCTCAATATACCATTGCTTATTTCTCTAGAATTCATGTTTTTTATTTAAAGATAATAAATTAAAAGCTAAAAACGTAATTAAGAATATTTGCGCCCATTTTCAGTGCTTTTTCTCGAACTTCTTTTGGGTCATTGTGAACTTCGGTATCTTCCCAACCATCGCCAAGGTCACATTCATAAGTGTAAAGCAAGACTAGACGATTTCCTTCGAAAATCCCAAATGCTTGTGGTCTTTTTCCATCGTGTTGGTGAATTTTGGGTAAACCGCCAGAAAAAACGTTTGGTTTTTGAAAAATAGCATGATTTGCCGGAATTTCGATTAAATCATTGCTAGGAAAAATTCGCTTTATTTCTCTACGAATATATTCGTCCATTCCATAATTATCATCCACATGTAAAAAACCTCCAGATAAAAGATAATTTCTTAGGTTGATAATTTCAGCATCACTAAAAACAACATTTCCATGACCAGTCATGTGAACAAATGGATAACTGAAAATTTCTGGACTTCCAGGTTCTACAGTTGCTGGTTTTGCTTTAATCTTGGTGTTGATAGTTTGATTAGAATACTTGATAAGATTTGGCAAGGATGTTGGGTTTGCATACCAATCGCCACCACCATTGTATTTTAGTAATGCTATTTCTTGAGAAAACCCAAACGAAGTTATTAGCAAAAAAAGAAATTGTATTTTCTTCATAAATCAAAATTCAAAAATCGTTAATCATCAATCTTCATTCACAAAAACTACACTATGGCATGCAACCACAGCAGCAGTTTCGGTTCGTAGTCTTGTGTTTCCCAAAGATACAGGAATAAAATTACAATCTATAGCTTGTTGAATTTCTTTAACAGAAAAATCGCCTTCTGGTCCAATTAGAATTGTTACATCTTTTGTGGCTTCTAATTCTTTTTTCAATGATTTTTTATCGGTTTCTTCACAATGTGCAATGAATTTTTGACCGTTAAATTCTTTTTTGATAAAATCTTTGTAAGCAATCGGTTCATTTAGTTTTGGCAAATAATAATGTAAAGATTGTTTCATCGCACTTTCCAAAATCTTCTGAAATCTGTCGGTTTTAATCACTTTTCGCTCCGAATGTTCGCAGATAATTGGAGTAATTTCTTGAATGCCAATTTCAGTTGCTTTTTCCAGAAACCATTCATAACGCTCATTCATTTTGGTTGGTGCAACTGCAAGATGTAAATGAAATTTTGATTTTTCTTGTTTTTCAAACGAGTTGATTTTTACGGTACATTTACTATCCGAAGCTATAGTGATTTCAGTAGTAAACAAATAGCCAAATCCATTAGTAACATGCAAAAT
>ERZ795062.2877-NODE-2877-length-11015-cov-6.189872_pt1 | contig 11015 bp, 13 predicted proteins | sample MGYA00375146_ERZ795062 | MGnify/ENA primary metagenome ERZ795062 (study PRJEB30191, sample SAMN05720281) | activated sludge metagenome | isolation source: Anaerobic digester | place: USA | collected 2015-07-16 ...
CTACCCGTTGTGTCACTTTTTCCTGCATTTCACTATATTTACAAACCCACCAGCCGCGCCAGCTGCGGCCAATAAAACAAACAGGCAATGGCGCACACGGCCAACACAATGCCGGCGGCGTTGATGGTGCTGATTTTTTCTTTAAACGCCAGCGCGCCCACCAGCGTGCCCAACACAATCACGCCGATGTTCATGCCGGCAAACACCAGCGTGGGGTTGCTGCTATAAGCTTGATGCGCGCGGATGTAAAACAAAATATTGGCAAAATTCAGGCTGCCGAGCGTCAGGCCGCCGATGATGCCGGCGGCGTTCCATTTGCTGCCTTTGTAAAACAAATAGCCAAACATCAGCAGCGCGGCAAGGCAGAAAGCCACCAGCAGATTGCCGGAAAAAGCCGTGCCGGCGGCGGCTACTTGCTTGAACAAAATATCGATCACGCCATAGCCTGCCCACACGCCTAAAAGCAGCGCGGCATTGCCGGCAAAGCCGCCCGATTTCTTGCCGCCCTCGCCTTTCCACAGCAGGCAAAACAGCGCGCAAAAAGCCAACGCAATGCCGATTAAGCGCCCTTGCGTGAGCTTTTCGCCGAAAATGGCAAAAGAAGCGGCAATCGGCAGAAAAAGCGACAGCCGCTGCGCCGCATCGGATTTCACAATGCCCGCCCGCTCCACGGCGCGCCCCATCACCACAAACACCGCCGGCAGCAACACCCCCAGCGCGGCAAACAGCCACCAAGTGGGCAGATAGCTTTTCCAAGCGGCTAAATCGGGGCGCAAAAAATACACGCACAAAGCAATGGCCATCAGATAATTGACGGCCACCGCCTGCTCGATGTCGATTTTTTTGCTGCGGGCGATTTTCAACAACACCGACACCGCCACGCTGCATAAAATGCTGATTATCAAATAAATCATATTAAGCAATCATATAAAATACATTCTTTCAGACGGCCTGATAAAAAAGATATTAGGGTCTGTTCAACATTCATCCGCGAATAAGCTTTTGAGGGCAAAAGCGTGCTTGCAAGACGAAAAGCGCAGCAAGGTTAAACACCTTGCGAGCATTTTCAACGCAGCAGGCGCATTTTTGAGCCAAAAGATTGCCGCGTGATGAAATGTGAACAGACCCTAGGCCGTCTGAAACCTCAAACCGTGCTTAAAACCAACCCTCGGCCGACACCGGCTTGCGCTCGTAAAGCTTGATAAAGCCGGCCACCACGCGGTAAACAAACCACACGCTCACCACAATCAGAATCAGCCCGCCCACCGCCAGCGCCAGCGTAAGCCCGCCGATGAAAAAGCCGATCAGGCTCACCCAAAAGGTTTTAATCAAATACTGCATATGGTTGTAAAACACCGTGCCCTGCATCTCGCCGCGCTTCACATAAGCCATAATCACGCCCACCAGCAAGGTGATGCCGACCACCAGCGAAGCGGCGTAAAGGCCGTAAACAATCATGCTGTAAGTGCGCAGATTGTCGGGCGCGGGGGCGTTGTGTTGGATGATGTCGTTGCTCATTTGCTGCTCCTTTTCCGTGTTTGATAATTAATGATCCGTGGCCACATTCACGCTCAGCGGATTGAGGCTTTTGAGCGCTGCGGGTGCGAGCGCCACCAAAAAGCCGCGTTTGCCGCCGTTGATATAAATGGTGTCCAAATCCCAAATGCTTTGCTCCACATACACCGGCAGCGCGGTTTTGGTGCCGAAGGGGCTGGTGCCGCCCACCAAAAAGCCGGTCCATTTATTGGCCTGCTTCGGGTCGGCCGGCTCGATGTGTTTCATGCCCAGCGTTCGGGCTAAATTGCGGGTGGAAATCTGCTTATCGCCGTGCATCAGCACAATCAGCCCTTGGCGTGCTTCGTTTTGCAGCACAATGGTTTTAATCACTTCATGCTCGCCCACGCCCAAGCTGGCAGCAGAATGCGCCGTGCCGCCGTGCTCGACATAAGGATAAAGCCGCGGTGTGTAATCGATTTTGTGCGCACGCAAAAAGCGGATGGCGGCGGTGATGGGATAATCGGGTTTGCTCATATCGGGTTGGTATTTTAAAAGGCCGTCTGAAGCCGGTTGAAATAAAGTTGCCGCCAAAACCCGGTGCGGCTTTGTGGCGATTTCGCGATATGTTACCATAAGCGCCCGCCCAAACATGATTCAGGAGCAAACATGAGCATTCAATATCACGGCCAAAACGCGCGCCTCTCCGAAGCCGTTACCGCCAACGGCCTGGTGTTTCTGGCCGGCATGGTGCCGGAAAACACCGATGCCGACGCCACCGCCCAAACCCGCGATGTGTTGGCACAAATCGATTATTGGCTGGCCCAATGCGGCTCAAGCAAACAACACATTCTCGAAGCCACCATCTACCTGCCCGATCTGGCCGATTACGATGCCATGAATATCGCTTGGGACGAATGGGTAGCGCCCGGCCACGCGCCCGCCCGCGCCTGCGTGGAAGCGCGCTTGGCCAAACCCGAATGGAAAGTGGAAATCAAGCTCTCGGCCGTGCAGATTCAAAAATAAAAGCTTCATCCGCAGGCCGTCTGAACCCTCTTTGTGTTTTCAGACGGCCTTTTGCCGATTTTCACGCGCACACAAGCGCCTACACAGCCATTTATACGATAAGATACGCCACACAATAACAACGCCGCTGCTCACACCCGCTTATGTTCGACAACTGGAAACACAAACTGCCCACCCGCGAAAAAATTTTCGCCTCACGCTGGTTCAAACCTTTCGCCCATTTGTTTGATAAGCCCGAATATTGGGCCTTCAAGCGCGACAAAGTGGCACTTTCCGTGGCCATCGGCCTTTTTTGCGGCATGCTGCCCGCGCCAACGCAATTTTTCTCCGCGCTGATGATGGCTTATCTTCTGCGCACACAATTGCCCATTGCCCTTTTCAGCACGCTCTACACCAACCCGCTCACACTGATTCCGCTTTATGTAGCCGCCTACAAGCTCGGCAGTCGCCTGCTCTACGGCACCGCCGCTCAGGCCGAATTGGTGATGCCCGCGCTGGGCGAGCCCGGCTTTTGGGCCGATGCCGGCCGCTGGACGCTCCAATTCGGCCAGCCGCTGGACGCTCCAATTCGGCCAGCCGCTGGACGCTCCAATTCGGCCAGCCGCTGGCCTTCGGCATACTCATCATGGGCACTACCTTTGCCCTCGCCGGCTATGCGCTGGTGCAAATCATCTGGCGCTGGCGCATCAACCGCAAGCAAGCCCGGCGCAAACGCCGGCAGCGCCGAAAAGAAAGCCGCAACGTTTAACACCCAGATGCAGACAAAATGCAAACAAGCCCCATCTTCGCGCCATGCCGCCGCTGCGGTATAATGCGCAAATCCATAAGGTTTGTGCACACTTCATCCGCGAATAAGATTTAGAGCCGACATGGCCGCCAAATGAATGCTGAACAAGCGCTTAAAAAGGCCGTCTGAACATATTCAGACGGCCTGCTGATTGATTTCCTTACCGATTCTTACTATTGGGCAAATATGACCGAGCAAAATCCCTCTTCTGAAAACAGCGCTGCCGAAACCCACCCGCGCAGCATCCGCAGCTTTGTTTTGCGCCAAGGCCACATGACCGCCGCGCAGCAGCGCGCCATCGACACTTTGTGGCCGGATTTCGGCGTGGATTACCAAGCCGCGCCACTCGATTTAAACGCAGGCTTCGGCCGCGACAACGATAAAGTGCTCGAAATCGGCTTCGGCATGGGCGTGGCCACGGTGGAAATCGCCAAGCGCCTGTCCCAAAAAGATTTCCTCGCCATCGACGTGCACGGCCCGGGCGTGGGCAACCTGCTCAAGCTGATGGAAGAAGAAAATGTAAACAACATCCGCGTGATGCGCCACGATGCGGTGGAAGTGGTGGAAAACATGCTCGCCGATGGCAGCCTCAGCGGCATCCACATTTTCTTTCCCGACCCTTGGCACAAAAAGCGCCACAACAAACGCCGCCTCGTGCAAGCGCCTTTTATCGCCAAGCTTTTGCCCAAATTAAAAACCGGCGGCTATATCCATTTAGCCACCGATTGGGAAGAATACGCCGTGCAGATGCTTGACGTGTTGCGCAGCTTCGAGCAGCTGCAAAACACCGCCGCTGATTATGCACCCACACCGGCCTACCGCCCTGAAACCAAATTCGAAGCGCGCGGCAAGCGGCTGGGGCACGGCGTGTGGGATGTGGTGTTTGTGAAAAAATAATGCCGCCACAAGCGCAAAGGCCGTCTGATACCCATTCAAAAAAATAATATACAAACAGGCAGCCTGTAGGTCGGATTCTCGAATCCGACACTTGTTCGCAGAACAAGGCACGCACATCGCTTTGGCCGTTGGCCAAACGTCGGATTCAAGAATCCGACCTACGCGGATGATGCTGCCGAACTGCTTTTATTTTGTAAGGTTATTTTTTCGAATGGGTATCAGACGGCCTTATCAAATCAGAAGCCCCACCCAATAAAAACCCGCGCCTTCAGGCACGGGTTTCAATCAACTTATGATGATTACATGCGCTCAATCATGGCTTTGCCGAATTCCGAGCAGGAAACCTCGTTGGCATCGTCCATCAAGCGGGCGAAATCGTAAGTAACCTGTTTGTCGCCAATGGCTTTTTCCATCGATGAAATCACCAAATCGGCCGCTTCTTTCCAGCCCAGATGGCGCAACATCATTTCGGCAGACAAAATCAGCGAGCCGGGGTTTACTTTATCTTGGCCGGCATATTTCGGCGCGGTGCCGTGCGTGGCTTCAAACACAGCGTAATTGTCGGAAATATTCGCACCCGGCGCAATGCCGATGCCGCCCACTTGCGCGGCCAGCGCATCGGAAATGTAGTCGCCGTTGAGGTTCAGCGTGGCGATTACGTCATATTCGGCCGGACGCAACACGATTTGCTGCAAGAAAGCATCGGCAATCGCATCTTTCACGATGATGTCTTTGCCGGTTTTCGGGTTTTTAAACTTGCACCACGGGCCGCCATCGAGCAATTCGGCGCCGAATTCTTTTTGCGCCAGCTCATAGCCCCAATCGCGGAAACCGCCCTCGGTAAACTTCATGATGTTGCCCTTGTGCACCAAGGTCACGCTGCTGCGGTCGTTGTCGATTGCATATTGGATGGCCGCGCGCACCAAGCGCTGAGTGCCCTCTTTAGACACGGGCTTGATGCCGATGCCTGAAGTTTCGGGGAAGCGGATTTTATTCACGCCCATTTCGTTTTGCAGAAAAGCAATGATTTTCTTGGCAGCATCGCTTTCGGCTTCCCACTCAATGCCGGCATAAATGTCTTCGGTGTTTTCACGGAAAATCACCATATTGGTTTTGCTCGGGTCTTTCAAGGGCGAGGGCACACCGTTGAAATAACGCACCGGGCGCACGCATTGGTATAAATCGAGCTCTTGGCGCAAGGCCACGTTGAGCGAGCGGATGCCGCCGCCCACGGGCGTGGTCATCGGGCCTTTGATAGACACCACATAGTCTTTCAGTGCCGCCAAAGTTTCTTCCGGCAGCCAAACATTGTCGCCATACACACGGGTGGCTTTTTCACCGGCAAACACTTCCATCCAGTGGATTTTCTTCTCTCCACCATAAGCCTTGGCCACCGCTGCATCGATTACGTCTTTCATCACCGGCGTGATGTCCACGCCGATGCCGTCGCCTTCGATAAACGGAATAATCGGGTTGCTCGGCACGGCTTTGCCGGCTACAATTTTTTGGCCCTCCGCGGGCGCTTGAATGTGACTCATGGTGTCTCCTGTTTTCGGGTCTGTTTTTCTTTGGCGGCAGGCCGCCGCGTAACCTTGGTGATTATGCTTGATTTTGAGTGTTTGCGCTAGGGTTTGTTCGCAAATCATCCGCGCGTAAGCTTTTGAGGGCAAAAGCGTACCTACAAGGCGAAAAGCGCAGCAAGCTTGGCCACCTTGCGCGCATTTTTAACACAGCAGGCGCATTTTTGAGCCAAAAGATTGCCGCATGTAAAGGTAGAATTGAAGGTAGAATAAGCCGCCATGTCATTGAGTGAAATAATAAATGAATGATTTAATTGTTTTTAACAAACCCTACGGTGTGATTTGCCAATTTTCGGCGCATGAAAAGCATGCGAGCCTGAAAGACTATATCGATGCATCCGGCTTTTATCCCGCCGGCCGGCTCGACACCGACAGCGAAGGCCTGCTGCTGCTCACCAACAACGGCCGCTTGCAGGCGCAGATTGCCGAGCCTAAATTCGGCAAGGAAAAAACCTATTGGGCGCAGCTCGAAGGCAGCCCCGACGAAGCCAAATTAAACCTACTGCGCCAAAAAATGGATTTGGGCGACTTTATCGCCCGCCCTGCCCGCGTGCGCGTGCTCGATACCGCCGAAACCGCTGCCTTATGGCCGCGCCAGCCACCCATACGCGTGCGCAAAAGCGTGCCCGATTTCTGGCTTGAAATCACACTTGGCGAGGGCAAAAACCGCCAAGTGCGCCGCATGACGGCCAAAGCAGGTTATCCCTGCCTGCGCTTGGTGCGCGTGGCCATCGGCCGTCTGAATTTATTTGAGCAACAGCTGGCTTTGGGGCAATGGCAATACAGCAACGAGAAGCCTTAAAACTTTTTTATTAATTGCGTCCAGCCAAACAAAAAGGCCGTCTGAAAGATTCAGACGGCCTATGCTCATATCTTGATTAAAAACTATTTGCCTTCTGCTTCTGCTTTTTGCAGAATTTCATACAAGCGGTCTTTCAATTGCAGCTTTTCTTTTTTCAGCTCTTCGATTTCATCCAAACCGCTGGTTACCGGGTTGTTCACCAAGCCGGTGATTTTGTCGTCCAACGCGTTGTGCTCGTCAAACAAACGGGCAAAGTGTGCATCTTGTTGTTTTAATTTTGAAATCAATTCACGGTATTCCGGAAACATAGCTCTTCCTCTTTTTTACATAATGCAGATTGAAAACCAAGCATTTTATGCTCTCTCTTAACTTCGGTTTCATTATAGCAAAATCAGCCTTTTTAGCCAGCTTTTCCAAGCATTTTCACCTAATTTCTTAACAATTCTTGACGCAAAGCAAAGCCCCGGCCAAGCTTGCCCTGCGAAAGGCGAGCGCTTACAATCTAAGCCTTCTTTTCACCGGAAACCGCCATGCAAAACGCCATCGAAACCATACGCCAGCACCGCACCTACCGCCATTTCAAAGCCGGCCTCAGCCTGCCCGAATCAGATGTGCAAACCATTATCGATTGCGCCCGCCAAGCTCCCTCGTGGATGAACGGCCAACACTACAGCATCATCAACATCACCGACCCCGCTTTGCGCGCCCAAATCGTGGCGCTGCAACCGGGCAACCCGCAAATCGGCACCTGCAGCACTTATCTGCTCTTCATTGCCGACCTGCACCGCGCCGGCCTCGCCAGCCAAGCCTGCCAAGGCAGCTTCAACGCCGCAGGCGAGCCCGACAGCCTGATCACCGCCGTAACCGACACTTCATTGGCGGCGCAAAATGCCTTGGTGGCCGCCGAAAGCCTTGGCTATGCCACCTGCTTCACCGGCGGCATCCGCCTGATTGCGCCGCAATTAATCGAGCTGCTCGGCCTACCGGCCAACACCTTCCCGATTTTCGGCCTTTGCATCGGCACGCCCGACATTGAAATGGCGCTCAAGCCGCGCCTGCCCGAAAGCAGCGTGTATGCCGAAAACCATTATCCGGCAGAGCAAACCCTTATCGAAGATTTGGCGCAATACGAGCAAACCATGAGCGCATTCGGCGAGGCGCGCGAAAAGCTGCCCTATCGCGAAAAATTCGCCCGCTACTACAGCAACACCTACGCCCCGAAAAACATCCCCTTGCTGCAACAGCAAGGCTGGTTGATTAAATTTGAATAAGTTTCACCTATCAGGCCGTCTGAAATGAAGCGCACTTATCGGCATTTATTCGGCATTGGCGCTCGCTTTGTGCAGCTTGAAGGACGCGAACCGTGGTGGCCGCTCAACGATGCCCAATGGCAGGCCGATCCGGCCGAGAGCCTCGCTTTTTATTTGTACAGCGAGCAGCTTTACCTGCTTGCCGCCGATGAAATCGCGCCCGAAGCCGCCGATAAAGTGCTGGTGTTTACCGAAGCGGCGCGCGCCATTGCCCGCCAGAAGCTCGATGCCGTTGCCATCAGCGAAATCGCCCGCGATTTGCGCGCTGCACAAGCCGAATATGATTTGGAAAAGCTTATCGAGTCTATCGACCGCTATCTGAAGCAAGACGAATGGTTTCCTTGAAAATCCATTGCAAGCGGCCTGTATGAATCAAATTTTGTTGACAATATCACCGTTTTCATAAGCCTCGCAGATGAAATTCGGTTACAATAGCGCCCAGCCGCTTTACCCCGCTTTCAGACGGCCTGATGCTTCTTTCAAGGCCGTCTGAAAGCAAACCCTACCCCACCCTGCTTAAAGGATACGAGCATGTTTTCAAAAAGCGTTACCATCGAAAAATACGACCCCGAGCTGGCCGCAGCCATGGCCGCCGAAGTTGAGCGCCAGCAAGACCACGTTGAGCTGATTGCCTCTGAAAACTACGTCAGCTGCGCCGTGATGGAAGCCCAGGGCAGCCAGCTCACCAACAAATATGCCGAAGGCTATCCGAGCAAACGCTATTACGGCGGCTGCGAGCATGTCGATGTGGCCGAGCAGCTGGCCATCGACCGCGTGAAAAAACTTTTCGGCGCCGAATATGCCAATGTGCAGCCGCATTCCGGCTCGCAAGCCAACCAGGCCGTGTATGCCAGCGTGTTGAAGCCGGGCGACACCATTTTGGGCATGAGTCTCGCCCACGGCGGCCACCTCACCCACGGCGCTTCTGTGAATATTTCCGGCAAGCTCTACAACGCCGTTACCTACGGCCTGGATGAAAACGAAGTGCTCGATTATGCCGAAGTGGAGCGTTTGGCGCAGGAGCACAAACCCAAAATGATCGTGGCCGGCGCATCGGCTTATGCGCTGGAAATCGACTGGGCGAAATTCCGCGAAATCGCCGACAAAGTAGGCGCGTATCTTTTTGTAGACATGGCGCACTATGCCGGTCTGATTGCCGGCGGTGAATACCCCAACCCCGTGCCTTTTGCCGATTTCGTGACCACTACCACCCACAAAACCCTGCGCGGCCCGCGCGGCGGCGTGATTTTGTGCCGCGACAACACCCACGAAAAAGCGCTCAATTCCGCCATTTTCCCCAGCCTGCAAGGCGGCCCCTTGATGCATGTGATTGCCGCCAAAGCCGTGTCGTTTAAAGAAGCGCTGGAGCCGGCTTTCAAAGATTACGCCAAGCAGGTGAAAATCAATGCCGCGGCCATGGCCGAAGAGCTGGTTAAGCGCGGCCTGCGCATCATTTCCGGCCGCACCGAGAGCCATGTGTTCCTCGTGGATCTGCGCAGCAAAAACATCACCGGCAAAGCCGCCGAAGAAGCCTTGGGCAAAGCGCACATCACCGTGAATAAAAACGCCATCCCGAACGACCCGGAAAAACCGTTTGTCACCTCAGGCATCCGCATCGGCACCGCCGCTATGACCACCCGCGGCTTTGATGAAGCCGATGCCCGCGCGCTGGCCAACCTCGTGGCCGACGTGCTGGAAAACCCGGCAGACGAAGCCACGCTGGCGCGCACGGCCGAAGCCGCTACTGCGTTGTGCACGAAAAACCCGGTTTACGGCGCATAAAGTTTATCAAGCTGCAAATTGCCAAGGCCGTCTGAAAGATTTTCAGACGGCCTTTTTTAAGCTTATCCTCAAAACAAGCACAAACACCGCGCGTATTTCTTCGAAGCTGCCCCAAATAGCAGATACGCACGCTGCCCAAAGGCGGCGCAATCGTACGCATGAAACCCTGCCCCCAACTACAGGGCAAAGCAGTAAACTTTTTTAGGATGGATATCACCGCAACACAGCAAAATGCGTCCATGCAAAAAGCAGGCCTTTCGGCCTGCTTTTTTATCCAACTGAATCACCTGACGGTGCAAGGTTTACAGCGCGTCTTTCAGCGCTTTACCGGCGCGGAATTTCGGTGTTTTAGCAGCAGCAATGGTCAGCGGCGCACCGGTTTGCGGATTGCGGCCTTGACGCTCTGCACGCTCACCAACGTAGAAAGTGCCGAAACCGACCAGCGTTACGGTGTCGCCTTCTTTCAAAGCTTTGGTCACAGCATTCATCAAGCCGTCCAAAGCTTTGGTAGCGGCAGCTTTAGAGATGTCGGCTTCTTGGGCAATGGCTTCAATCAATTCAGACTTGTTCACAATAAGTCCCTTTCTATCGTTCGGAAAAATAATGAAAGCCCCGTGGATACGGGCGTGTGGATACAAATTTGATACATCTGCGCCTTTATAGCAAGTCTAAAATCGCCGTGTCAAGCAAAAAGGTGCACAATCTTGAGCTGCTCTGGGGTTTGCGCCCATTCTTCTGCACCTTTTACAACACATTACAATGCTTTTAATGTTTGGTTGCTTTTACACTTGACTTATGGCCTGAAGCTGCCAATGCCACATCGCTGCTACCTGAATCCACTTCTTTCCAAGGCTCAGGCTCGCGCTCCAAACCGAAAGCGAGCACTTCGTCTATCCATTTTACGGCATGGATTTCCAAACCTTCTTTAACGTTTTGCGGAATTTCTTCCAAATCTTTAACGTTGTCTTTCGGAATCAGCACATGTTTAATGCCGCCGCGCAGCGCCGCCAGCAGCTTCTCTTTCAGGCCGCCGATAGGCAGCACTTCGCCGCGCAGGGTGATTTCGCCCGTCATCGCCACATCGGCGCGCACGGGTATGTGCGTTAAGGCCGACACCATCGCCAGCGTCATCGCAATGCCGGCGCTGGGACCGTCTTTCGGCGTGGCACCTTCGGGCACATGCACGTGGATGTCGTTTTTCTCGTAAAAATCAGGCGCAATGCCCAGCGCTTCGGCACGCGAGCGCACCACACTCCAAGCGGCTGAAATCGACTCCTGCATCACATCGCCCAATTTGCCGGTGCGCACGATATTGCCTTTGCCTTTGAGCGCCACCG
>ERZ795062.2881-NODE-2881-length-11004-cov-10.876975_pt1 | contig 11004 bp, 10 predicted proteins | sample MGYA00375146_ERZ795062 | MGnify/ENA primary metagenome ERZ795062 (study PRJEB30191, sample SAMN05720281) | activated sludge metagenome | isolation source: Anaerobic digester | place: USA | collected 2015-07-16 ...
TGAACCGCCTGATCCGCGCCGCCTTCAAGCTGCTGGGCCTGCAGACCTACTTCACTGCCGGCGTGAAGGAGGTGCGCGCCTGGACCATCCATATTGGCGACACCGCACCGCAGGCGGCCGGCGTGATCCACGGCGACTTCGAGCGCGGCTTCATCCGCGCCCAGACCATCGCCTTTGACGAGTACATCGCCCACAAGGGTGAGCACGGCGCCAAGGAGGCCGGCAAGATGCGCTCCGAAGGCAAGGAGTACGTGGTCAAGGACGGCGACGTGCTCAACTTCCTGTTCAACGTCTGAGCGGCCGATCCGGGCTGTGCCGGTGTTTCGAAGACCCTTGTGAAGCGCTCTTCAGCATGGTTTCAGGCGATTTTCCGACGGTTCCCGGCGTCGGATGGTCACTGAATGCTACATAAAAGATAGCGTCATCCGATCATCGGCAGCTTGCCCGGGAAGACCCAGAGCAGACTGGCGGTCATGATCACGTAGCGCGCCAACTTGCCGACGGCCATGTAGGCCAAGCAGGGCCAGAACGGCAGCTTGAGCCAGCCGGCCACCGCGCACAGCGGATCGCCCACTGCGGGCAGCCAGGCCAGCAGGCAGGCCTTGGGGCCGAGCTTCTCCAGCCACTCCAGCGCCTTGATGTGCGTGGCCGAGTGACGGTATTTGTCGACGACTTCGTGGGCGCCCAGGCCCATCCACCAGGTCAGTGCACCGCCCAGGGTATTGCCGGCGGTGGCCACCAGCACGGCGGACCAGAACAGGTCGGGGTTGAGCTTGACCAGCCCGAAGACGGCCGGTTCGGAGCCCATCGGCAGCAGGGTGGCCGAAACGAATGCGACCACGAACACCGTGCTCAGGCCGTACTCGGGCAGGGCAAGCTGGGTGAGAAGGTGTTGCAGCCAGGCTTCCATGGAGGTCAGTGTAGCGGTGGCGCCGTCGAAGCCGAGATGGCGTGCCGGCCCGCATTTCAATTGCTGAAAAATTGGGCATATACAATTCCGTCACCGAACCTCGCCGCCCCAGCCCTTTCCCCCCTTTCCTGCCTGCACGCGCCAATGAACATCGGACCGCATGTCCTGCCGAACAACGTGTTTGTCGCGCCGATGGCGGGCGTCACGGACCGGCCGTTCCGCCAGTTGTGCCGGGAGTTCGGTGCCGGCCATGCGGTCAGCGAGATGGTGACCTCACGACGCGACCTCTGGCACACGCTGAAGACGTCGCGGCGCGCCAACCACGACGGCGAGCCCGGGCCGATCGCGGTGCAGATCGCCGGCACCGACGCACCGATGATGGCCGAGGCCGCGGCCTTCAACATCGACCGGGGCGCGCAGATCATCGACATCAACATGGGCTGCCCGGCCAAGAAGGTCTGCAACAAGTGGGCCGGTTCTGCCCTGATGCAGGACGAGCCTTTGGCGCTCTCGATCATCGAGGCGGTGGTCGCGGCCTGCGCTGCGCAAGGCGTACCGGTGACGCTGAAAATGCGCACCGGCTGGTGCCAGAGCGAGAAGAATGCGGTGCGACTGGCGCGTGCCGCCGAGTCGGCTGGCGTGGCGCTCGTGACGGTGCACGGGCGCACGCGCGAGCAGGGCTACAAAGGCGAGGCGGAATACGAAACCATTGCCGCCGTGAAGGCCGCGTTGCGGGTGCCGGTGGTGGCCAACGGCGACATCGACTCGCCGCACAAGGCTCGGGCGGTGCTGCAGGCCACGGGCGCCGACGCCGTCATGGTCGGCCGCGCGGCGCAGGGCCGCCCCTGGATCTTTCGCGAGATCAACCACTTTCTGAACACAGGGGAGCTGTTGGCGCCGCCACTGGTGGCCGAGGTGCGCCGCGCGCTGTTGGAGCACCTGCACGATCACTACAGCCTGTACGGTGCCTATACCGGTGTGCGCTCGGCTCGAAAGCACATTGCCTGGTATGTCCGCGAACTGCCCGGCGGCGACGCGTTCCGCAGCCGCATGCTGGCCATCGACGACTGTGAGCAGCAGGTTCAGGCAGTGGCCGTTTTTTTTGATGCGCTGGGCGCCGCGATGGACCGTTTGGCAGCGAACCGCCGTGTCGGACCCGACCACATGGATCAAGCCTTACTGGAAAACGCTGAATGAGCAACAAGACCATCGACGAATGCGTGCGTGCCAATCTGGAGACCTATTTCCGCGACCTGCATGGCACCGAACCGGGCGGCATGTACGACATGCTGATCAGGGCGGTTGAAAAACCCTTGCTCGATGTCGTGATGGAGCAGGCGCAGCAGAACCAGTCCCGAGCTGCCGAATGGCTGGGCCTGAACCGCAACACGCTGCGCAAGAAGCTCGTCGAACACAAGTTACTCAAGTGACGTCGCGCGTCACTCACCCCGCCATGAATGCACTGATTTCCGTATCCGATAAGACCGGTGTTGTTGACTTCGCCCGGGCCCTGCACGCGCTGGGCATCAAGCTGATTTCCACCGGCGGCACCGCCAGGCTGCTGGCAGAGCAGGGCCTGCCGGTAACCGAGGTGGCGCAAGTCACCGCATTTCCCGAGATGCTTGATGGCCGCGTGAAGACGCTGCATCCCAAGGTCCATGGCGGCCTGCTGGCGCGGCGCGATGTGCCGGAGCATATGGCGGCACTTGCTGCGCAAGGCATCGACACCATCGACCTCCTGGTGGTCAACCTGTACCCGTTCGAGGCCACGGTGGCCAAGGCTGGCTGCACGCTGGCCGACGCGATCGAGAACATCGACATCGGCGGTCCGGCCATGGTGCGCAGCGCCGCCAAGAACTGGGCCGATGTGGGCGTGCTGACCGATGCTTCGCAGTACCCGGCGGTGCTCGAAGAGCTCCAGGCCAACGGCAAGCTGTCCGCCAAGCTGCGCTTTGCGCTTTCGGTGGCCGCCTTCAACCGCATCGCCCAGTACGACGGCGCGATTAGTGACTATCTGTCGTCCGTCACATTTGAAGAGAACAAGCTGTCCGAGGCTTATGTGCCCGCGCGTTCGCTGTTCCCTGGCCAGTCCAATGGCCAGTTCATCAAGGTGCAGGATCTGCGCTATGGGGAGAACGCCCACCAGGAGGCCGCGCTGTACCGTGACCTCTACCCGGCGCCGGGTTCGCTCGTCACCGGCGTGCAGTTGCAGGGCAAGGAACTGTCCTACAACAACATCGCCGACGCCGATGCCGCGTGGGAATGTGTCAAGGGCTTCGACGCGCCGGCCTGCGTGATCGTCAAGCATGCCAACCCCTGCGGCGTGGCCGTGGGCAGGGATGCGTTGGAGGCTTACAGCAAAGCGTTCCAGACCGATCCGACCAGTGCCTTTGGCGGCATCATTGCCTTCAACCGCTCGGTAGACGGCGCGGCCGCCCAGCAGGTGAGCAAGCAGTTCGTCGAGGTGCTGATGGCGCCCGATTTCACGCCGGAGGCCCTGGACATCTTCAAGGCCAAGGCCAATGTGCGCCTGATGAAGATCGAGCTGCCCGCAGGGGGTGCCACGGCCTGGGAGCAGGGCCGCAATGCGATGGACGCCAAGCGGGTGGGTTCGGGCCTGCTGCTGCAGACCGCGGACAACCACGAAATGGCACTGGCCGATCTCAAGGTGGTGACAAAGGTGCAGCCCACGGCCGGGCAGTTGCAAGACCTGCTGTTCGCCTGGAAGGTGGCCAAGTACGTCAAGAGCAACGCGATTGTCTTCTGCGCCAACGGCATGACCATGGGCGTGGGGGCGGGGCAGATGAGCCGGCTGGACTCGGCGCGCATCGCCAGCATCAAGGCCCAGCACGCCGGCCTGTCGCTGGCCGGTACCGTCGTGGCGAGCGACGCCTTCTTCCCGTTCCGTGACGGCCTGGATGTGGTGGTGGATGCAGGCGCAACCTGCGTGATCCAGCCAGGCGGCTCCATGCGCGACCAGGAGGTTATCGACGCGGCCGACGCACGCGGCGTGGCAATGGTGTTCAGCGGGGTGCGGCACTTCCGCCATTGAGAATCTGGCAACGCCCCTCGCGGGGGCCCGCGGCAGGCAAAAGGCGGCTCATAAGCCGCCTTTTTGCATTCAATAGACTGCTTCCCAGCGTCAAATGGTCACATAGTGCTACTGAAGTTATAGTAATTTGAAGACTTCACGCGCCAGGCTGACGGTCTCGGCAAGGTCCGCGTCCTTGTGTGCGGCGCTGACGAAACCCGCTTCGTAGAGCGCTGGCGCTATGTAAACGCCACGGTCCAGCAGGCCATGAAACAGCTGGTTGAATCGTGCGCCGTCGGTTTTCATGACCTGCGGATAGTTCTGCGGCAGCGCATCAAGCAGGAAGAAGCCGAACATGCCGCCTTCGCTGTCGGCGCTGAACGCCAGGCCTTCCGCAGCGGCTGCGTTGCTCAGGCCGTCGACCAGCAAGCGGGTCTTGCGTGTCAACTCGTCGAAGAATCCCGGCTGGCTGATTTCACGCAAGGTGGCCAGGCCGCAGGCGGTGGCGACCGGGTTGCCCGACAGCGTGCCCGCCTGGTACACCGGGCCGAGCGGAGCCATCTGCTCCATGAGGTCGCGCCGTCCGCCAAATGCGGCCAGGGGCATGCCGCCACCGATCACCTTGCCCATCACCGTGATATCGGGCTGGAAGCCGGCAATGTCGCGCGAATAAACGCTCTGCGCGCCGCCGAGCGCCACTCGGAAACCGGTCATGACTTCATCAAACACCAGCAGCGCGCCGTGTTCTGTGCAGAGCTCGCGGCAGCGCCGCATGAAAGGCACCGAGGTGCGCACAAAGTTCATGTTGCCGGCGATCGGCTCGATCATCACGCAGGCCAGCTCCGGCCCGTGCAGCGCGAAGGCCTCTTCCAGTTGCGCGAGGTTGTTGTATTCGAGCACCAGCGTGTGCTGGACGACCTCGGGCGGCACGCCAGCACTGGTCGGATTGCCAAACGTGGCCAGCCCTGAGCCGGCCTTGACCAACAGCGCATCGGCGTGGCCGTGGTAACAGCCCTCGAACTTGATGAACTTGCTGCGGCCGGTGGCGCCGCGGGCCAGCCGGATCGCACTCATTGCGGCCTCGGTGCCCGAACTGACCAGCCGGACCATCTCCAGCGAAGGCACCCGACGGATGATCTCCTCGGCCAGTTCAATTTCACGTTCGGTCGGTGCGCCAAACGAAAACCCGTCCAGCGCCGCCTTCTGCACGGCTTCCAGCACCGCCGGGTGGCCGTGGCCCAGGATCATCGGACCCCAGGAGCCGATGTAGTCGATGTAGCGCTGGTCGTTCGCATCCCAGAAATAGGGCCCTTGGGCACGTTTCACAAAGCGCGGCGTACCGCCCACGGCCCGGAAGGCGCGCACCGGCGAGTTGACCCCGCCGGGGATGACCTGGCGGGCGCGCTCGAACAGGTTCACGTTGGCATCAGTGTTTGGTTTCATTGAAGGGCATTTCGTAAAGGTCGGGGGCTGCGGCACTTTCATCATCCTCGGCATCGTCGTCCTCGGGTTGGGCCCAGAAAAGGCGGTCCGGAACGACCGCGCCCATGCCGGGCCGAAAACCCGCGTCCAGGCAACGGTCCAGATAACTCAGCGCTTCGCTGGTGGCTTCCGAGAGGTCGCTTCCGGCTCCGATCAGTGCGGCCAGCGCGGCCGCCAGTGTGTCGCCGGCGCCCGCGAAAGAGGCATCGAATCGCTCGAACTTCTCGCTGCCCATGACGGTCTGCGGTGTGGCCAGCACGTTCTCGATGAACTGGTCGGGCAGAACAATGCCGGTGACCAGCACGTAGGAAACGCCCATCTCGGCTGCCGCCTTGGCGATGTCGCGCGCACTCGGGCTCTTGTCCGACGTCCAGTCCGGCAACAGCCAGCGCCACAAGGTACTGTGGTTTCCTACCAACACGGTGGTTTGTGGCAACAGCAGTTCGCGGACCGCATCCTGGTAGGTGTCGATCTGCCCCTCCTCCCACCAGGAAAGGTCGGGCATCCAGGTAATCAACGGGACCTCGGAATAGTCGGAGGCCAGTTCGGCAATCGCGCTGACATTCTCGGGGCTTCCGGCAAAACCGACCTTGATGACCTGCACCGGCGCATCCTCGAGGATGGCTCGCGCCTGCTCGGCGACCGCCTCCTCCTCAAAGGCGAAGAAATCGAAGATCCGGGTGGTATCGCGGACATAGGCGCCCGTGACCACCGGCAAGGCATGACCGCCGACCGATGCAATGGACAGGACGTCACCGGTCACTCCACCGGCACCCGTAGGGTCGCTGGCGTTGAACACCAGAACGCTGGGCGGCGCAGCGTCCTCGGAGGTTGGCGTCAAGGGTTCCGGGGAGGGAGGCGGTTTCGGGTTTGTCATGAGCCTGAAAGCGGGCGTAACACGGTGTCAATGGCCGGGATCAGCCGTCTTGCCTCTATACAATGATTGCATTCTATGTGAAGGCCTTTTAAGCTGTGACCAATTCGACGAAGACGTGGATGTGCCTGATTTGCGGGTGGATTTATGACGAAGCTGCAGGCGCACCGGATCACGGGATCGCGCCCGGTACGCTTTGGGCCGATGTCCCCATGAACTGGACGTGTCCCGAATGCGGTGCCCGCAAGGAAGACTTCGAGATGGTGGAAATCTGAGGCCTGGCCCGGACTTCGGTCCGGGACGATGCGGGAACCGAAACATAGCCAGGAGTGCAATGCAGTGAGTTCGACTGGATCGGGATACAAGGTGCTGGTCATCGATGACAGCAACACGATACGCCGCAGTGCGGAGATTTTCCTCAAGCAGGGTGGGCATGAAGTGTTGCTCGCCGAGGATGGTTTCGATGCGCTGGCAAAGATCAATGACTTCCGCCCCGACATGATCTTCTGTGACATCCTGATGCCGCGCCTGGATGGTTACCAGACCTGCGCGATCATCAAGAAAAACGTGAATTTTTCCTCGATTCCTGTGGTCATGCTTTCATCCAAGGATGGCGTGTTCGACAAGGCTCGAGGTCGTATGGTGGGGTCGCAGGACTACCTGACCAAGCCGTTTACCAAGGATCAACTGCTTCAGGCCGTCGCGCAGTTCGGTTCCGCCAATCAAGGAGTAATGTGATGACCATCCAGAAAGTGTTGATCGTTGACGATTCGAAGACTGAGTTGATGCACCTGACGGGCCTGCTCCAGAAGAACGGCTTTTCCGTGAAGACGGCCGAAAACGCCGAAGATGCCTTTCGTCGATTGGCCGAGGAAAAACCCGACCTGATCCTGATGGATGTGGTGATGCCGGGGCAGAACGGATTTCAGCTGACGCGGGCGATATCCCGCGACCCGCTCTACAAGGACGTTCCCATCTTCATGTGCACCAGCAAGACGCAGGAGACCGATCGGGTGTGGGGTTTGCGTCAAGGGGCGAGAGACTACATCACCAAGCCGGTTGAAGTCACCGATCTGCTGGCAAAGATCAGCGCCCTGAACTGATCGTCCGCCCATGGCCAGTCGTGAAGCACTCCGGGCCTTTCAGAGCCGCCTTGCCAACCGGTTGCAGGAGGCACGCACAACAGGCGCAGCTGCAGCTTGGCTTGCCGTCGAGGCCGCGGACGCCAGATACCTGTTTCCACTCAATCACGCAGGCGAAATTTTTCCATGGCGGACGGTTCAGGCTGTTCCGCACGCCCGGGATTGGTTCCTTGGCGTCGTCAACCTGCGCGGCGGCGTCAGCGGCGTCGTTGATCTTGGGGCGTTTGTGAAGCATGCGCCGCCGTCACATCGCAGTGATCTGGCGCAGAGCCAGTGCCGGCTTGTGGCATTCAGCGATGCCCTGAACATCAATTGCGTGGTTCTGATCGACAAGCTGCTGGGGCTGAAAAGCGTCGAGTCGTTTGTTGCTTCAAATCCGCCTGCCGCTGATGCCCCGGAGTTTTTCGGTCACAGCTATGTCGATTCGCAAGGTGCCGCGTGGCAGGAAATCAATCTGCAGGCACTTTCTCTCAATCCCCAGTTTCTCAGCATCAGTGCTTAAGTCCCAGGAAGGGTGTCACCATGTCCGTAATTGACCAGATCAACAAGCTTCTAGGCAAGAACGCCTCGCCCGCGCAGTCGCCGACCGATGCATCGCCGGCCGCAGAGGTGTCCGGCGACCAGGACCGGGCAGACGACCGCATGCCTGCGGCAGAAAGCGGGCAGTTCAGCACGGCGGACTTTCCCGACAGCAAGATAGCGCTTGGCGCGGGCGGCAATGAAGGGGGCGGCAATGAAGGGGCGGCCGAGCTGCTCACTCTGCCAGTGTTGGGTACCCGCAGCATCGTTCAGCATCAGCGGATTCTGGCTGTGTTGCTGGGCACAGCCCTCGTGATTCTGACCGGCGTGACTTTCTTCGCGCTCAATCAGGCCGACAAGGTTGCCCAACAGGTGGCGGCAACCGGTCAGGCATTGATGCAGTCGCAGCGGCTGGCCAAATCGGTTTCACAGGCGCTGGTGGGCAGTCCCCAGGCTTTTCCGGATGTCCGTGAGAGCGCCGGCGTCCTGGCCAAGACCGTGCGTGGCTTGCGCGACGGTGATTCCGAATCGGGTCTCAAGGAAGTGCCACAGGCGGAAATGGGTGATGTCGACAAGGCCATTCCCCTGGTTGACCGGGCCGAGAAGAGTGCCAACACCGTGATGAGCCAGCAAAAGATCCTGACCCAGGTGGGCACCGCGCTGCGCACGATCAACCGGCAGTCGTCCGACCTCCTGGAGATCGCGGAAACCATTTCTTCCCTGAAGCTGCAGCAGAACGCTGCCGCCGCGGAGATTTCAGCGTCTGGTCAGCTGGTGATGTTGACGCAACGTATCGGCAAGTCGGCCAACGAATTCCTGACGATGGAAGGCGTGAGCCCCGAGGCTGTCTTCTTGCTGGGCAAAGACCTGAATTCGTTCAAGGAAATTGGCCAGGGGCTGCTTGATGGCAGCCCTGAGCTTCGTCTGGCCGGTTCCAAGGATCCCCAGACACGGGAACGGCTTGAAGCATTGCTCAAGCTCTATGAGGACACACGGGGTCAGGCGGGCGCAATCCTGGGCAACCTTCAGGGCCTGGTTTCCGCGCGCGAGGCGCAGGCCTCGATCGTTGCCGACAGCGAGCCGCTGCGCCGGGTACTTGAAGACCTGCAGGCCAAACTGTCGGCGCGTACGGGCCTCGGCGCTGGCGCCTTGGCCATCCTTTTGCTATCCGCGTTGCTGGCCCTTCTGTTCGCGGGCGGATTGGCCTATGTCCAGCTGCAGGACAGCCGTCAGCGTCAGCGGGTTGCGGAAAGCCAGCGCCTGGACGCTGAACGTCAGGAACAGGAAGCCAAACGCGTCAATGACGCCAACCAGGCCGCCATTCTGCGTTTGATGAACGAGCTGCAGACGGTGGCCGAGGGTGACCTGACGCAGGAAGCCACCGTGACCGAAGACATCACGGGCGCCATCGCCGACTCGGTGAACTACACCGTCGAGGAACTTCGCATGCTGGTCGGCAACGTTCAGAACACGGTCACCCGGGTGGCGCAGACGACGTCGCAGGTGGAGAACACGTCGACCGAACTGCTGGCAGCCTCGACCGAGCAGCTGCGTGAAATTCGCGAAACCGGCCAGTCGGTGCTGGACATGGCGGCCCGAATCAACGTGGTGTCATCGCAGGCCCAGGAATCGGCTTCGGTGGCGCGCAATTCTCTGATGGCCGCGGAGTCGGGCCTGTCCGCGGTGCAGAATGCGATCGGCGGTATGAACTCCATCCGCGACCAGATCCAGGAAACGTCCAAGCGGATCAAGCGGCTGGGCGAATCGTCCCAGGAGATCGGTGAAATCACCGAACTGATTTCGGACATTACCGAACAGACCAACGTGCTGGCCTTGAACGCCGCCATTCAGGCAGCGTCTGCCGGCGAAGCCGGGCGCGGCTTCTCGGTGGTTGCGGAAGAAGTGCAACGACTCGCTGAACGCTCTGCCGACGCGACGCGCCAGATCTCCGCGCTGGTGAAGGCGATTCAGACCGACACGCAGGACGCGGTTGCGGCCATGGAGCGTTCGACGCAGGGCGTGGTCGAGGGAGCCAGGCTGTCGGACAACGCCGGTACGGCGCTAACGGAGATCGACCGTGTGTCGCGTCAGCTGGCGGACCTGATCGCTCAGATCTCAGACTCCGCTTCGCGCGAAGCTGTTTCGGCGAACGAGGTGGCCGGAAACATCCAGCACATCTTCGCTGTGACCGAGCAGACCGGCGAAGGCACACGCTCCACGGCCAATCAGGTGCGCGAACTGTCACGAATGGCCGAAGAACTTCGCGAATCGGTTGCGCGATTCAAGATCGCCTGATCCGCGACTTTAGTTGACCCTCGCCCCTAACTTGCGGAGTTCGCCCAGTCATGCAAATTGAAGACGCTGTCGATGGGGCCGGTTCGGTTGCCGGTGTGGCGGACCTGGGGCCCTTGGCTTGGGTGCTCGATGAGCTGCGCAAGTCGCTGGAAGTCGCCAACAAGTCGTTGAAACGGTATGTGCGGGACGCTGAGGCCGCGCGGGGAACAGACTTGGCCTCGGTCGATGCGAGCCAGCTGCGCATGGCCCGTCAGCACATGCATCAGGCGGTTGGCGCCCTTGAAATGGTCGGTCTGCTCGCTCCGGCGCACATGCTCCGGGCCATGGAGGCAGCCGTTCAGCAGTTCGTGCAACGCCCGGAGCGCTGCAACGAAGCCTCTGCGGCCCTTCTCGAGCGCGCGAGTTTTGCCTTGCTGGAGTATCTGGACGTCATCATGGGCGGCGTCCAGGAGTCGGCGGTTGGCCTCTTCCCTCAATACCGTGATGCACAGGTGCTCGCGGGCGCTGAGCGCATCCATCCAGCCGACCTGTGGCCGGTTGAATGGCGATGGATTCGGCCTGATGTCGATCTCGACGGGGCGGTTTCCCTCGCCGGGGATGGTTCCGATCGCGGCCGCATGGATCAAGCCGTTTTGCGGCTCATGCAGAAGGGCGACACCACAGCCGCGGCGGAATTGCGTGACCTGAGCCTGGCTGTGGTGAAGCTGAATCCCCAAGGCGCGGAGGGAGTCTTCTGGATTCTCTGTTCGGG
>ERZ795062.2886-NODE-2886-length-10994-cov-5.847884_pt1 | contig 10994 bp, 8 predicted proteins | sample MGYA00375146_ERZ795062 | MGnify/ENA primary metagenome ERZ795062 (study PRJEB30191, sample SAMN05720281) | activated sludge metagenome | isolation source: Anaerobic digester | place: USA | collected 2015-07-16 ...
ATCAAGCGCATGCTCGCCTACTCGGCCATCGCCAACGCCGGCTTCATGCTGATCGGTGTGATCGCGACCAACCCGTCGGGGCTGTCCGGGACGATGTTCTACCTGCTTGCCTACGGCTTCAGCACGTTGGGTGCGTTCGCGATTGTGAGTCTGGTGCGCGATCCTGCCGGTGAGGCGACGAAGTTGTCGCAGTGGGCCGGGCTGGGCAAGACCTCTCCGATGATCGCCGGTGCAATGGCGATCCTGCTGCTGGCATTCGCGGGGATCCCGCTCACGTCGGGTTTTACCAGCAAGTTCGCGGTGTTCTCGGCCGGCATTGAGGGCGGCGCCACGCCCGTGGTGATCGTGGCCGTCATTGCCTCGGCGATCGCCGCGTTCTTCTACGTCCGGGTGATCGTGCTGATGTTCTTCACCGAGCGCGGCGACGACGCACCAGCGGTCGTGGTGCCCTCGAGTCTGACCGCGATTGCGATCGGTGTGGCGGTAGCAGTTACCGTGATTCTTGGTGTGCTTCCGCAAACCGTGCTGGACTTGGCAGACAAGGCCTCCACGTTCATCAGATAGGGGTGATCGGTGCCGAACCTGGCGTTCCTTGCCGACGCTGACCTGCGCGGTGGCCTACAGGACCGGCTGCAGCGGGTGGAGACCCGCCTGGCCGAGGCGGTCAAGAGCTCCTATCCGTTCGTCACGGAGACCTCCACCCACTTGGTGGCAGCCGGGGGCAAGCGGTTCCGGCCGCTCATGGCGCTGCTGTGCGCCGGATTCGGCGACCCGGACCAGGATGCGGTGTACGACGCGGCCACCGTCGTGGAACTGACGCATTTGGCGACGCTGTACCACGACGACGTGATGGACGAGGCGCCGTTGCGCCGCGGTCGGCCCTCTGCCAACAGTCGCTGGGACAACTCGGTGGCGATCCTCACCGGGGACTTCCTGTTCTCCCGTGCCTCCGACATCCTGGCCGACCTCGGGCCGGACGCGGTGCGCATCCAGGCGCGCACGTTCGAGCGGCTCGTGACCGGCCAGATCAAGGAGACCGTCGGTCCGGCCGAGGGTGAGGACCCGGTTGCGCATCACCTGGACGTGCTGGCGGACAAGACGGGTTCGTTGATCGCCACCTCAGCCCAGTTCGGCGCGATGTTCGCTGGGTGTGACGAGATGACCGTGGAGACCGTGACCCGTTACGGCGAGCGGATCGGCGTGGCGTTTCAGCTGGCCGATGACCTGGTGGATCTGACCAGCGAATCTGCGGCTTCGGGAAAGACCCCGGGTACGGATCTCAAAGAGGGCGTGCCGACATTGACCACCCTCATTGCCCTGCGCGGAGCCGATGCCCACCTGCACGACCTGCTGTCGCGCCCGCTGTCCGATGCCGAAGTGGCCCAAGCGCTGGGCCTGTTGCGCTCTCATCCGGCGCTGACCGAGGCGCGCGCAGTTGCCCGGCAATGGGCCGACGATGCCCGCGCCTGCTTGGTGCCGCTGCCCGACGGGCCGGCTCGAGATGCGCTGGCGGCGGTGTGCGACTACGTGGTGGACCGCACCGCCTGAGGTTTTGTCGCGAAGTTGCCGCCGCTGTCGCGTTGTTGACATGACACGCCGAGATTAGCGACGACAACGCAACAAACGATCTTGGTCACAGACCCAGCAACCGCGCCGCCAGATCCGCCATCACCTCGTCCGCGCCACCGCCGATCCCCAGGATCCGGGCATCGCGGTAGTGCCGCTCCACCTCGCCGTCCGAGACGTACCCCATCCCACCCAGCAGTTGCACCGCCCGGTCGGTCACGAACGCCGCGCAGTCCACCCCGGTCTTCTTCGCGTAGATCGCATCCAGCACGGTGATTTGCTCGTCGGCGACACCGCGGATGAAACTGCGGGCCACCTCGGTCACCCGGTTCATCTCCACGAACATGTGCCGGACCACCTGCCGCGCGGCCAGCGGCCGGCCGAACGTCTCGCGGGCCATGATCCAATCGCGCGCGAGGTCCACACACCGCGCGGCGGTGGCATACCCGGTTACCCCTAGCGAGAGCCGCTCGGTCGCGAAATGTCGCGCCAATGAGGCGAACCCCTCAGCGGTGATCAACTCACCGCGCGCGTCGACCAGCCCGATCTCGGCGGTGTCGCTGCAGTGCCAGCCGAGTTTGTCCAGGGTTCGCGAGACCTGGAAGCCTCGCTGGTCGGTGGGGACTGCGAAGAGCCCGACTCCGGCGGCTCCTGGCGTCGAGTGGAGTCTCGCTGCCATGACCGCGACGTCCGCGCGGGCTCCGGAGGTGATGAACGTCTTGCTCCCGTTGAGCACCCAGGTGTCGCCTGAACCGTCGGCCCGGGTGCGCAGATTGGCCACGTCGGACCCACCGCCTGGCTCGGTGACTGCCAGACAGGCGATCTTCTCCCCGGCCAGTACCGGCCGCACCCACTGCTCGATCAGATCCTGGTTCCCGGAGTCGATGATGTGCGGGATCGCGATGCCATGAGTGAACAGCCCGGCGATCACGCCACCGGAACCGCCGCCGGCCAGCACCGCTTCGGTCACTACGCAGATGTCGCCCAGGTCCCCACCACTGCCGCCGACTTCTTCGGGGTAACCGACCCCCAGCAAACCCAATGCCGCTGCCTGCTTGTGCAGGTCGCGGGGGAGTTCGCCGGCGCGCTCCCACTCGGGCAGGTTCGGCGCGATCTGGTTTGCGCTGAATGCCCGCACGGAGTCAGCCAGTGCAGCGCGTTCGGCGGTCAGGAAGGGTGCCATGGGTTGATTGTGGTCCATGGAACCACTGATCAATAATGTCCCGGCTGCAACCCGCCTGAGCGCGCGATCTGCCTCGCCCCACATCGAGTGCCATAGCGCTGCTATGACCCGCGATGCGCGGCTTGCATCTCACACCCTCAGCCGCGTTTCGCTCGGAACAGCATTGCTCAGTGCTTCCCCAAGCGCGCAAGGTTGCACGGCCTCCGCTAAAGCCGAGGCAGCGACCGTACATAACTGGGCCGATCAGGGTCATGGAATGCTCGACACGCCGGGACAGCTACGTGACTGCTGGCGTGTCGATGCATTCTTCGCCCAGGCGCCCTAGTCTGAGGTGCATGCGCAAGCACTGGGGCTGGGGTGGCGTTGATCGGGCCCTGACGACCGAACAGATCGCTGCCGCCGCCCCCGGCATCGTCGATTACCTGGGCTTCGGTCGGCTCGACCCCGAGGAGCCAGTGCCGCTGGACCGCGCGACGATAGCGCCGCCACGGTTGCAGCCCGGGGACCTCGCCCAAATCGCTCGCACCGACAACCACGCACGCGCGACCCACGCCCTGGGCAAGGCCTACCGGGACATCGTTCGCGGATTCCGAGGGGACTTCGGCAACGCACCGGACTTCGTGGCCTTGCCGGAAACCGAGAACGACGTTGAGCAGATCCTTGAGTGGTGCGCCGACCAGAACGCTGCGGTGATCCCGTACGGCGGTGGCACCAGTGTCGTCGGGGGGATCGAGCCCCGGGCCCTCGACGCTTACAACGGCGTCGTGAGCCTGGACCTGAGCAGGCTGGACCGGGTGCTGGAGGTCGATCAGGTCTCGCGCAGTGCGCTGGTGCAAGCTGGCGCCCCGGGCCCGCGTCTGCAGGAACAACTCAAACCGCACGGTCTCACCAGCCGCTTCTTTCCGCAGTCCTTCGAGTTCTCCACCGTGGGTGGCTGGATCGCAACCCGCGCCGGCGGCCACTTCGCCTCCGGGCCGACCCACATCGACGACATGGCCGAGAGCGTGCGAGCCATCACGCCGAGTGGGGCATGGGAGTCCCGGAGGCTGCCGGCAAGTGGGGCCGGCCCCAGCCCCGATCGGATGCTGCTCGGCAGCGAGGGGACGCTAGGCGTCATCACGCAGGCATGGCTGCGCGTGATGGCCGAGCCCGCTCATCGGGCACGGGCGACGCTGCGTGTCCCGAACTTCACGGCCGGGTGCGACGCGATCCGCTCGGTGCTGCAGTCCGGGCTGCAACCCAGCAACTGCCGGCTGATCGAGGGGCTGGAAGCGCCCGGTGCCGACGATCGGCCATTGCTGATCCTCGGTTTCGAAGGCGGCGTTGATGTGAACTCGCAGTTGCAGGCCGCTCTGGGCTTATGCGACGGGGAGTTGCAAGACTCCGGCGCTTCACAGTGGCGTGACGGCTTCCTGGAGGCGCCGTATCTGCGGGACACGCTCATCAGTCTGGGGATTCTCGCCGAGACGTTCGAAACTGCCGTCACCTGGGATCGGTTGCCGGCTCTGATCGAGGCCGTGCGGGCCGTCGTTCGGGGGCGGGTCACGTGTCGTCTCACGCACGCCTACCCTGATGGTGCAGCCCCCTACTTCACAGTTCTCATGCCGGTCGAACGCGGCGCGGAGGTCGAGACGTGGGACCGGATCAAGCGGTCTGTGAGTGACGCGTTGCTGGCCAACGGCGGCACCATTACCCACCACCACGCCGTCGGCCGTGACCATGTTCCGTGGTACCAGCAGCAACGTCCGGCGCTATTCGGCAATGTTCTGCGAGCTGCCAAGGACGCCGTCGATCCTGGTCGATTGCTGAATCCCGGGGTGCTCGGCCTGTAGCTAGCCACAAGGAGAAAGCGATCGCAGCGTCGCGATAAGATCCGCTCGTGCGCCTGCCTTTGCTGTTCTCCGCCGCCCTGATCGCTTCTACCGTCGCCGCGCCTGCCGTCGCTGCTCCCGCAGCGGATGTCCAGGTCAGCAAATGCTACGTCCCGCAACTCATCGCCCACCGCGGCGGCGGCGGAGAAGGCAAGGACCCGTACTTCTATGAGAACTCCATGAAGGCGTTCGAACGGTCCCGGGACCTGGGCGTCAAGGTCCTCGAGACCGACGTGCGCTGGACATCGGACAACGTGCCGATCATCATGCACGACGACGACCTGTCACGGACCACCAACGGCACCGGTCTGGTCTCGACCAGCCCGATCGCCTACATCAAGTCCTTGGAGCTCAACAACGGGGCCGGCCCGATCCCGCTGTTCGAAGACGTCCTGAAGTTCGCCAAGGACAACAACCTGCAGTTGTGGCCGGAGTACAAACCGGAGACTCCGAATCAGGTTTGGGTCAACGACTACGCGGCCAAGATCAAGGCAGCCGGCACCGACGTCGTGGTCCCGTCCTTCCTCAAGCCAGAACTGCTGCAGTTCAAGACGCTGCTGCCTGGGATTCCGCAGATCTGGTTCCAGGACGCGCTCGCCTTGCGCCCGGTTGTGGCCTCCGATGTGCCCCAGGGAGCGTACGCGGGCGTCATCAACATCAACTCCAGCAAGGACAGTTACGCGGCGCTGGCCAAGGCGGGCATCACCACGTACACCTGGTACAACATCCTCACCGGCGGCGACAACCCCGAGGGCTGGGCGCTGGCAGCCGACATGAAACCGACCGGCATCATCACCGACTACCCGGCGCAGTACCAGCAGTGGGCGGCCACGACCGGCTACTGCAAGAAGCCCGTGGCCAAGTGCGCCAAGCCCCCGAAGAAGCTGCGCGCGGACAGCACAGTGGTGCTGCTGAAGAAGACCTGCAAGACCAGCGCCGGCACCCCGGTCAAGGTCAAGGTCAGCGGCAAGGGAAAGCTTTCGAAGGGCAAGAAAGGCAAAGTCTCGGTGATCACCAAAGGCAAGGGCAAGGTGACCTTGACCTACACGGCCAAGGGTTCGAACAAGGCCGGCCCGCTGAGCGTGAAGAAGAAGTACACGCTGAAGTAGGCCGTCCCGCCAGACGTGCAGGCTGGTGCAAGACGCGAAGCCTCACGTCTTTCCTGAGACTGGCCAGGTGACTCCAACTGCACGGTCTGCCGCGACCGCGCGGTCACACCGGCGCTTCCGCCATCGGGCGCCGGGCGTTGCGCACGACGTCGACCGTGAAGACGACCAGCGCGATCCACACCAGCCCGAAGCCCACCCAGCGCAACGCCGGCATCTGCTCGCCGAACACCGTGACGCCCAGCGTGAACTGGATGACGGGGGTCAGGTACTGCAGGATTCCCAGAGCGACCAGTGGCAGCCGGATCGCGGCCGCCCCGAACAGCAACAGCGGAATCGTGGTCGCGATGCCGGCCGTGGCCATCAGCACCGACTTACCCGGCTCGTCCCCGAACGTCAGCGAGCCGTGTGCGGCCAGGACGGCGAAGAACGCCAGCGCGAAGGGGGTCTGGAATGCGGTCTCCACCGTCAGAGCCGGGATGGCTTGTACGCCAGCCTGTTTGCGGACCAAGCCATACAGCCCGAACGAGAAGGCGAGTATCAACGCGATCCACGGCGGTCTGCCGTAGGAGACGGTCAGCACCAGGACAGCGCCCACGGCAATGCCCACGGCCATCCACTGCACGCGTCGCAACCGCTCCCCCAGCACGATGACCCCCAGCGCCACCGAGACCAGCGGATTGATGAAGTACCCCAGCGACGCTTCGACGACGTAGCCGTTGTTCACTGCCCAGATGTAGACGCCCCAGTTTGCCGAGACCAGGACAGCGGCGGTCAACAGCAGCCAGCGCGTGCGTGGTGTCGCCAGCGCGGTGCGGATCTGTCCCCACCCGGTGCGCACAACGGCGTTGATCAGCAGCAGGAACGCGAAGCTCCACACCATCCGGTGGCCCAGGATCTCCCACGCCGACGCGGGTTCCAGCAGTGGCCAGTACAGCGGGAAGAGACCCCACAAGCTGTAAGCGGCAAGGCCGTACGCAAGTCCGGCCCGGTCGGTCCTCAGCGCACGGTCCAGGGATCCGGCCCGGTGAGCAGGGTCCGCAACTGCCCTTCATCGGCGGTGTCGTCAACCTGCGCGCGCACCTCGTCGTCGTACACCGGCCGCTGCACCTGCCGGAAGATGCCGATCGGCGTGTGATCGAGCTGGCTGCCGGACAACCTGGACAGCGCGAATGCCAGGTCCAAATCCGTCGGGTCGTGCACGACGGCCTCGCCCTCGGTGCTCACCGCCAGACCGAAACCGTCCCGCACCACCTTGTGGTCGCCCAGCACGACGGGCTCGCCGGCGCGCAGCCGGATCAGGTGCTCGTCGCGGATGCCCGGGTCCTTCACGAGGTCGAACGCACCGTCGTTGAAGATGTTGCAGTTCTGGTAGATCTCGACCAGCGACGTCCCGCGGTGCTGGGCGGCCGCCCGCAGCACTTCGACCAAATGCTGCCGGTCGGAGTCGATCGTGCGGGCCACGAACGTGGCGTCGGCACCGAGGGCCAGCGAGACCGGGTTGAACGGCCGGTCCACCGATCCGACCGGCGTGGACTTCGTGACCTTGCCGGGTTCCGACGTGGGCGAGTACTGGCCCTTCGTCAGCCCGTAGATCCGGTTGTTGAACAGCAGGATCGTCAGGTTCACGTTGCGGCGCAGCGCGTGGATCAGGTGGTTGCCGCCGATCGACAGCGCATCGCCGTCACCGGTCACGACCCACACGTCGAGGTCCGGCCGGCTGACTGCCAGGCCAGTGGCGATGGCCGGGGCGCGGCCATGGATGGAGTGCACGCCGTAGGTGGACAGGTAGTACGGGAAGCGCGACGAGCAGCCGATGCCGGAGACGAACACGATGTCGTCGGGGGAGCGGCCGAGTTCGGGCAGGAACGACTGCACCGCGGCCAGGATCGCGTAGTCACCGCAACCCGGGCACCAGCGGACCTCCTGGTCGCTCTTGAAGTCCTTGGCTTTCAGGGTGAGCTCACTCATCACACGTCCTCCAGCATTCCCTGGATGACCTCTTCCATCTGTGGCGCGGTGAAGGGCAGGCCGCGCACCTGGTTGAAACCGACCGCATCCACGAGGAACTTGCCGCGCAGCAGAAGGCTCAACTGCCCCAGGTTCATCTCGGGCACAAGCACCTTGCGGTAACGCCGCAATACCTCGCCGGTGTTCCGGGGCATGGGGTTGAGGTGGCGCAAATGGGCCTGGGCGACCTTGCCGCCGGCGTTGCGCACCCGGCGCACGCCCGCCGTGATCGGGCCATAGGTGGAGCCCCAGCCGATCACCAGCAGATCCGCGCCGTCCGGATCGTCGACCATGAGATCGGGAACGTCGATGCCGTCGATCTTGGCCTGCCGCAGCCGCACCATCGTGTCGTGGTTGTCCGGGTCGTAGGAGATGTTGCCGGTCTTGTCGGCCTTCTCGATACCACCGATTCGGTGCGCCAGACCAGGTGTGCCCGGAACCGCCCACGGCCGGGCCAGCGTCTGTGGGTCGCGCAGGAACGGCAGGAACTGGCCGTCCTCGCCGTTGGGCTCGGTGGCGAACTGCGGGTCGATGTGAGGCAGGTCCGCGAGCTCAGGAATGGCCCAGGGTTCCTGGCCGTTGGCGAGGTACCCGTCGGACAGCAGCAACACCGGGGTCCGGTACGTCACCGCGATCCGTGCCGCTTCCAGTGCCGCGTCGAAGCAGTCCGCCGGGCTGCATGGGGCGACAACGGCTACGGGTGCCTCGCCGTTGCGGCCGTAAAGCGCCTGCAGAAGATCCGCCTGTTCGGTCTTCGTTGGCAGACCCGTGGACGGCCCGCCGCGCTGTACGTCAACCACGATCAGCGGGAGTTCCGTGGCCACGGCCAAGCCGATGGTCTCGCTCTTCAGTGCGAGCCCTGGACCGCTGGTGGTGGTCACGCCCAGCGCCCCGCCGTACGCCGCGCCGAGCGCCGCGCCGATGCCGGCGATCTCGTCCTCGGCCTGGAACGTGGTGACGTTGAACTGCTTGTGCTTGCTCAGCTCGTGCAGGATGTCGCTGGCCGGGGTGATCGGATAGGAGCCGAGGAACATCGGCAGTCGGGAAAGCCGGGCGGCGGCGATCAGCCCGTAGGACAGGGCCAGGTTGCCGCTGATGTTGCGGTAGGTTCCGGGCGGCATCGGTGCAGCGGAGACCTCGTAACGCACGACGAAGTCCTCGGTCGTGTCGCCGTAGTTGAAGCCTGCATGTAAGGCCGCCACGTTGGCTTTGAGGATCTCCGGCTTGCGGGAGAACTTCTCTGCCAGGAACTCCTCGGTTGCCTCCAGATCGCGGTGATAGAGCCAACTCAACAGCCCGAGCGCGAACATGTTCTTGGCGCGCTCGGCGTCCTTCTTGCCGAGGTCGAATCCGCTGAGCGCCTCGACCGTCAGGGAGGTCAGGGCGACCGGGTGCACCGAGTAGTTGGACAGCGTCCCGTCGTCCAGTGGGCTTTCAGGAAGCCCGATCTTCGTCAGATTGCGTTTGCTGAACTCGTCAGTGTTGACGATGATCTCGGCGCCGGGCTTGAGCAGCGGCAGGCTGGCCATCAGAGCCGCTGGGTTCATCGCGACCAGAACGTCGGGGGAGTCGCCGGGGGTGAAGATGTCGTGGTCGGCGAAGTGCAGCTGGAAAGCACTGACGCCGGGCAGCGTGCCCTGCGGGGCACGGATCTCCGCCGGGAAGTCGGGCAGTGTGGACAGGTCGTTGCCGCCCGCCGCGGATTCCCAGGTGAAACGGTCGCCGGTCAATTGCATGCCGTCGCCGGAGTCACCAGCGAATCGCACGACGACGCGGTTCAGACGCACCGTCTTCTTCGGACTAGTTGCCAACGCTCGATCCTCGTTCGTACTGCTCGTGTGGGTGGCCTACGCAGGGTTATGCGAGATCAGGCGACATCGACGCCGAGCAGGGGTATGCACACAGTCAAGCCTAACTCGCCGCACACTGAACGCATCCGGCGCGTCACCGTCGGCGGTCACGCCACTCGCGGGGATCAGCCTTCGCGTGACTGGTTGGCCGCGCGCGAACGCTCAACCGTTCTCATGGCGGCCAACCACTTTCTGCCTCGGGCGAATCACAGCCGCTAGAACTCAGATCAGCAGCGAGGCCAACGCCTGACCCGGTTCTACAGTGGGCGGGTGGATCAGCAGACATTCGACGCGGTGGACGCCTTCATCAATCACACCGTCTCAGGGGATGACGAGATCCTCGAAGCCGCGCTCGCCCGAGCTGCGGCCGCTGGCCTGCCCGACATACAGGTCTCGGCGCCGCAAGGCCGGTTCTTGCAGATCTTGGTGCAGTTGGTCGGCGCTCGCCGGATTCTGGAGATCGGAACCTTGGCCGGCTACAGCGCGATCGTGATGGCCAGGGCGCTGCCCGCAGGCGGTCGCTTGATCACCCTTGAGGCGGATCCGGCCCACGCCCGGGTGGCTGCCGAGAACATCGCTGCCGCTGGACTGGCCGAGGTCGTGGAGATCAGAATCGGGCCGGCGCTGGATGCGTTTGCACAGCTCACGGGCCTCTTCGATCTCGTCTTCATCGACGCGGACAAGGTCAATACGCCCGCCTACTTCACGTGGGCAGTCGAGCATCTCCGTTCCGGCGGTGTCATCGTCGCGGACAACGTGGTGCGGGGTGGCGACCTCGGAGATCCGGACGTCGACAACCCGGGCTCGCAGGCGCAACGCCGGCCGCACGAACTGGTTGCCGCCGACTCGCGGCTCACAGCGACCACCCTGCAGACCGTAGGCAGCAAGGGGTATGACGGCATGCTCATCGCACGCCTAGATTGAACCCGTGGACGTCCGGTACATCAACCTCGCGTGCTGCGGGGTGGAGGCGGAAAGTGCCGCAGCGCTCAACGCCGCGCTGGCCGACGAACCGGGACCCACGATTGTCGTCATAGCCGGCACCGTGACCCATGCGGCCGCCCCGCTGGTGGCTGCCGACATCGCGGCGGTTCCCCAACCCCGCCTGGTCGTGGCGTACGGCGTCTGCACGATCAGCGGCGGGCCGTATTGGGACTCCTACTCGGTGGGTCCAATCGAAGCCGAGCCCTCATGGACCGCCCTAGCGAGTGAAGTTCCGTTGTTTCGACTTGCTCCAAACGTAGTAGGTGTTATGCCTCGCTTGACATTTCGGAACGCAATGGTCTAGGTTGCAGGCGCAGAATGCAGCAGGCCCCGAACCGTTCGGGGTTGCCGAAGGTCCGGGGCCGTACACAAGTTGGCGCTTGTACCCCCAAGGTACCTCCATCCCAAGCAGTGGAGCCACTCC
>ERZ795062.2889-NODE-2889-length-10988-cov-8.799049_pt1 | contig 10988 bp, 7 predicted proteins | sample MGYA00375146_ERZ795062 | MGnify/ENA primary metagenome ERZ795062 (study PRJEB30191, sample SAMN05720281) | activated sludge metagenome | isolation source: Anaerobic digester | place: USA | collected 2015-07-16 ...
CGCACGCTGCCACGGCCACGGCCTGCCAGTGGGCCAGTTTTTTCTCGGCACGCTCGCCCTTGAGCTTGAGCACGCTGCGCTCGGCCACCAGCGGCGTGATGCTGGCCACACCCAGCTCGGTGGCTTTTTCTACCAGCCAGTCCATGCGCTCGTTGGCGGTGATGCCCGCCAGCAGGTGCACGGCGCGCGGGGCTTCGCGTTCGATGGCGTGGTGGGCGCCCACCTGCACGCGCACGTCGCTGCGGCCCATGCGCAGCACGGTGGCCTCGAATTCACCGCCCGGGCCGTCGGCCCCGCCGTTAAAGAGGGTGATGCCATCGCCCGGCTGCAGACGCAGCACCTGCACGTGGCGCGCTGCGCCAGGGGGCAGGTCGATTTCGGCACCGGGGGCCAGGTCAGCGGGGCAGTGGAAGCGGGGCATCTACTATTACTTTCATAGCTGCCACCGCTTTCTCAATAAGCGCTGGAGGCCAATTTGACTCAAAACCAGAAGGACAGCCTCACATACGGCCGTACGCGAAACCGGTGACGGGCGTGGTGCCTTCGATCTCATCCACCAATTGCAGCAGCGGGCCCAGCTGGCGGTAGCGGTTGGCGGTGGAGCGGATGTAGTGCAAAAAGCGCGGGGCGTCGGCCAGGTACTTGGGCTTGTCGTCGCGCAGGGTCAGGCGGGCAAAGATGCCGGCCACCTTGAGGTGGCGCTGCAGGCCCATCCATTCCACCGCGCGGTAGAACTCGCCAAAGTCCGCACCCCAGCCGCTGGCGCTGTTGGCCCCCAGCAGCCCGGCCTTGCGGGCTTTTTCCCAGTAACGCACGGTAACGTCGATGACGAATTCCTCTTCCCAGCTGATGAAGGCGTCGCGCAGCAGGCTGGCGATGTCATAGGTGATGGGGCCGTACACGGCATCCTGAAAGTCCAGCACCGCCAAGGGGCCGCCCTCTTGCAACGGCACCATCAAGTTTCTGGTCATGAAATCGCGGTGCACAAAGACGCTGGGCGCGGCCAGGTTGTGCGCCACGATGAGGTTGAAGGCGTTGTCCAGCGTGGCCTGCTGCTTGTCGGTCAGCGTCACGCCGCGGTGGCGGGCCAGGTACCAGTCCGGGAACAGCGACAGCTCGCGGCGCAGCAGGGCTTCGTCGTACACGGGCAGCACGCCGGGGCGCGAGGCCTTTTGCCAGTCCAGCAGCACATCGGTGGCTTGCAGATACCACTGGAGTGCGGCCTGGGGGTTCTCGGGCTGCAGCAGCTCGATCAGGGTCTGCTTGCCCAGGTCCGTCAGCAGCATGAAGCCCCCGGCTTCGTCCCAGGCCAGGATCTGCGGCACGTTCAGCCCGGCCTCGGCCATCAGGGCCTGCACCTGCACGAAGGGGCGGCAGTTTTCCTTGTCGGGCGGGGCGTCCATGACGATGCAGCTGGCGCCCTGGGCCGTGTCGATGCGCAGGTAGCGGCGAAAGCTCGCGTCGGCCGAGGCGGGGCGCAGCGTGGCCGGCAGCAGCTGGTGGCTGGCCACCAGCGGGGCCAGCCAGGCCTCAAAAGCCGCACGGCGGGCAGGGTCGGCCCAGACCACCGGGGCAGGCGCAGCAGCGCTGCCAGCGGCGGAAGAATCAGGGCGGGAAGGAGAAAGGGGGGAAGAGGGGTGGCTCATGGATAATCGGATTTTAAAACCCGCCCCGCGGCCCCTGCGGCCGGCGCGGGTGATTCCATCTGCCCTCGCCCCCAACGCCCACGTGCCACGCAGCCAGCCCATCACCGCGCAGACCTCCCCCCCCCGGACCCGGCCCGCTGCGGCAGCCGCTTTGCGGTTGCGCCCGCCCGTTCCCCGGGCCCTGGCGTATTGCATTGCGCTGGCCTGGTGCGGGCTGCCGCTGGCCGCGCAGGCGCAGGCCGCTGCCCCCAGCGCCTGGGACGAGCCACTGACGCTGCGCAAGTCGCCCGCGCTGCAGGAAACCATTCCCGAATCAGTGCGCACGCAACTGCCGGTGTTCGTCACCGGTGACCGCATCAGCGGCCAGACGGATCTGAACGCCACCATCGAAGGCAACGCCGAACTGCGCCGGGGCGATACCGTCATCCGCGCCGACCGGCTCGACTACAACGTGCCTGAAGACCTGGCCAAGGCGCGCGGCAACGTGCGCATCAACCGCGCAGGCAACAGCTACGAAGGCTCGGCCCTGGATTTGCGGGTGGATGCGTTTGAAGGCTTCTTCACCGACGCCCGCTACCGCCTGCTGGCCACCCAGGCCCACGGCGAGGCGAACCGGGTCGATTTCATTGACCGCGACCGCGCGCTGGTGCACAGCGCCACCTACACCACCTGCCAGCGCGATAACGAAGCCAGCTGGAGCCCCGCCTGGGTGCTGCGCGCTGACAAGATCCGCATCGACAACGAGGAAGAGGTGGGCACGGCCGAGGGCGCGGTGCTGGAGTTCCAGGGCGTGCCGGTGCTGCCCATTCCGTACATCACCTTCCCGCTGTCGGACAAGCGCAAGTCCGGCCTGCTGCCGCCCACCATCGGGCTGGACAGCCGCGACGGGCTGGACTACACGCAGCCCTATTACTGGAACATTGCCCCCAACCGCGACGCCACGCTGCGCGCGGCGCTCATGTCCAAGCGCGGCGCCAACCTGGGCGGCGAGTTCCGCTACCTGGAGCCCACGTACCAGGGCGAAATCAACGCCGACGTGATGCCCAGCGACCGCCTGCGCGACCGCGAACGCTGGGGCATCACCGCCAAGCACCAGGGCGTGATTGATTCGAGCATTGGCGGGCTGGGTTTGAACCTGAACCTCAACCGCGTGAGCGACGACAACTACTGGCGCGACTTTGGCCGCGCCTCAGAGCCGCTGCGCCAGCGCCTGCTGCCCAACGACGCCATGCTGAGCTGGGGCTCGGGCGATTTCTCGGCCCAGGTGCGCACCCTGAAGTGGCAAACCCTTCAGGATGTGACCTCGCCCATCGTCCCGCCGTATGACCGCATGCCGCAGCTGAGCTGGCGCTACACGCCATCCGCCCTGCCCGGCGGGCTGGACGCCAGTGTGGAGCTGGACACCACGCGCTTTGAAGCGGCACGCGCGCTGACCGGCCAGCCCAATGCCGACCGCTCGTACGCACTGGCCCAGATCAGCCGCCCCTTCCTGTCGCCCGGCGGCTTCGTCACGCCCAAGCTGCAGCTGCACACCACGCAGTACCAGTTCGACAGCGCCCTGTCCAACGGCTCGCGCTCGGCCAGCCGCACCCTGCCTACGTTCAGTGTGGACAGCGGGCTGGTGTTTGAGCGCGACGCGAATTTCTTCGGCCGCTCGTTCCTGCAGACGCTGGAGCCCCGGGCCTTCTACACCTACACGCCCTTCAGCGACCAGAGCCGCCTGCCGGTGTATGACACCGCCGCCAACGACTTCAACTTCGCCACGGTCTACACCGAGAACGCTTATGGCGGCAATGACCGCATCGCCGACAACAACCTGCTGACACTGGGCGTGACCACCCGCCTGCTCGACCCCGACACCGGGGCCGAGAACGTGCGCTTTGGCGTGGCCCAGCGCCTGCGCTTTTCCGACCAGGACGTGACCCTGCCGGGCATGGCACCGGTGAGCGAGCGCCTGTCGGACGTGCTGGTGGGCGCGGGCATCAACTGGACGCAGAAGTGGGCGTTTGACTCGCTGGTGCAGTACAACCCCAAGACGCAGCGCTCCATCCGCTCCACCCTCAGCGCCCGCTACAGCCCCGGCAACTACCGCACCGTCAGCGCCGCCTACCGCTTCCAGCGCGGCACCAGCGAGCAGATCGACATTGGCTGGCAATGGCCGCTGAATGACCTGTGGGGCGACAAGGGCCAGGACCTGGGTGCCGGGCGCGGACAAGGCGGCGGCCGCTGGTACAGCGTGGCGCGCCTGAACTACAGCATGCAGGACCGCAAGCTTGTGGACACCGTGGTGGGCCTGGAGTACGACAGCTGCTGCTGGATTGGCCGCGTGGTGCTCGAACGCCTGCAAAACAGCACCTCCACCTCCAACACCCGGCTGCTCTTCCAGATCGAATTCGTGGGCTTCTCTCGCCTGAGCCTGGGCTCCAGCCCGCTGGAAACCTTCAAGCAACACGTGCCGCGCTACCAGTACCTGCGAGACCAGGTCAGTGCGCCCAGCCGTTTCAGCAACTACGACTAAACCAACACAGCCATGAACCACCGCGTGATGACCTTGGCCCTGGCGGCCAGCCTGGCCTGCCTCGCATCCCAAAGCGCCTTGGCGCAGGGGCTGCGCCCCTCCAGTGGAGCCAGCAAGGGCCTGGCACAAACCCCGGGTGCCGCCGCGCCCGCCGGCACGGCGCCCCTGGCACTGCCCACCCCTTCTGCGGCAGACACCGGCCCCCGCTCGGCCGACTTCATCGTGGCCATCGTCAACTCCGAGCCCGTCACCAACTACGAAGTGCGTTCGCGCGTGGCCCGCATCGAGCAGCAACTGGCACAGCAGGGTGGCAACGCCCCCCGCCCCTCACGCGAACTGATCGCCCGCGAGGTGCTGGAACGCATCATTCAGGAAAAGGTCCAGCTGCAACTGGCCCGCGAAATGAACCTCAAGGTGGACGACTACGCCGTCAACCAGGCCGAGGCGGCCGTGGCCCAGCAAAACGGCCTGACGGTGAGCGAGCTGCAACGCCGCCTGGTCAGTGAAGGCCTGAACCGCGACCGTTTCCGTGAAGAGCTGCGCAACCAGCTGCTGCTTCAGCGCGTGCGCGAGCGCGAGGTGGACGCCAAGGTTCGCGTGAGCGACCGCGACATTGACCAGTTCATCCGCGAACAGCAGGGCAGCGAAGTCAGCGCGGCAGAAATCAACCTGGCCCATGTGCTGGTGCGCGTGCCCGAAGACGCCAGCCCCGACGTGGTGGCCGAGCGGCAGGCCCGCGCCCAGCAGGCGGCCGACAAGGTGCGCGCAGGCGAAGACTTTGCCAAGGTGGCCCGGGAATATTCCGACGCCCCCGAAGGCCGACGCGATGGCGGCCTGCTGGGCCTGCGGCCGACCGACCGCTACCCCGAGCTGTTCGTCACCTCCACCCAGAACCTGCCCGTGGGCGGCGTGGTGGGCCCCGTGCGCTCGCCTGCCGGGTTCCACATCCTCAAGGTGGTGGAACGCTCCGCTGCGGGCTCCGGGCCTACGGTCGTGCAGACCAACGCCCGCCACATCCTGCTGCGCACCGGTCCCCAGCTCTCCGAAGCTGCGGCTGCAGAGCGCCTGAACGAATACCGCCGCCGCATCCAGGCCGGTCAGGCCGACTTTGCGACGCTGGCACGCGAACATTCGCAAGACGGCAGCGCCAAGCAGGGCGGTGACCTGGGCTGGGCCAACCCCGGCCGCTACGTGCCCGAGTTTGAACAGGCCCTGAGCACCCTGCGCCCCGGCGAAATCAGCGAGCCCCTGGTGTCCCGCTTTGGCGTGCACCTGATCCAGCTGGTGGACCGCCGCGAGGCCAAACTGAACCAGCGCGAGCAGCGCGACATGATGCGCGACGCCGTGCGCGAGAAAAAGCTGGAAGAAGCCTACGCCACCTGGGCGCAGGAACTGCGTGGCCGCGCCTACGTGGAATACCGCGAGCCCCCCCAATGAACGTGACCCCCACTGTCGCCCACTGCGTGTGGCTCCATGCCCCCACACGCAGGCGTTCCCTGCGCTTTGCGAGTGCCTGGGGCTGCTTTTTGCCTTGGGACAGCCCGGCGACAAAACCATGAAACACATCCCACGCAAGCGCTTCGGGCAGCACTTCCTGTCCGACCAGGGCATCATCGACGGCATCGTTCAGGAGATTGCCCCCCAGCCGGGCGACCCCATGGTCGAGATCGGCCCCGGTCTCGCCGCCCTCACGCAGCCCCTGGTGGAACGCCTTGGCCGCCTCACCGTGATCGAGCTGGATCGGGATCTGGCTGCGCGGCTGCGTTCGCACGGGCAGTTGGATGTGATCGAGTCGGATGTGCTCAAGGTCGATTTCACCGCGCTCGCCCAAACCTTTCGCGAGCGCCTGAACCAGCCCACCCTGCGCCTGCGCGTGGTGGGCAACCTGCCGTACAACATCTCCACACCCATCCTGTTCCACCTGCTGGAGCATGTGGACGCCATCCAGGACCAGCACTTCATGCTGCAAAAGGAAGTGATCGACCGCATGGTGGCCAGCCCCGCCACGGGCGACTACGGCCGGCTGTCGGTGATGCTGCAGTGGCGCTACGCGATGGAAAACGTGCTGTTCGTGCCGCCCGAGAGCTTCGACCCGCCCCCGCGCGTGGACAGCGCCGTGGTGCGCATGGTGCCGCGCGAGGCACCCGCGCCGGTGAACGTCGCGCTGCTGGAAGAACTGGTGCAAGTCGCCTTCAGCCAGCGCCGCAAGCTGCTGCGCCACACCCTGGGCCGCTGGCTCGAAGCCCGCCAGTTCCCCGGCACCTTCGACACCCAACGCCGCGCCGAAGAAGTGCCCGTGGACGAATACGTGGCACTGGCACAGCAGGCGTGAATTTGCTCTTAAATTGATAGCTGCTAGCGCTTGCGGGACAAGCGGTAGCGGCCAATTTGATCAGTATTGGGAAAGTCTAGGGGCTCAGGCTGGTCGCGCAGCAGATGAGCCCACCAACATCGCACCGGTCTTGATGCGATGCCAAATCCGTCAGTCAAGCATCAATGGGTGTGAACGAACCAGGCTGGGAGCAGATCCCGGGCTTCAGTCGCTCGCGCCAATGTCGTCACTCACCTTCGCAACTGGCGCGGCCAAGGCGAGAGACACCGCGCAAGGGCCGCCCCGCCGCGCTGGTGTCGTCCCCCTTCCCAGAGCGCGAAGCGCGCAGAGAGAAGGGGGAAGGCGCAAAGCGCCTCAGGGGGATGAACCGAGCTATGCCGCGCTGAGCCAATACCCCGCATTGAACGGACTGCTCATGCGCAATGCCAGGGGCGACACATCGACCAGTTTGTCGGTAGGCATCTTCTCTTCGGGCTCTGCTGCAATTTCAATCCGTTGGACCTTGGGTGCTTCACTAGCCTCGTTCGCCCGTTCTGCCTGGCTGTTGGATGCAGAACGGGCTACAGAAAAGAATAGAAACACCGGAAGGGAATTTTCCGGTCACTCCAGTAGTCCGCCGCGTCGCGGAAGATGTCCAGCAGCTGCTCGCGCGCTTCCTTGTCGAACTTGGCGGTCGTAGGAATCTGTTCCAGCACCACGATGAAACCAGGCTGTGGGCCCGATTTGTGCAAGGGGTCTGTCATGCAGTCATACAACGCATCAAAGTTCTTGCCAAAGTGCGCTGGAAAGGTGAACTGCGTGGCAATCAGGTCCAGCACATCCTGCTTGGTCTGTGCATGGGCCAAATTGGCATACAGAAAATGGTGACCGATGGAAGTGGCGGCATCCTGCAGGTCTTGCACGCGAAAGGCGCGAATGGACTGCACGATGTTGGGTCGCACGCCACGCAGGGGCGTTTCCAGGTCTTTACGAAGTGGCGTTTGCATCTCCGCTACTCTTTCTTAATAAAGTCCACAAACTTCTGACATACCGCAAGGCCGTGCAGGCACCTGGCGGTCGGGGGAAATCAAAGGTCACGCCGCGCACCGCCAAAAACTGGCTGGCACACACCGCTGCGGGGGAAAGTCAATTGACGATCACGCGGAAACTGGCATAGTGGTCGCTGGTGTAGTAGCAGGCGTCCGGCATCCGGGGCTGCTGGCCTCCACACACTATGCGGCGTGCACCCCGGTTACGCGCACCTGGCGTTTTGACGGTGTACTCGCGGTAATAACCGCGCTTTTGTGCCGGCAAGATGCGTTCGCGGTTACCAAACACTGTGCCGTCTTTCTCGTAGGGAAAGGGCCCACCCTCGTGGATGAGGGCATAGGTGGCCCGCCCTTGTGCAGGCAGATCGGCCAACGCAATGGAGGAGAGCGAACCAGCATCCGACGGATTTTGGCGGGCCTGACCCGCCACCGGAGCCAACACAAACGCAGCACCAAGAACCCACAAAACTCCAGCCTTGCGAACCCGTGCGGCAATAGCCTTCAGCATCAACGACACCTTTCAGAAACCACGGGTAAACCCCGAAATTTCGAGGTCGTAGTGTGACGCAATACCCCCCAAAAAGCAAGCGCCTGCCCAAATATTGGGCAGGCGCTGCAGGGGGCAAGACCAAACAAAGTTGGTCTTTACTATCTTTTAATGCCTTATCGCGACGCGTTGGCGTCCGCAACGGTCAAAGCCGTCATATTCACGATCCGGCGCACCGTGGTGCTGGCCGTGAGAATGTGCACGGGCTGTGCGGCACCCAGCAGCACGGGGCCAATGGCGATGTTGCCGCCCGCGGCGGTCTTGAGCAGGTTGTAGGAGATGTTGGCCGCGTCGATGTTGGGCAGCACCAGCAGGTTGGCATCGCCAATCAGGTCGCTGTTGGGCATGAGCGCCGCGCGGGCCTTGCTGTCCAGCGCCACGTCGCCGTGCATCTCGCCATCCACTTCCAGCCAGGGGGCCTGCACACGCAGCAGTTCCAGCGTCTGGCGCATCTTGACGGCGCTGGGCTGGTTGCTGGAGCCGAAGTTGGAGTGCGACAGCAGCGCCGCCTTGGGCTTGATACCGAAGCGCATCATTTCCTCGGCCGCCATCACGGTGATTTCGGCCAGCTGCTCGGCGGTGGGGTCGTAGTTGACGTGCGTATCGACCAGGAAGACCTGGCGGTCAGGCAGCATCAGGCCGTTCATGCAGGCGTAGGTGGTCACGCCTGCGCGCTTGCCGATCACCTGATCGATGTAGTTCAAATGCAGGCTGGTGTGGCCCCAGGTACCTGCAATCAGGCCATCGACCTCGCCCTTGTGCAGCAGCATGGCGCCGATCAGTGACAGGCGGCGGCGCATTTCGATCTTGGCAATCGGCACCGTGACGCCCTTGCGTTCGGTCATGCGGTGGTAGGTTTGCCAGAAATCGCGGTAGCGGTGGTCGTTCTCGACGTTGACCACGTCGTAGTCGCGCCCTTCCTGCAGGCGCAGGCCAAATTTTTCGACGCGCTCGGCGATCACCTTGGGACGGCCAATCAGCGTGGGGCGGGCGATTTTTTCGTCCACCACGATTTGCGCGGCGCGCAGCACGCGTTCCTCTTCACCCTCGGCATAGGCCACACGCTTTTTGGCGGCGCTCTTGGCGGCGGTGAAGATGGGCTTCATCGTGGTGCCGGAGGCGTACACGAAGGTTTGCAGGTGCTCGCGGTAGGCATCCATGTCGGCGATGGGGCGCAGCGCCACACCGCTGTCGGCAGCCGCCTGGGCCACGGCCGGGGCAATCATCATCATCAGGCGCGGGTCAAACGGCTTGGGGATGAGGTATTCGGGGCCAAACGCCAGGGGCTCGCCCACGTAGGCGGCTGCCACCACTTCGCTTTGCTCGGCCTGGGCCAGCTCGGCGATGGCGTGCACGGCAGCAATTTCCATCTCCAGCGTGATGGTGGTGGCGCCGCTGTCGAGTGCGCCACGGAAGATGTACGGGAAGCACAGGACGTTGTTGACCTGGTTGGGGTAGTCCGTGCGGCCCGTGGCGATGATGGCGTCGTCGCGCACGGCCTTCACGTCTTCGGGCTGGATTTCGGGGTTCGGGTTGGCCAGCGCGAAGATCAGGGGGCGCGTGGCCATTTTCTTGACCATGTCCTGCTTGAGCACGCCACCCGCAGACAGGCCGAGGAACACGTCGGCACCGTCGATCACTTCGCTCAGGGTGCGCAGCTCGGTCTTTTGCGCAAACTGGCGCTTGTCCTCGTCCATCAGCTCGGTGCGGCCTTCGTACACCACACCCGCCAGGTCGGTGACCCAGATGTTTTCACGCGGAATGCCCAGCTTGACCAGCAAGCCCAGGCAGGCCAGGGCGGCAGCGCCGGCGCCCGAAGTGACCAGCTTCACTTTCTTGGGGTCTTTGCCCGCGACCTTCAGGCCGTTGAGGATGGCCGCGCCCACCACGATGGCGGTGCCGTGCTGGTCGTCGTGGAAGACCGGGATCTTCATGCGCTCGCGCAGCTTGCGTTCGATGTAGAAGCAGTCGGGCGCCTTGATGTCTTCGAGGTTGATGCCGCCGAACGTGGGCTCCAGACTGGCGATGATTTCGACCAGCTTTTCGGGGTCCTTCTCGTTGATTTCGATGTCGAACACATCGATGCCCGAGAACTTCTTGAACAGAACGCCCTTGCCCTCCATCACTGGCTTGCCGGCCAGCGGGCCAATGTCGCCCAGCCCCAGCACGGCAGTGCCGTTGGTGACCACGCCCACCAGGTTGCCGCGGCTGGTGTACTTGAAGGCGGCGTTGGGGTCCTTGACAATTTCTTCACACGGCGCCGCGACACCCGGCGAGTAGGCCAGTGCCAGATCGTGCTGGTTAACCATCTGCTTGGTGGCAGCGATGGCGATCTTGCCGGGCTTGGGGAACTCGTGGTATTCGAGTGCCGCGCGGCGCAGCTGGGCACGTTTGTCTGGGTTGTTGTTCTGGGCCGTGGTGTTCTCGGGCATGCAGTGTCTCCAGCTTGGGGATAAGGCGCAGCAACCACCGGACACATGCCCGGCGAAGGCTGTCAGCTCTGTAAGGGTCTGCGATTGTAGGCGTCGTTACGTGAAAACCCTAGTAAGCGTATCTGCTTACGGGGTTAGCGCCAGCTCAAAGGGCAGGGCACGCATTGTGCTCCTGTGCAGGCGGGTTTTCGGGTGGGGCCGATGCATAAAAGCTATGGACTGCCGCCGCCAGCGCATAGGGCCCCAGCGCCCCACCAATCAGCCATGAAAAAACGGCCCGCGAAGGGCCGTTCGTGCTGGCGACCAGCGTGCTCAGCGGCTGCTGGGGAAGCTGAACACCGCGCCTTCGCGCACGCCCGCCGAGGGCCAGCGCTGGGTGATCGTCTTGCGCTTGGTGTAGAAGCGCACGGCGTCCGGCCCGTAGGCGTGTAGGTCGCCGAACAGGCTGCGCTTCCAGCCGCCGAACGAGTGGTAGGCCACGGGCA
>ERZ795062.2890-NODE-2890-length-10984-cov-5.462348_pt1 | contig 10984 bp, 9 predicted proteins | sample MGYA00375146_ERZ795062 | MGnify/ENA primary metagenome ERZ795062 (study PRJEB30191, sample SAMN05720281) | activated sludge metagenome | isolation source: Anaerobic digester | place: USA | collected 2015-07-16 ...
GTTCGAGGCAGTCGTCGAAGTTGCCCTGCACCTGAATGATCTTGGCGCCGTGCATCACCGCCTGAGCCAGCTTGCCCATCGCGATCTTGCCCTCGGGGATCAGCACCGCACAGGTGATACCGGCCCGGGTGGCGTACGCGGCCGCCGACGCCGATGTGTTGCCGGTGGACGCACACAGCACCGCCCGCTTGCCGTTGTTGACGGCGGTGGTGACCGCCATGGTCATACCGCGGTCCTTGAACGATCCGGTCGGATTCAGACCCTCCACCTTGAGGTACACCTCGCAGCCGGTCAGCTCCGACAGGTACGGAGCCGCCACCAGTGGCGTGCCGCCCTCCAGCAGCGTCACCACCTTCCAGTCGGCGGCCACGGGCATCCTGGTGCGGTAGGCCTCGATGAGGCCCGGCCAGGCGCGGTGAACGGGGTTGGGGGTCACGTCGGTCGGGCTCACGTCAATCATCGGTTCCTTCCATTCGGAGGACGCTGGATACCTTGATCACCGCATCCATGTCTTCCAGTGCCGCAACGGTTTCCGACTGCGCACGGTCGGGTGCGCGGTGGGTGACCACGATCAGCCGGGCATCGTCGCCCGCGCCTTCCTGGCGCACCGCGGCAATGCTCACCGACCGCTTGGAGAACTCTCCGGCGACCTGCGCCAGAACCCCCGGACGGTCGGCGACCCGCATCGACACGTAGTAACGCGTCGGCACATCGTCGATGGAGGCCACCGGAAGGGCCGCGTACGTCGACTCCAGCGGACCACGGCCACCGTGCACCTTGTTGCGGGCGGCCATCACCAGATCACCCATCACCGCCGACGCGGTGGGCGAACCACCGGCGCCCTGGCCGTAGAACATCAGGCGACCGGCGTTCTCGGCCTCCACGACGACGGCGTTGAACGCGCCGTTCACGGTTGCCAGCGGATGCGAGAGCGGGACCAGCGCCGGGTACACCCGAGCCGACACCTGTTCGCCGTCGTCGCCGATGACCCGTTCGCAGATGGCGAGCAGCTTCACGGTGCAGTCGAACTTCTTGGCCGCCGCCAGATCGGCGGCGCTGACCGCGGTGATGCCCTCGCGGTGCACATCGGCCGCGGTGACGCGCGTGTGGAAGGCGATCGAGGCCAGGATCGCCGCCTTTGACGCGGCATCGTAGCCCTCGACATCGGCGGTGGGGTCGGCCTCGGCGTACCCCAGGCGCCCGGCCTCGGCGAGGGTCTCGTCGTAGCCGGCGCCCGTGGAATCCATCGCCGAGAGAATGAAGTTGGTGGTGCCGTTGACGATCCCGGCCACCCGCTGCACCTTGTCACCGGCCAGCGACTGCATCAGCGGCCGGATCACCGGGATCGCACCGGCCACCGCCGCCTCGAAGTACAGGTCCACCTTCGACTCGGCCGCCGCACCGGCCAGTTCGCCGGTGTAGTCGGCCAGCAGCGCCTTGTTGGCCGAGACGACCGACTTTCCGCCGGTCAACGCCGTACGGATCAGTTCGCGGGCCGGATCGATGCCGCCCACGAGCTCGACGACGATGTCGACGTCATCGCGGGCGACCAGGGCCGCGGCATCGGTGGTGAGCAGAGCCGAGTCGATCTTGCGGGGCTTGCTCAGGTCGCGCACCGCCACACCGCGGATCTCCAGCGGAGCACCGACCCGGGCACGCAGGTCGTCGGCGTTCTCCTCGAGTATGCGCACCACCTCGGCGCCGACATTGCCCATACCGAGCACGGCGACGCCGATGGCCGGCCTGTCCTGAACGGCTTCGGTCACTTGGACACCTCCAGTCGCAAGAAGTCTTCGATCGTCTCCCGACGGATCAGCAGTCTCGACGCGCCGTCGGCGACGGCCACCACCGGCGGGCGCATCACCATGTTGTACCGGCTCGACATCGAATAGCAGTACGCACCCGTCGCCGCCACGGCCAGCAGATCGCCGGGCCGCAGATCGCCGGGCAACCAGCAGTCCTTGATGATGATGTCACCGCTCTCGCAGTGTTTGCCCACCACCCGGCTGACCACCGCGGGTGCCGTCGACACACGCGAGACCAATCGTACGTCGTACTCGGCCTGATACAGAACGGTGCGGATATTGTCGCTCATCCCGCCGTCGACGGAGACGTAGCGACGGACGGCGCGGCGTTCGAGTTCGACATCCTTGATGGTGCCCACCTCGTACACGGTGACCGTGCCGGGACCGGCGATCGCACGCCCCGGTTCGACGGCGAGGGTGGGCATCGGCAGACCGACGGCGGCCGATTCGCGCCGGACGATCGCCGCCAGCGTGTCCGCGACATCCTTCACCGGCAGCGGGTCGTCATCCTGGAGATACGAGATCCCCAGTCCCCCACCGAGATCGATGATCTCCAGCTGCGCTGTCTTGTCGACTCCGAACTCGGAGACGATCTCCTTGAGCAGCCCGAGCACACGGTGTGCGGCCAGTTCGAAGCCGTCCATGTCGAAGATCTGCGAACCGATATGGCTGTGCAGACCGACCAGGCGCAGGTTGTCGGTGGCGAACACGCGGCGCACCGCATCCATCGCGACACCGCCGGACAGGGCGAACCCGAACTTCTGGTCCTCGTGCGCGGTCGCGATGAACTCGTGGGTATGCGCCTCCACGCCCACGGTGACCCGCACCAGCACGTCGGCGACGATGCCGCGGTCACCGGCGAGCGTGTCGAGCCGGTCGATCTCGGCCAACGAGTCGAGCACGATGTGCCCGACGCCGGCATCGAGCGCGGCGCCGAGTTCGGCGGTGCTTTTATTGTTGCCGTGCAAGGCGATTCGTTCGGCGGGGAAGCCCGCGTGCAGGGCGATGGCCAATTCTCCGCCGGAGCAGACGTCCAGGCTCAGCCCCTCCTCATTCACCCAGCGGGCGATCTCGGTGCTCAGAAATGCCTTGGACGCGTAGTGAACCCGACCGTACTGACCGAACGCACCGATCATGTCCGCGCAGCGCGAACGAAAGTCCTTCTCGTCCACCACGAACAGCGGCGTACCGTACTCGCGCGCCAGTTCACCCACCGGCACACCCGCGAGTGTCAGCTCGCCGGAGTCGGCGCGGATCGCGTTGCGCGGCCACACGTTGGCCGGAATCTCGGCGAGTTCCGCGGGGTCGTGCGGTCGCTGGGCCAGGTGCGGTGCCGCCGGGATGTCCGCATGCCGCGGGCCGGCCGGATGCGCGCTCACATCCGCTCCGGTGCGCTCACGCCGACCAGGTCCAGGCCGTTGGCCAGCACCTGCCGGGTCGCCTCGCACAGCGTCAGCCGCGCGCGATGGATGTCGGCGGCCTCCTCGTCGCCCTGCGGCAGGACGCGGCAGCGGGCGTAGAAGCGGTGGTAGGCCCCGGCCAGCGCTTCCAGGTACCGGCACACACGGTGCGGTTCGCGCAGCTCGGCCGCCGTCGCGACCACCTCGTCGAAGTCTCCGATGGTGCGGATCAGATCGCCCTCGGCGGGGTCGTCGAGCAGTCCGAGATGCCCCGTGTCGCGTTCGAGCCCGAGCTCGGCCGCGCTGCGGGCCAGCGCCGACAGTCGGGCGTGCGCGTACTGGACGTAATAGACCGGGTTGTCGTTGGACTGTTTGACCAGCAGATCCAGGTCGATGTCGATGTTCACGTCCACCGACGAACGGATCAGCGAGTACCGCGCGCCGTCCACACCGACCGCACCGACCAGGTCGTCCATGGTGATCACATTGCCGGCGCGTTTGCTCATCCGCACCGGCCGGCCGGCCTTGACCAGGTTTACCATCTGCCCTATCAGCACCTCGACGGCGGCCGGATCGTCACCGAGCGCGGCCGCGGCCGCCTTCAGCCGTTTGATGTAGCCGTGGTGGTCGGCACCGAGCATGTACACACACAGATCGAAGCCCCGGTTGCGTTTGTCGCGGAAGTAGGCGATGTCACCGGCGATGTAGGCGGCCTCGCCGTCGCTCTTGATCACCACCCTGTCCTTGTCGTCGCCGAAGTCGGTGGTGCGCAACCACCAGGCGCCGTCCTTCTCGTACAGGGTGCCGTTGGCCTTGAGCTCGGTGATGCAGGTGTCGACGAGCCCGGACTCGAACATCGAGTTCTCGTGGGTGTACACGTCGAAGTCGGTGCCGAACTCGTGCAGGCTGTGTTTGATCTGCCCGAACATCAACTCCACGCCCTCGGCGCGGAACGTCTCGCGGCGGTCGGCGGGTTCCTGTTCGAGGACGCCGGGCACCTTCGCGACCACGTCGGCGGCGATCTCGGCGATGTAGTCGCCGGCGTACCCGTCCTCGGGGGTCGGCTGCCCGAGCGCGGACGCCTCCAGTGACGTGGCGAATCGGTCGATCTGTCCACCGTGGTCGTTGAAGTAGTACTCGCGGGTCACCGCGGCGCCACGGGCGGCGAACACCCGGCCCAGCGCGTCGCCGACAGCCGCCCAGCGGGTGCCGCCGAGGTGGATGGGTCCGGTCGGGTTGGCCGAGACGAACTCCAGGTTGATCGACGTGCCCGACAGTTCCCCGCCATGGCCGTACCCGGTGGCCTTGGCCAACACCGATTCGACGACGGTGTTCTGCGCGGCCGCGGCCAGCCACACGTTCACAAACCCGGGGCCGGCCACCTCGGCCTTGTCGATGCCGTCGGCGGCGGCGAACGCGTCGGCAAGCCAGCCGGCGAACTCGCGGGGCACCACACCGAGACGTTTGCCCAGTTGTAGGGCGATATTGGTGGCGTAGTCACCGTGGTCGGTGTTGCGGGGCCGTTCGACGACGACGGTATCGGGCACCAGCGAAGCATCCAGGTCCCGCCCGGATACGACGGTCAGCGTTATCTCGCGGAGAAGCGCAGCGAGGGCGGCAGGAGTCACGGGTATTCATCCTATGGTCCGTGGTCCCCGCGCGGACAATCGACTCCACCCGAAGCCGGCGATCACCCCCCGGGCGATGTGCCGAACACGACTAATGGGACATTCGTAGCGACCACCGACCGGTGGCCCGTCACCACTGTCCACTCGGAGGTTCACCGCATCGTGTCCGACGCCCCGACACTTACCCCCGCCGCGCGGCCCTGGCTGCTACCCACAGCGATCGGCGTGGTCGCACTGCTCCTGGGCGTCGGCCTGGGCTGGCTGGTCACCGCCAGTTTCGCCGGCGACTCCGAGGACGGACCGGACGCCGGGGCCGCGCCCGTGGGCTTCGCCCAGGACATGATCGTGCATCACGCGCAGGGCGTGGAGATGGCCGAGATCGTCCTCACGCAGGGCACCGATCCCGCGATCAGGAAGATCGCGCTGACGATCCTGACCGACCAGACCCGTGAGATCGGCCAGATGACGGCGTGGCTCGACCTGTGGGGTCAGCCGGTGGAGAGTCCCGATGCTCCGATGACCTGGATGGGTCACGACACATCGGACCCGACCGGGCACGACATGTCCGGACACTCCGGCCATGGCACGGACGCCCCCGCTGCCACCGCTCCTGCTGGGACCTCTCCTGCTGCGACGAACTCACCCGTTCCGGCGGACGAACCCGTCATGCCGGGGATGGCAACCGATGCGGAGATGGCGAGGTTGCGCTCGCTGCACGGCGCCGAGGCAGACACCTTCTTCATCCAGCTGATGCTGCGCCACCACGAGGGCGGCCTGCACATGATGACCTTCGCCGCCGATCCCGCCAACGTCTCGCAGGAGTACGTGCGCGAGCTCGCCGGCCACATGGACGGTCAGCAGACCGACGAGATCACCCTGTTCACGAAGATCCTCACCGAACGCAACGCCCAGCCCCTGCCGATGAACTGAGCCTGCTCAGCGCGTTCGGCCACGCTTGTTCGCCGAGACCTGATCAAGCGTTCCGGCGGAGCGGCGGCGGTGCGACGGGTCCGCACCGCCCAACCTGTCGCCCGAATCCAGTCGCCGCACACGTGCCCGGATCGTGTCGACGACCGACTCCACGGGCCAGTCCGCCGCTGAACCCACGTCGCGTTCCCCGACAAGCCGCAGGCTCTCGACAGCGCCAGTACCAGCGCCTCGTTCTCCGAACTGTGCGGCCAGACAGTGGTCGGTTTGAGGATGTGTGTCGACGGATAGCCGTCCACCGGTCGGCACCATCGGTCATCGACGTTGGTCAGCAGCAATTTGTCCTGCGCCCCGCCCAACGACATCCGGATTCCGTGTATGGGATCGGTGCCGAGCGGACTGTCCCCGAGCCCACCGAGGAGTTCGGCGATGTCGCGATCGCGCAATGGAACCGATGGATGCCCCGAACCCGGTGGCCCTTCATCGGTGGGCAAGACCACGACCGCGCCCGTGCACTCTCTGCCATACTCCGTCAGCAGTGCCATCACGTCCGCCGGTGTCGCCGGCGCGCCGGCCAGGTCGAGTCGGACGCCACGTAACCGTGCGGCCGCAGCGGCCAACGCATTTCCTTCCGGGAGAAGACCTTCCAGATACGCCCGCGAGACGGCCGGTGGTTGCGACGCCACTACCGCGGGCAGCGAGCAGGACAGGATCGGCGCCCCCTCCCGATAGCCGCCACACCCCTCGTTCGTGTACTCGATCGAGATCTTGTTGCCCCGGGCCCTGGGCGCGATACTCGCCGTATGCCGACCGTTCAGCCAGATATCCAGTGCCTTCACGACGTCCGCCAGCCCCGCCGCGGCCGCACCGCCAGTTCGAGGTCGAGTGCGGCGAGGGCGTCGAACAGTTTCTCAACCGCCTTGGTTGTTTCCCCTTTCTCGATCTGGGTGATCGAGAAACGGTTGGTGAGCGCCCGTTCGGCGAGTTCGGCCTGCGTCATGCCGTGTTCGAGCCGCGCAGCGCGAATCGCGCGCCCCAGTCCGGCCGCGGAACGCACCGACACCTCACGATCACCCGATGTTGACATATCCCAACATTAGACCAACAGGTACCCGATGGCAAGAAATCCCAACATCGCGTCGGGTGTGCCACCGCGTCGCACATGCGGACCGAGTTGATCACGCAGGCGGTGCGCAAACGCTGCCCGCAGTGGTTTCGTCGCCGGCGGCGCGATCTTCCATCCGGACCGGGGAGCCCAATACACCAGCGGCGAATTCGCCACTGGTGCACAGTATTTAGATGTACGTTTGCCTGTTGGACGGACCGGTCAATGTTGGGACAATGCCGTCGCTGAATCGTTCTTCTCCATGCTCAAGAACGAGATGTACCACCACCATCGGTTCGGTACCCGTGCCCGCGCCCGGCTCGCGGTCGCCGACTACATCGACGTGTTCTACAACCGCCGCCGCCACTCAACGATCAACTACCAAACCCCCGCCCAGGCGATGAACAACGTCCTCGCCCGCACCGATCCCACAGCCGATCAGGCCGCATAAAGATCAGGGGGTTCCGCCGCCTACAGAACTTGACACAGCCCACCCCGCGTTCTCGAAACGCGAGAATCACTGTTTGGCGTGACGCCAATTTGTGCCGTGTACTCAGCGCGCGTTGAATCCAGCATCCACGGGGAAGGTGACACCGGTGATGTAGCGGCCGGCATCACTGACCAGGAATGCGATGGCGGCGGAAACATCGGCGGGCTCGATGAACGGGACCGGCATGATGTTGCGGACAGCATCGAAGTCGACGTTGGGATCGCTGTAGAACTTCTCGAGTTGAGGATTCTGGATCATCGGAGTCGCCACCCCGGTCGGGTGAACGGTGTTCACTCTGATGCCCTTGGGGCTCAGCCAGTTTGCGTAGTTGCGCATCAGTCCGACGACACCGTGCTTGGCAGCGGTGTAGGCGGCGTTGACACCGCCCATTCCTCCGGTCCCCTTCAAACCCTGCGACGAGCTGGTGATGACGATGGAACCACCGTTGTTGGCCAGTAGGCTCGGTACAGCCGCGGTAACGGTGTTGTGGACGCCGGTGAGATTGACGTCGATCACGTCCAAGAAGGCTTGGTGGGTGTTGATCTCGATACCGAGCGGCATGATGCCGGCGTTCGCCAGCACGATGTCGACCCGTCGACCGATCGTCGCCTCACCCTGTGCCAGCGCATGGGACAGAGCATCAGGGTCCCGGACATCGGCTTCGGATGCGACGATCGCGCGGCCGAGTTTTTCGACCTCCTTGATCGTCACATCCATGTCGTCACGAGTCGCCATCGCGTACTCGACAGTCGGGATCTGTGCGCAGATGTCGACGGCGATGATGTCGGCTCCCTCGCCGGCAAGTTTGATCGCATGGCTGCGCCCTTGGCCCCGCGCCGCTCCGGTTACGAATACGGTCTTGCCGTCTAGCGTGCCCATGTCGGGCTCCTCTCGTCGTGCGTGTACGTCGGAATCTGTCGACACAGAACCTTCGTTGTGGTTGCGCAGGGCGGCGTGCGGAGTGGATCACCAAGCGCTGGAGCGTAGGAAACGACCGGATTGGTCGATACAACAATGTGTACGACACGTGTACGACACGTATCCGCAGGGCGCCTGCGCAAGGGACGTTACGGCGAGGTCGGTCCTGATCGGGTGCGGGCTCCCGACCAACGGGAGAATGAGGACACAGACCACTTTTCGAGACAGGACCAGGCGCCTGGTCGTTGGGTCACGACACCGGCGCGCTCCGATGCGAGTCGATGATTGTCTCGGACATCGTGCAGAAGGAGTGGTAGACGCGGTCGGTGACGATGCGGTCCGGGCATTCGGCGTCGAACCACCGGTCGACGAGCGCCCAGTGCACCGGGTGGTGCATGTACTGACCGAGTAGCGCGTCGATACCGGTGAACTCCTGCTCCCACACGTGGGTCCACCGCGACGAGGGCGCAACCGGCGTGCTCGACGAACCGTTCAATACGTTGCGGTCGGTCGCCATCTCCGTCTCCCGCGCACACATCGCGGCAAGCCCACCGAACAAAACCACCGATGACCTGGGAGAAAAGAACAAACCCACGCGCGAGGGCGTGGGTTTGAACAAAGCTAGCTTGGTGCGCCTTCCGGGATGTCACTCGAACTCAGCGGGCGTACTCCGGCCGGAGGCCGGTGAGGATGTTGTGGTGCCCCCCGCAGGATTCGAACCTGCGACCTTCTGCTCCGGAGGCAGACGCTCTATCCCCTGAGCTAGGGGGGCTCATCGGGCGAGAGTCAGAGTAGCCTACCGATACCGAACTCCCCAAACCGCATGGTCAAGACCGCTTTCGGCGAGTCATACGGTGACCACGTGAGCGTCGCGGACGCCGGCGTAGCGATGCGGGCTGCACGTCAGAACGATCACCTGGGCGTCGTGGGCGGCCTCGGTGAGCACCGACGCCATCGCAGCGATGCGGTCGGGGTCGCTGTAGCCGAGTGCGTCGTCGATGATGACGGGAACACCGTCGGCCTCGTCCACGAGGGTGGCGACGGCCAGGCGGGAGATCAGGCCCAGCTGTTCCTTGGCGCCGCCGGACAGTGCGTCGCGGGGCACGGTGACGCCCTCGACGGTGCGGGAGACCACGTTCAGGTCGTCGTCGACGTCGAAACGCACCGACTCACCGAACACGATGGCGCCGAGCTGGTCGAGGCGGCGGGTAAACGGGTCGGCGTACTTGGCGCGCGACTCCAGCCGCGTGCGGGTAAGGGTCTCGTGCAACAGTTTTGCGGCCTCGGCGCGGCGGGTGATCCGCCGCAGACCGGCGCACGCGTCCTCCCATTCGACCTGCGCCTCGTCGAATTCGTCGAGCCGGGCCTCGCTGCGGTACATCTCGAGTTTGGTGCCGAGTTCGGTGATCAGATGCCCGACGGCGTCGAGTTCGGCATCGCCGTGACCGATGTCGCGGGCGATCTGCTCACGCCGCAATTCGATACCGGCGGCGTCGAGTTCGGCCGCCTGCGCCGCGAACTGGGTCTGCGCCGCGCGGGCCTCCTCGAGATCATCGCGGGCCCTGTCGACCGCCGCGCGGGCCTCATCGTCGGGCAGCGCGAAAACCAGCTCGGCGAGCCTGTCGTCCAGCTCATCGATCTGCTTGCCGACGCGCTCGCGCCGCCGCGCCAGCGACGTCTGCCGGTCTGTGAGGGCCGACGACTCCGACGCCCGCCGGATCGCGGCCGTGTGGGCGCGCTCCACCAGATCGGCCTGGGCGCGCTCGGCCGCCACCAGATCGTCGATCGAGTCCGGCGCCGGCGCCTCGGCCTCGGGCAGTCCCTCGAGCTCTGCGCGCACCACATCGCGCCAATCCCGGATCTCGGCCACGGTCCGCCACTTGAGCAGCCCGTCGCGCCGCTCGCAGATCAGCGCCCGCTTGTGGGTGAGGTCGGTGCGGGCGGCGGCCCTGGCCGCAGCCTGCGACAGATCCGTCAGACCGTGGGTATCGCATAGGGTTTGCGCCGACCACTGCAGCCGGTCGAGTTCCTCGGCCAGCGCCTGCGTGTCGACGCCGCGCCGCACCGTCACCCGCACTACCCCGGCCGCCTCGATCACACGGTCGGCGTCGGCCACGACATCGACCGCACCATCGACATCTACCGCACCATCGACATCTACCGCACCATCGGCGGCCACGGGCTCGCCGTCGATCGTGACCGGATGGTCCCCCAGCGTCTCCACGCGCAGCGTCGCCGCCGCCGCCTCCAGCCGTCCGCGCGCGACGTCGATCCGGTGGGCCAGCGCCTGCGCCGCCGAGGCGACCTCCGCATCGACGGTGTGCGTGGCCAATTCGCCGTCGACGGTGTCGAGCTCGGCCCGGAACCCGGCAAGCTTGTCGAGGACGTCGGTGAGTTCGGCGACCTCGGCGGTCAATCGGGCGCGGCGCAGAGCCTGCCGGGCGGTACCCACCTTCTCGCGCAGATCGACCAGAATCTCCTTGGCAGAGGACAATTCGCCTTCCAAACCAGAGGCCTCGACCGCCGCCAGCCGTGCCTGTTCGAGAGCCTGGGCGCACTGCTCGTCGAGTTCGGCGGCCTCCGTGCACAACACCGCACGCCGCTGCCGGATGTCGTTGCGCTCGTTCATCACCCGCTCGGCCAGTGTCAACGCGGTCTGGCGGTGCGCGACACCGCGCGCGGCGTCCTCCGCCTTCGACAGCACGGCCTGC
>ERZ795062.2897-NODE-2897-length-10959-cov-8.587583_pt1 | contig 10959 bp, 12 predicted proteins | sample MGYA00375146_ERZ795062 | MGnify/ENA primary metagenome ERZ795062 (study PRJEB30191, sample SAMN05720281) | activated sludge metagenome | isolation source: Anaerobic digester | place: USA | collected 2015-07-16 ...
GGATGAAGCCGTCCTGCCAAGTCTTGCGATCGATGCGGTGCACATCGCCCTGGTATTCGGCGATGACTCGTTGGCGTTGCCAGACGAAGTCGCCGCGCAGGATCCAGCCTCCGTCGTCGGCGAAGACGTCAGCGTTCAGGCGCGGCTCGGGGAGGCCGGCCCTGAGGAAGACCAATCGGGAGCGGGTCTCCATCGGCGAGCCGCTTCCGGGGCGCATGAGCTGCAAGGCCAAGCGCAGTCCAGCGTTCCCGCGGTGGTGCGCGCGGGCCTCCACGCGGGCGGCAAGCTCGTCGAGTGCGACTGCGCGGGTCAGCACCGCGTCACCCACGACGACCAGGGCATCCACGCCGAGCATCGTCCCCAGGTCCGCCCAGGTGTCTGCCGGGGTGGTCACGGTCAGTCCTGCGACGTCGAATACCCGCCGCGACTCCAGCCCGCGATGTCCAGTCACTCCTTCGATTCGGGGAACCGGACTTGTGCTCGGTCTCAGGACGTGGACCGACTGTGCCGGCTGCCACCGATCCGGGAGCGGCAGCTCAAGGATCCGGGCAGCGGTGAGGTGAGAGAAGGCGAACGGTGAGCGGATCGCGGCCGCGGCAGCACGGGCCTGCTCGACGGTCGAGTTGGGCAGGGCATTCGACCGTACCCCGCGCAGCGGAGTCACGAGCGAGGGGTTGCGCAACCGTCCCCGGCTCACTCCGGAAGACAGTGCAGCCCGGACGGCGAAGGGTCCGCGGCCGAGTGGGTCAGGAAGAGGAGTAGATCGTCTCGCCATACCCGCGAATGGTGCTCGAACTCGGCAATATGTGTCCGGCGTCATCCACAGGCCCCCGCGACGTCGCGATTGAGGCTGTCTCGGGCACGCTGAAGGAGCCCAATTCGGTATGCCGTCCGGCCGGGTCAGCGCGGGCCTCGCCCGGCCATAGGGTGGTGAGCGTGACGGCATACCAGCGGCCCTTCGCGCACCCGAGCGGAGCCACCGCGCCGCTCATCCCGGCCGAAGCCTTGCCGCGCCATGTCGCCGTCGTCATGGACGGCAATGGCCGGTGGGCCAACCAGCGGGGTCTGCCGCGCACGCGGGGGCACGAGGCGGGCGAGGCGGCGCTGCTCGACGTCGTTGCCGGTGCGATCGAGGTGGGCGTGACCCATTTGTCGGCCTATGCCTTCTCGACCGAGAACTGGCGGCGCTCGCCCGAGGAAGTGCGCTTCCTCATGGGGTTCAACCGCGAGGTGATCCGTCGGCGCCGCGACCAGTTGCACGCCTGGGGCGTACGGATGCGCTGGGTCGGGCGACGCCCCCGGCTGTGGCGGTCGGTCATCAGCGAGTTGGAGACGGCGCAGGAGCTGACCAAGCACAACACCGGGCTCACGCTGTATTTCTGCGTCAACTATGGCGGGCGAGCCGAGATCGCCGACGCCGTCGCTCGGATCGCCCAGGACGCCCAGGACGGGCGGCTCAAGCCGTCATCGATCGACGAGCGCACCATCGGGCGCTACCTCCAAGAGCCGACGATGCCTGACGTCGACCTCTTCGTCCGGTCATCGGGGGAGCAGCGCACATCCAATTTCCTGCTGTGGCAATCGGCTTACGCCGAGCTCTTCTTCACCGAGACGTTGTGGCCCGACTTCGACCGCCGGCACCTGTGGGCAGCCGTGCACTCGTATGCCGCGCGCGACCGGCGATACGGGGGAGCGGTCGACTTGGCATCGCTGCCGGAGGTGGCCGAGGTTCCGGAGGTGTTGGAAGTGCCGGAGGGCGCCGGCAGTCACGCGACGAGCGGTGGCCAGGGGTCGGCAGGACCGCCGGGCTCTAGCGTCGAGGTCCAGGTGCGGGCCAGCCGCTCGACCGCCTCGATGAGACGATCCGGCGGCAGCGTGTAGGGCAGGCGCAGCTGCGACTCGAACCCTCCATCGACCGCGAAGCGTCCTCCTGCGGCCAGGCGCAGTCCGTGGTTGGGCGCCGCGGCGGCCAGGGCTGTCGAGCGCGCCATGGGCAAGGTTACCCAGAGATTGACGCCACCAGAGGGGGAGCGAAAATGCCACTCCGGCAACCGATTTCGCAACGCACTGGCGAGGGCGGCACGCTGCTCGCACAAGGTCTTGACCCGGCGCGGGACGAGGGTGTCGGACTCGTCGAGCAGGTGAGCTGCGACGAGTTGCTCAAGCACCGGGGTGCCGAGGTCGAGGTTGTGGCGCGCCCGCACGACGCGATCCACCAGCGCCGGGTCGCGGGGAAGTCGCACCCATCCGACCCGTAGCCCGCCCCAGAAGACCTTGCTCGTCCCGCCGACCGAGATCACCCGGCCGGCCCCGTGCCGGGCGGTGGGTCCGACCGGCTCTTGGCCATCGAGCGCGAGGTCGGCGAAGGTCTCATCGACGACGAGCCAGGCGCCGGTGCGATCGAACACCGCGGCCAACTCCTCCCGGCCCGACTCATCGAGCAGGGCACCGGTGGGGTTGTGGAAGTCCGGCAGGGAGTAGCCCAGGACCGCGCGGCTGCGGGTGAGGGTGCGCCGGATCGAGGTGAGGTCCCAGTCGTCTCCGGCCAGCGGCACCCCGATCGGCCGGACGCCGGCCGCACGCAAGGTGTGGATCGCATTGGGATAGGTGGGGGTTTCCAGGACCGCGTGCTGTCCAGGCGTGGTGAGAGCAGCGGCGACAGCCGCCAGGGCAGCGTTGGCGCCATTGGTCACGACGATTTGATCCGGGTCTGTCGCGAGCCCGCGGCCGTCGAACCAACGCGCCACTGCCGCACGGGTTTCCGGCAGACCGACCGGGTGATAGCCCGGCACGGCCAGGTGCCGGGGGAGTTCGTGGAGGGCTCGTTCGTAGGCTTCCAGCACCCCGGGAATGGCCGGCAGGGCGGCATACGTGAGGTCGAGGACATCGTCGCCTGCCGGTCTGGAGAGCAGCGGACCGTGCGTGGGTAAGGGGTCTCCGGGAACCCTCGCGATGCTTCCCGAGCCAGCTCGGGAGGTGAGGTAGCCCGAGTCGCGCAACACGGCATACGCGCGGGTGACGGTCGTGCGGGAGAGGCCCAGTGCCTCGGTGAGATGCCGCTCGCTCGGCAGCCGCGCTCCGCTGGGCACCCGGCCGTCGCCGATGAGGGTGCGCACCCGGGCGGCCAACAGCCGGTATGCCGGCCCGTCGCCGTGCGTGGGGTCGGGGCCGAGCAGTGCGGTCAGGCCGGCAGCGGTGAGGGTGGCGTGGGACACGAGAACCAGTTGATCAGAAGTGGCTATCGATTTCCAGACCAGTTTGCCGCAGGATGGGCGAGTGAACCGCCGACACGTGCCTCTGGCCAATCTCAGCCCTCGGGCGCAATTGTCCGCGGGCCGGATGGTGCATCGGGTCGGGCAGCTGCTTGTCGGCCTGGTCTTGTATGGCGTGTCGATGGCGATGATGGTGCGAGCAGGCCTCGGCCTCAACCCGTGGGACGTCTTCCACGCGGGTCTCGCCGGTCGCGTGGGGTGGACCTTCGGGCAGGTGACGATCGTCGTCGGCGCGTTGGTGCTGTTGTTATGGATTCCGTTGCGGCAGTGGCCCGGACTGGGCACGGTGTGCAATGTCTTCGTCATCGGACTGGCCGTCGATGCCACGCTCAGCGTCCTCAGCGCGCCGGAGAGCTTGGCCGCCCGAGCGGCGATGCTCGTGGCCGGCGTGGTGCTCAACGGTCTGGCAGGCGGCCTCTACATCGGCAGCCAACTCGGACCCGGCCCGCGCGACGGGCTGATGACCGGTCTCGCGGCGCGCACTGGATGGTCACTTCGCCTGGTGCGCACCGGAATTGAGCTCACGGTGCTGGTCGTCGGGTGGCTGCTCGGCGGCACCGTCGGGCTCGGGACGGTCCTGTATGCCGTCGCGATCGGCCCGCTGGTGCACCTGTTCCTCCCGTTGTGCACGGTGCGCCTGACGCCTCGGGCGCAGGCCTCAGGTCGGGTCTCAGAGCGCGTGTGACAGCAAGAACGCGAGGATGAACCCGGCGACGATGAGCAACCCGACGAGCTTGCCGGCATGCTCGGTCGCCTCCGGGACCATCGTGTCGCCGAGCATCGTGATGATCGCGCCCGCCGCGAAGCACTGGACGAAGGCAAGCGCCTCGGGCGACGCCGAGCCGAGCACGGCATACCCGAGGGCGGCCGCGATGGCGGACACGATGGCGACCGAGCCCCACAGCCCGAGGATGTAGCGGGTGCTGCGTTCGGCCGCCTTGAGGCCGGCCGAGGCGGACATCGACTCGGGCACGTTGGAGAGGAAGACGGCGGCCACCATCGCGACGCCGACTTCACCGCCGCCCAACAGACTCGATCCGATCGCCGCAGACTCCGGTATGCCGTCCAGCAGCGCGCCGAGCACCAGCGCCATCGCGCCACCTTGGCTCGCATGGGTCTGGGAGACAGGGCTTTTGCGGCGGTGGCCGCCGCGGTTGTCGACGAGCCAGTCGCCGACGAAGAAGACAAGTGCGCCGGCGACGAGGCCGAGGATGACGGCGGTGCTGCCGCCTCCTTCGAAGGCCTCGAGGGTGAGTTCGAAGGAGACCGCACTGAGCAGCACACCGGCACCGAAGGCCATGACCAAGCCGATCGTGCGCGTGGATGCCCTGGCGTAGAGGCCGAGGAGCGCACCGACGACGAGGGCGCCCCCGGCGACGAGACCCCACCACGCAGCTTCGAGCATGCCGGGAAGTGTAAGGGCCGTTGCGTCGGGGCTGTGGATGACGCCGCGCGTGATGGGCCGCGGGTTGCCATACTTCACGCGTGGCACGGGATCTCCCTCCCTGCCGGGGCATGCGGTGAGACAGGGGTAGCGCGATGACGAGGGCATTTGCGAGATGGGTCGCCGGGGCGGCGTTGGCCGGATTGGCTGTGGCGGGCTGCACGACCAACGGCTCAACCGGTTCTGGCACGGGGACGTCGTCGGCGACGGTGACGTCGAGCCCGGTGGCGACGGCCTCGGCGAGTCCGTCGAGCAGTGGCCCGAGTGCATCGCCGACCGGCACCGCGCTCCCGTTGCCGGTGGATCTGCCGGTGGCGGCACGGGAGCACTCGCCGGCCGGAGCCGAAGCGTTCGTCCGCTTCTTCTACGCCCAAGTCAACCGGGCCTGGACCCGACCAGAGTCCGGCCTCATTCCCCGGCTCTGCCTCAGCACCTCCAAGAGCTGCGCAGGGTTGGAGCGTGTGGCAGCGCAGCTCGCCCGTGACGGACAGCGGTATTCCGGAGACCCCCTGACGCTTTCGCGCGTAGTTCCTCTGGGGTCCGGAAGCCCCGAGTCCATGGCCGTAGACGTGCAGGGCCGCCAAGAGCAGCGAGACGTAGTTGACGGGCAAGGAAGGGTCGTGCTGACCGACTCTCAGAAAGCTGCCCACTTTGAGGTTCAGCTCGGATGGTTCTCAGACGGGTGGCGAGTCAGTGCAATCAAGGGGGCGGCCGGATGAAGGCACGTGGAGCAAGTGCGATTGCGGGTGTTGCGTTGATCCTGCTCGGATGGTTCTCCTTCCCGGGGCAGGCGCGTGCAGACATCGTGGGGGAGAACCGAAGTGATGGCGCCGGGGTCGGTCTGTCTGAACAGGAAGCCGCGAATCTTCCGGCGGCGCCGGCTGTGTCTGGCGGCGGTTCTGCGACCAGTAGCGGGCCGCAGGCGCGGTTTGAGTATCGGTTTGCGAGTGCGTGTGAGCGTGCGGCGGGGACGATGGGGGACAGCAACTGCACGTGGGCGTTGTTGGCGTGTCCTGGGACGGATGGGCCGGGGCCGTTGACCGACATCTTCCGGCGGACTGTGGTGGGGTTGACGCCGACGACCGGGTGGAGCCAGATAGGGAGTACGTGTTATCCGCCGTCGACGGCTCGGCCTGCGGTGACGATGGCGATGATCGTCGAGGCGTTTCATCTGACCCGGTGGGCGACTGCTGGGGTGGCGACCCAGCCCGAGGGGAATGTCACCCTGGTCGGGTTGAAGACGTTCTATCGGGTCGGCTGGTCGGCTGAGGGTTTCGAGCCGGGTGAGGTGGATGTGGTCGATCCGGTGCGGATGTTGGGTCATCGGGTGGAGATCCGGCCGCGAGTGCAGTCGTTCACCTATGTGTTCGGTGATGGTCAGTCGTCGGCGCCGACGATGTCGATGGGTGGGACCTATCCGAAGGGTGATGTGGTTCACGCCTACGGTGCGGCGGGTCGGTATGCGACGCGCGTGGATGTGACCTGGACGGCCGATTTCCGGGTCGATGGTGGTGGGTGGGCACCGATCCCGGATCAGGTGGTCGTCTCGGGCCCAGCGACCGAAGTCACGGTGAAGACGGCCAAGGCCGTGCTCGTCAACTGAGGCCCTCGAAAACAGAAGAGCTCAACAGCGGTCGCAGGTGCCGAAGATCTCGAGGGTGTGCCGCACGTCCCGGAAGCCGTGCGCGGCGCTGACCCGGGCCGCCCAATCCTCCACCGCTGGCCCGTCGACCTCGACAGCACGACCGCACACCCGGCATACCAGGTGGTGGTGGTGCTCGTCCGACGCGCACCGGCGGTAGACCGCCTCACCGTCGTCGGTGCGCAAGACGTCGACCTCGTCCTGGGCGGCCAGCGCCGTGAGCGTGCGATAGACGGTCGCCAACCCGACCGAAGCGCCCTGCTCGCGCAAGCGTGAATGCAGTTGCTGGGCGGACACGAACTCCGGAGCGGCGTCCAGCGCCGCGAGCACCGCGGCTTGCTGTCGTGTCGGTCGGCGCGCGGCCTCGGTCATCGCCGGCCTCCCGAGTCACCCTCACCAGCGGCCTGGACATGGTCGGGATCGTGCTCGTCGTAGTGCCCCAGGTGGGGCGCATGGCGATGGCCGTCGTGCACATAGTCGACATGGTCGTCGTGGGGGATCGCCTCGTGCCCGCACCCGGGTCCGTGCTCGTGGCCGTGCTTCTCAGCCTCCAAGTGCGCCGACCGACGAGCCCGCCCGACGAGCGCGGAGCCCACCGCGGCCGTGAGATAGCACCCGATGGCGAGCAGCACGATGGTGCCGCCTGAGGGGGTGTTGGCGGCATACGAGATGCCGACCCCGCCGACCGCCGAGAGCACGCCGATCCCCACGGCCCAGAACAGCGCCGACCGGAAGCTGCGCCCCAACACCTGCGCGGCAGCGTTCGGAACGATCATCAGCGCGCTGATCAGCAGCAGTCCGACGATCCGCATCGACACGACGACAGTGACGGCGGTGAGCGCTGCCAGCGCGAGGTTGAGCGGCAGCACCGGCAGGCCCGCCGAGCGCGCGTACTCCTCGTCGGACGCCACCGCGAACAGCCGCCAGCGCAACAGCGCGAAGGTCACCAGGATGAGCGCGGTCAAGGCCCCGAAGATCCACAGGTCGCTCTGGGTCACCGTGGTGATGGCTCCGAACAGGTATGCCGTGAGGGTCCCCGGAGTGCCTTTGGGCGATGCGGAGATGATGACGACGCTCGCGGCGATGCCGCCGTAGAAGATGATCGCCAAGGCAATGTCGCCTTGACTGTGCCCGCTGGTGCGGATGAGCTCGACGACGACAGCGGCGACCAGGGCAGCGATGAGGGCGGCCCACACCGGAGAACTGCCGGTGAGCACGCCGACTGCGACACCGGCCAGCGCCACGTGGCCCATCCCGTCCCCGATGAGCGCCAGCCGTCGTTGCACGAGGAACACGCCGACCAGGGGCGCGACCGCTCCGACGAGCAGCGCCGCGACGAGGGCGCGCTGCATGAAGTCCAACGCGAGCATGTCAGCCACGACGACTCCCGGGGCGAGGGACGTCAACCGACCGCGGCACGACCTGCCGTGCGGGAGCGGTGAGTTCGTGATCGTGGTGATGGGAGTCGTGATCGTGCAGAACGTCCTGCCTCCGATCATTGAATTCGGTTGCTGGGCCGTCAAATTGGATGTGGCCGTTGTCGACGACGATGACTCGGGTCACGAGATCGGCAAAGGCGGCGAGCTCATGGGTGACGACAAGAATCGTCAGCCCCTGCGCCACCAGCCGGGCCAGCACCTCGGCCAACACATGCTGATTGGCCGCATCGACGCCGGCCGTCGGTTCGTCCATGACGAGCACCTCCGGCTCGCCGGCCAGGGCGCGGGCGATGAGCACCCGCCGCTGCTGCCCGCCGGAGAGATCCGCGACATCGACTCGAGCCCGATCGGCCAGCCCGACGAGGGTCAGGGCTCGCTCGACGTGCGTGGCATCGGCTGCCGAGAACCGTCCGAACCAACGCTGCCGCGACAACCGTCCGGTGGCGACGACCTCGGTCACCGTGGCGCGGACCGTGCCGGAGAGGGTATGCCGTTGGGGCACGTATCCGAGCCGGGGATGCTCGCGAAACTCCGCGCGCGGCACCCCGAACAACCGGACCTGCCCCGCGAACTGGTCGGCCAGCCCGAGGATCCCCTTGACCAGGGTCGACTTGCCCGATCCGTTGGGGCCGAGCACCGCGACGACCTCACCGGGCGCGATGCTCAGGTTCACCTCAGAGACGACCGGACGTTCGCCATAGCCGAAGGCGGCGTCGGCCAACTCGATGACGGCGCCGGGACCGGTGCTCATGAGCACTGCTGACCGGTGCGCAGTGCCGCGAGGTTGGCGCGCATCACCTTGAGGTAGTCGGTGCCGGGTGAGGCGTCGGTGATCCCTTCCACCGGGTCGAGGACGGCGAGCGCGGCGCCGGTCGAGGAGGCCACGGTCTGGGCGAACTTCGGCTCGACCAGTGTCTCGGTATAGATCGTGCGCACCCCCGCCGAGCGCACCGTCTCGGCGACGGCAGCCAGATCCTTGGCCGATGGCTCCTGTTCCGGGTTGAGGCCCGCGATGCCGACCTGGGTCAGCCCGTAGCGGGCCGCGAGATAGCCGAACGCCTCGTGCCCGGTCACCATGGTGCGCGACGCGCAGGTCTTCAAGCCGGTCGCGTATGCCGTGTCGAGGGCGGTCAGTTCGGACCGGAAGGCCTCGGCGTTGGCGCGGTACGCCGCCGCATGGGGCGGGTCCGCCGCGGCCAAAGCGTCGGCAACCGCCGCGACGTAGGCCGAGTAGCGGATCGGATCGAGCCAGAAGTGCAGGTCAGCGCCCTCACCCGAGGTGCCACGATCGACGGCGCCGGGGACGGTGGCCGCGTCGACGACCCGCTGCTCGGTGGTCGCCTGTGCCACGAGGGCGTCGACGGCGGGCTGGAAGCCCTTGACGGTCAGCAGCACTCGCGACTTGCGCAGGGTGCTCACGTCGGCCGTCGTCGGCTCGGCATCGTGTGGTTCGGCGCCTGGTTTGGTCAGGTCGAAAACAGCAACGGCGTCGCCGCCGACGCGCTGCGCGGCATACGCGAGGGGGTAGAAGCCGGCGGTGACCGGAACCTTCGAGGAGGCCGCCTCTGCCGCTTCCTGTGCTGCTCGCGGAGACCCGCAGGCACCCACGGCGAGCGTGGCGAGCGCGACGAGGGCCGTGACGAGGCGGGCGCGGTGGGGGAGCTGGTGGCGAGACGGCATACAGTGATCTTGACGGAAATGAGAATCATTGTCAATTGGGCCCCCAGTCGGACGCTGACGTCCATCGAGCCGGGCAACCGTGATGTGATGGGAGGGCGATGGCAGCGCACCACGTCAGCCCTCGCAGTCAGGAGCGCGACATGGCCGTACTCGACTGGAGCCCGCTGACCGAGGCGGACCTGCCCGCCCTGATGGCCTTGGCCCAGGACTGCCTCGACGCCGACGGTGGGCTGCCGCAGCTGGCCACTGGCCCCTACCTGCGCGAGCTCTTCCTCACCGATGTCGGGATTGCGGGGCGCGACGACACGACGGAAGTGCTCGCCGCCGCAGCGCTGGGCCACCGTGGTGATCGGCGCACGGCGACCGGTCTGGTGCATCCGTCGGCCCGGCGGCAGGGGCACGGTGAGCACCTCGTCGACTGGTGTCAAGGCCAGGCGGGCAGCGACTCGCCGCTCGTCATCGCCGAGACGATGTCGATCGAGGCCGAATCCCTTTTCGCTGCAAGCGGATTCCATCGGGTCTTCGCCGAGTCGGTGATGCGCCACAAGCTCAAGGCCGTGCCCCGGGTGCGACGGCCCGAGGGCGTGACCACTCGTCCTTTCGGTCCCGAGACCGCGTCGGACTTCTTCACCGCCTTCTCCGCGAGCTTCGCCGACCGACCGGCATACCGGCCGGTGCCCGAGCAGGAGTGGCTGGCCGAGCTGCTCGCCGACCCGACCTTCCGGCCGCGCGACTCGCGCGTGGCCCTCGACGGGGAGGGTATGCCGGTGGGTTTCGTCATCGTCTGCGACGGCTGGATCGACCAGGTCGGCGTCGTGCCCACCTGGCGGGGCAGGGCGTTGGGCGCTCACCTGGTCGCGCGATCGCTCACGGCGCTGCGCAAGGCCGGCACCGACCGGGTCTATCTGTGCGTCAACGTCGACAACCCGTCGCGAATCCTCTACGAGCGGTTGGGTTTCCGGGTCTACGGCACTCGGGCGCGCTACGAATCCCGGCCAGCGGGGGCATCAGGTCCGGCCGATCTGGTGGCCTCAAAGATGCCCACCGCGGTCAGCGCGGGACTGCCTGAATGATCGCGACGGCCAACACGATCGCCAGCACCGCGATCCGCATGAGCTTCTCGACGCCCACCAACCGCGGCCAGGTGAGGAAGATCAACCACACGAGGAATGCCGCGACCACGAGCGTGAAGAGGAACCCGACCTTCGGCACAAACGTGCCCGCCGCCATGAGGGCGAGCACGATGAGGAAGGACGCCACACGCGGCAGCGAGTTGAGGCGCTCGATGAACGGCGCGGATGCGTGCTCGACCTTGGAGCGGAAGGGCAGACTCACGAGGCACAAGGGTAGACGCACCGGGTGCCTTCGCGGTTCGGGCCGGGGGCGGGAGGGCCGATAGCCTGTCCCTTATGGCTTCCAGCACCTCGACCGTCGACACCGTTGTCAGCCTCTGCAAGCGCAGGGGCTTCGTCTTCCCGTGTG
>ERZ795062.2898-NODE-2898-length-10953-cov-4.757570_pt1 | contig 10953 bp, 7 predicted proteins | sample MGYA00375146_ERZ795062 | MGnify/ENA primary metagenome ERZ795062 (study PRJEB30191, sample SAMN05720281) | activated sludge metagenome | isolation source: Anaerobic digester | place: USA | collected 2015-07-16 ...
GGCGACACGCGACGATGGACAAGGCCAAGGCCCGCGCCGCCGAACTCGGCCAGCGTGGGGCGATGTTCCCGTGGCGCTCCATCAACGGCGACGAATGTTCGGGCTACTGGCCCGCCGGTACCGCCGGTGTCCACGTGTCCGCCGATATCGCCAACGCCACCGCCCGCTATCTGCGCGCCACCCATGACGAGAAGTTCGAAACCGAGTGCGGTGTGGAGCTTCTCGTGGAAACCGCCCGACTGTTCGCCGGACTCGGACACCACGACGTCAACGGCAGGTTCCGGATCGACGGGGTGACCGGACCCGATGAGTACACCGCCATCGTCAACAACAACGTGTTCACCAATCTGGCTGCGCGGCAGAATCTGCGCGACGCCGCCGAGGTGGTGCACCGCCGACCCGATATCGCCGGCCTGCTCGGTGTCACCAATGCCGAAGTGGCGCACTGGGAGTCATGCGCCGATGCGATGACGATCCCGTACGACGAGGCACTCGGGGTGCATCAGCAGTGCGAATCGTTCACCCTGCTCGGTGCCTGGGATTTCGAGGCTTCGGTAGGCAAATACCCACTGCTGCTGAACTATCCGTACTACGACCTGTACCGCAAGCAGGTGGTCAAGCAGGCCGACCTGGTGTTCGCGATGTACAGCTTCGGAGAGGAGTTCAGCGCCGAGCAGAAGCTCAAGAACTTCGACTACTACTATCCGATAACCGTGCGCGACTCGTCACTGTCGGCGTGCTGTGAGGCCGTCACCGCCGCGGAGGTCGGCTATCTCGACCTGGCCTACGACCTGCTCTCGGAATCGGTGTTCACCGACCTGCACGACCTGCACAACAATGTCAGCAGCGGGTTGCACATCGCCGCGCTCGCCGGGGCCTGGACCGATTGCGTGGCCGGTTTCGGCGGCATGCGCGATTTCGGCGGCAACATCACCTTCGCGCCGCGCCTGCCCACCCGGCTCACCTACCTGTCGTTCAGGATGGTGGTGCGTGACTCCAAGATCGTCGTCGCCATCGACAAGGAGCACGCCACCTATCGACTGCTGTCGGGTCCGCCGATCGAGCTGGCCCACCACGGCGAGGAGTTCACCCTGCACGAGCAGCCGGTGTCCATGACCATCCCCGGGATCGAGCACCGAACCCCGCCGAACGCGCCGCCCGGCTGCGAGCCGTACCAGCGCAGCGTGTGAGCGGCGGTGATGGTTAGGCACCTGCCCGCACGGGTCGGTAATCTGACGACATTATGTCTGCAGACACCGCCGCGGCCGCCGGCCCCGAGTTGTATGGGGCCGGCCGTCCGTACTACCTGACCACCGCCATCGCCTACCCCAACGGTGTGCCGCACATCGGCCACGCCTACGAGTACATCTCGGCCGACGCACTGGCGCGGTTCAAGAGACTCGACGGCTTCGACGTCCGCTTCCTCACCGGGACGGACGTGCACGGACAGAAGATGCAGCAGACCGCACAGGCCGAGGGCGTGTCCACCGCCGAGCTGGCCGCCCGCAACTCCGACAGATTCCAGGAACTGCAGGATCGGCTGGGTTCGTCCTACGACCGGTTCATCCGCACCTCCGACGACGACCACAAACGCGCCTCGGAGGCCATCTGGCGGCGGATGGCCGACGCCGGCGATATCTATCTGGACAAGTATTCGGGCTGGTACGACGTCCGGGACGAGGTCTTCTACGCCGAAGCCGACACCACCGTCGACGAGGCCGGCGACCGGGTGGCCGCCGACAACGGGCACAAGCTGACCTGGACCGAGGAGGAGACCTACTTCTTCCGGCTCTCGGCGTACCAGGATCGGTTGCTCGCCCTGTACGAGGAGCATCCCGAGTTCATCGGCCCCGACGTGCGCCGCAACGAGGTGATCAGCTTCGTCAAGGGCGGGCTCACCGACCTGTCGATCTCGCGGACCACCTTCGACTGGGGTGTGCCGGTGCCCGATCATCCCGGTCATGTCATGTACGTGTGGGTGGACGCGCTCACCAACTACCTCACCGGTGCCGGTTTCCCGGACGATCCGGAGACCACCGGCAGGTACTGGCCGGCCGATCTGCACATCATCGGCAAGGACATCATCCGCTTCCACTGCGTGTACTGGCCGGCCTTCCTGCTCAGCGCGGGCATCGACCTGCCCAAACGCGTGTTCGCGCATGGCTTTTTGTTCAACAAGGGCGAAAAGATGAGCAAGTCGGTGGGCAATGTGGTGGACCCGGGCAATCTGATCGACCAGTTCGGGCTCGACCCGGTGCGCTATTTCTTCCTGCGCGAGGTGTCCTACGGTCAGGACGGGTCCTATTCGGCGGAGGCGATGATCAGCCGGATCAACGCCGATCTGGCCAACGAATTCGGCAACCTGGCCCAGCGCACCCTGTCGATGATCGGCAAGTACTTCGACGGTGCGGTACCGCGGCCGGGCGAGTTCACCGACGCCGACCGCGTGCTGCTCGACGCCGCGGACGCACTGCTCGAGCAGGTACGCGGACACTTCGACGCACAGGCCATCCATCTCGGCCTGGAGTCGCTGTGGTCGGTGCTGGCCGACACCAACCGGTACATCTCGGCGCAGGAACCGTGGAAGCTGGCCAAGTCCGACGTGGACCGGACCGCGACCGTGCTGTACGTGTGCGCCGAGACGGTGCGGATCGTCGCGTTGCTGGCGCAGCCGGTGCTGCCCACCTCCTGCGGCACGATCCTCGACCTGCTGGCGGTCGGCGAAGACCGGCGGTTCGCCGCGGTCACCACCCGGCTCGTCCCCGGTACCCCGCTGCCCAAGCCGTCTCCGGTGTTTCCCCGCTACGAGACGTCTTGACACCTGCTCCGCTCGACGTTCTGGGTGCGTTGCTCGACCACACCCGGGCACATCGGCTGCCGCCGCCGGCCGCCCTGGTGGGCGACTGGTGGGGCGCCGATGCGGTGATCGCGCCGTCGATCGACCTGGTCGCCGGCCATCGGCCGCCACCGGTGTCCGACCGATTCTGGTTCGGCTACATCGGTTTTCCCCACTACTCGGCCGCCCGCGCCGGCACGGGCGAGGACGACGCGACCGGCAACCCCACGACGGGGGGTCTCAACACCGGGGGCACCGGGACCGGAGACGATGGGTTGCCGGCGATCGCCGGCGGTGAGACCGACGCCGTCCTGCTGCTTCACGACGGCCGCTGGGAATACCGCAGCATCGACCGATCACCTTGCCCGACATGGATTTCGGACTGCCTCACCACGGCCGCTCAACTCGGTCCGCCACGACCGCCGCGGGTGAGCTGGCACGCACCACAGCGGCAGCCCCACCTGGCGGCCGTCGAGTCCTGCCTGGCGGCCATCCGGGCGGGCGAGGTCTACCAGGCCTGTGTGTGCACCCGCTTCACCGGACGGATCGACGGCTGTACAGCGGACTTCTACCGACTTCTCGCCGCTGCCACAACACCGGCCAAATCCGCTTTTCTGCAAGGTGATTGGGGTTCAGTGGCGAGCTTTTCACCGGAGACGTTCCTGCGCCGCGCCGACGGAGCGGTGATCTCGGCGCCCATCAAGGGCACCATCGCCGCATCCGGCGACCCCGCCACCCTGGCGTCGTCGGTGAAGGACATCGCCGAAAACGTGATGATCGTCGACCTCGTCCGCAACGATCTGGGCCGGGTCGCCGACATCGGCAGCGTCACCGTGCCCGCCCTGCTCCGGACCTCCCCCGCCCCCGGGGTGTGGCATCTGGTGTCGACCGTCCGCGCGGATGTCGGAAGCCACGTCAGCACAACCGATCTGCTGGAGGCCACGTTCCCGCCCGCGTCTGTGACCGGAACCCCGAAGCTGCGGGCGCTGTCACTGCTGGCCGACTGGGAACAGCACTCGCGCGGGGTGTACTGCGGTGCGATCGGGATGTGCGGGCCGGGCGGCGACCTCGACCTGAACGTGGCGATCCGCACCGTCGCGGTCACCCCCGACGGCGAGGCGGTCCTGGGCGTGGGCGGCGGGATCACCATCGACTCCGACCCGGCCCGCGAATGGCAGGAATGCCTGGACAAGGCGGCCTCCATCGTGTCCGCCTTCCCCCACGATGACACCGGACGATCGCACCCGACCCGTTAGGATGTCGCCATGGGGTTGATCACGCCGGGGACAGATCTTGTGCGGATGCACGACCGGCTGGCCGCGGCACACGAGGCCGTCGTCGGCCGCGGCGAGGCCGCACCCGAGTTCATCCGTGACGAACTCGTCACGTCCTGGCGGCAGTCGGCGGAGTTCGGCGTCGACCCCGACAACCTCGATCCACCGCTGGCCGGGCGCGCGAGTGTCGCCGAGCGGCTGGCCCACCACCCGCTGGCCGGTGCCATCGAACGCATGCGGCAGCTGTTCTCCGACGCGGTCACCGATCCCCACCTGATCATGCTGGTCGTCGACCCCGACGGGACCATCATCCACCGCAATGTCCCGGCCGACCTGCTGCCCATCGCCGCCGGTATCCGGTTGTTCGAAGGCAGCCGCTGGGATGAGCAGTCGGTGGGCACCAACGCGGTCACGATGGTGATGCGGACCGGGCGGCCGCAACTGGTATTCGGTCCCGAACACTACTGTCGCGCCCTGCACAAGGTATATTGCGCCGCCGCACCCATCCGGGACCGCTCGACCGGGTCGATCGTCGGCCTGATCGGCATCACCGGGCCGTGCGCCGAACTCCAGCAAGCATCCACCGCCCTGGTCACCGCGTTCGCCGCGCTCGGCGAGCGCGAGATGGAGATGACGCACGAGCGCAACCTGGCCGAACTGCGGGTGCGCACCGTCGCCCACCTCACCGGCCTGTCGGGTCCGGGCATGGTTGTCGACGACAACGGCTGGGTGGCCGCAGGGGTCGGCTTCACCGCCCCCAACCGCATCGACGCGCCGGTACCGGGGGCGATGCCGTTCGTTCCCGGCATGGGTGTGTGCGAGATCGAACGCGTCACCGGCGGCTGGTTGTTGCGCCCGTCGGGCCCGGGCGGACCGGTTGTCGCCACACTCGACCTGCGCGGTGAGCCCAGCGTCACGGTGACCGGCACCGACAGCGAATGGCGGTCGGTGCTCACCCGGCGGCACGCCCAGATCGTGCTGCTGCTGGCCGATGCGGGTGAGAGCGGCATCACCGGTGCCGAGCTGAGCCGGCGGCTGTTCGGCGACACCGAGCACCTGGTGACCGTGCGCGCCGAGATGTCCCGGCTGCGACGAGTGGTCGGCTCGCTGCTGTCCAGCCGCCCCTACCGGCTCTCGCGGGGCGTCGAACTGCGCGTCGTCGGCGACGTCGAGCCGGCGCGATCGGGCATGCACGAACCCGATCCGGCACTCACCGGCTGATCCCGGACCGCCCGGTCAGCCGCGCCGGTCCAGCACCGCCTGATACACCTCGCGCCGCGACACGCCCAGACCCGTACACACCTGCGCGCAGGCGTCCTTGAGTCGCATCCCGGCCGCCGCGAGTTCCTCGGCACGTCCGGCCAACGTCGGCACGTCGGGTTCACCCGAACCCGCCGGCGCGCCCTCGATGACGACGGTGATCTCGCCGCGCACCCCGTCGGCGGCCCAGCGCGCGAGTTCGGCGAGAGTTCCACGCCGAACCTCCTCGTGAGTCTTGGTCAGCTCGCGGCACACCGCGGCACGTCGGTCCGGTCCGAGCACCTCGGCGGCGCAGTCGAGGGTGTCGGCCAGCCTGTGCGGGGATTCGAAGAAGACCGTGGTCCGCGGCTGCGCGATCAGTTCGGCCAGCCAGGTCCGGCGGGCGCCCGGTTTGCGGGGGGCGAAACCGTCGAAACAGAACCGTTCGGCGGGCAGCGCCGACAGCGCCAGCGCCGTCGTCACCGCGGACGGGCCCGGCAGGCAGGTCACCGGCAGCCCGGCGTCGACACATGCCCGGACCACCGTATATCCGGGATCGCTGACCGACGGCATCCCCGCATCGGTGATCAGCAGCACCGTCGATCCCTCGGCCACCGCCTCGACGAGTTGCCGGGCGCGGGCCGTCTCCACGTGGTCGTAGTAGCTGACGATACGGCCGGTGATCTGCACGTCGAGGGCTGACGCCAGGTTGCGGGCCCGCCGGGTGTCCTCGGCGGCGACCACATCGGCGGTCCGCAACGCCGAGCACAGTCGGGCGGAGGCGTCACCGGCCTGCCCCATCGGTGTCGCGGCCAGGACGAGCCGGCCTGCCGGGGCGAGCGGAGCAACGGGGGATATCCGATTCTCGGGAGCACTCACCGCATCAGGGTATCCGCGCATCCGGGGGCGGCCCACGGCGGCGGCACCATGCTCGGGCGATGCCCTACCATCGAGCGGGTGACGTTGACCGCCGACCGCCCCGTGCACTCGCGCGGCGTGCCGGCCCCGCAGGCCACCACCGCGGACGCACCGGACCCGGGCACGCTGCTCGACGTGCCGGGCACCTCCGAGGACCTGGGTACCGCACCGGCCCCGATCATCCCCGAACCGGTGTTCGGCGCCGCCGACCGTACGCGCGGGCTCGTCGTCGGCCTGCTGCTGACACTGGTCGCCGCCGCGACCCGGCTGTGGAATCTCTCGCACCCCACCGACCAGGGCACACCGGTCTTCGACGAGAAGCACTACGTTCCGCAGGCCTGGCAGATCCTCAGCGGCGCCAACTGGATCGAGGACAATCCCGCCTACGGGCTGGTCGTCCACCCGCCCGTCGCGAAATGGCTGCTCGCCGCGGGTGAGTGGATGTTCGGCTACGGCCCGGTCGGCTGGCGGATCATGCCGGCGATCGCGGGTATCGCAATCGTGGTGATGGTCTACCGGGTGGTGCGCCGACTGACCCGGTCCACTCTGATCGGCGCCATCGCCGGCGTTTTCGCGATCTGCGACAGTGTGCTGTTCGTGCAGTCGCGGATGGGGATGCTCGACATCCTGCAGACGGTGTTCATCGTCGCCGCGTTCACCGCGCTGATCGCCGACCGCGACCAGGTACGGGCCCGGATCGACAAGGTGTACCGCGAGGGGCGCATCCACGACAGCGTGTACGGGCCCCGTTACGGGTTCCGCTGGTATCGGTTCACCGCCGGGATCATGCTGGGCCTGACCTGCGGCACCAAGTGGTCGGGCATCTACTACGTGATCGCGTTCGGCGTGCTTGCGGTGGCGCTGGACGTGGCCACCCGCAAGGCGTACCACGTACGGCGGCCGTGGCGGGGCACCCTCGTACGCGACGTGCTGCCCGCCGGCATGAGTCTGGCGGTGCTGCCGGTGCTGATCTATCTGGCGTGCTTCATTCCGTGGTTCAACTCCGAGACATCGGTGTACCGGTACGAGGTGGGCAACGCGATCGGCACGGGTGGCCCCTTCTCCTGGGTGCCGGGGGCGTGGCGATCGCTGTGGTACTACGAGTCGGGGATCCTGGAGTTCCATGCCGGACTCACCAATGCCGCCGGCAACCACCATCCCTGGGAATCGAAACCGTGGACCTGGCCGATGAGTCTGCGGCCGATGCTGTACGCCATCGACAACGGCCCCGATCACTGCGGCGCCGGCGAATGTGTCCGGGCGCAGATGCTGATCGGCTCACCGGCGTTGTGGTGGCCGGCGGTGCCGATGCTGCTGTGGGCGCTGTGGCGGCTGGTGACGCGCCGCGACTGGGCGCACGGCACCGTCCTGGTCGGCTACCTCGCCGGCATCCTGCCGTGGTTCACCTCGATCGACCGGCAGATGTACTTCTTCTACGCCACCGCACTGGCCCCGTTCCTGGTGATGGGGCTGGCACTGTGCTGCGGTGATCTGCTGCGGTCGGCCGCGGCCCGGGTACGCCCCCGGCACGCCCCGGACGGCCCGGCCACGGTACGGACCGAACGACGCACGCTCGCCATCCTCGTCGTCTCCGTCTACATCGCGCTGGTCATCGCCAACTTCGTGTGGCTGTGGCCGATTCTCACCGCGAGCCCGATCTCGCCCGAGCAGTGGCACAACCAGATCTGGCTGCCCAGCTGGGGCTGATCCGGGCCTGTGCCCTCAGGCCGGGATCGCCGCGCGCGAGACGGGGCACGCCAGACACCGCGGCCCGCCGCGGCCGGTCGCGAGCACGCCGCCCGCGATCTCCAGCACCTCGATGCCGACGTCGCGGAGCCTGCGGTTGGTCTCGGTGGCGTGCGCGTAGGCGATGACCACGCCGGGTGAGACTGCCAGTGTGTTGCTGCCGTCGGCCCCGTACACCGGTAGGTCGCCGGCACCGGCGTCGAGCGCGGTGTCGATCACGCGCAGCCGCGCCAGCCCCATAGCCCGGGACGCGACGTCGGCGAACTCGGTCGGCCCGGTCACGGTGAGGTCGTCGGGACCGCCTCCGGCCACCCGGCTCACCGTGAACGTGGGAGCACAGCGCATCTGCGGATTCATCACCATCGCGTCGGTGTCGACCATGGTGGCCATGGTGCCCAGGTGCATGTACGCGCGCGACTGGGCGATCCCGACCGCGAGCACCGTGTGCGCCAGTTCGTCACGGAACAGGCTGCGCGCGAGCGCCTCGACCCCCGCCGGGGTGGTTCGTTCCCCCACCCCGACGGCCACCACACCGGGCGCGAGCAGCACCACGTCGCCACCCTCGACGGGTGCGGTGCGCGACTCGTAGGCGCGCCGGGTACCCAGGAACAGCGGATGGTGGGCGAAGACGATGTCGGTGAGGGAGGTCTCACGGCTGCGCGCGGCGAACGCGAGCCGGGTGATGGCGAATCTGTCACCCACCCAGAACGAACTGTCGCGGGTGAACATGAGATTGGGCAGCGGATCGATCACGAAATCGGTCTCGGCGTGCATGAAACGTACCAGCGACGTCGCCGACGTCCCGATCTCACCCGGCAGTTCGTCGAACGCCAGGCCCTCGATGAGCACCCGGGCCAGGTCGGCGGGCGCCAGGCCGCGCAGATACGCCGACACCTCGGCGGCCAGCGGAGGCCCCAGCCTCCGGTCGCTGACGGCCGCCGAAATCCCCTGGATGCGGGCGGCGCCGCTGTGTTCGATGGCCTGCGGCAACAGGTCACCGAGCAGCAGCACCTCCACCCCGCGTTCGCGCAGCACCTGCGCGAACGCGTCGTGTTCGGCGCGCATCTCCGACAGGGAGGGCACTACGTCGAACAGCAACCGATCGCGGTTGGCCTCGGTCAGCCTGCTCAGTTCGGCGCCCGGCCGGTGCAGCAGGACACCGCGCAGCGTACCGACCTCCGACGACACCCCAAATTCACCCATGGGATAAATCTAGGGCATGTCGCCGGCTCGTCCGGGCGTGCTCTCGGCGACCCGCGCCGGTGCCGTCTCCGGTGCGAACAGCCACATCAGCAGCGCGATCGCGGTCACCCCGCCGGTGACGGCGAATGCCGTGGTGAACCCGGCCGTCGACGCGATCAGACCGACCACGATCGGACCGCTGACCGCCCCGAGGTCGCTGGCCATCGAGAACGCGGCCAGCGCCGAGCCGCCGCGTACCCGGTTGCCCAGGACGTCGGCGAGGGTGGCCTGCTGGGTGGGGACGAACAGCCCGGACCCGAGACCCGCCACCGCCGACACCGCCACCGTCACCACGATCGACGAGGTGAAACCCATCGCGGCGGTGGCCACGGATACCACCACCAGGCCGGGCAGGATCACCGTGCGCCGGCCGTGCGCGTCCGACAGCCGCCCGGCGGTCATGATCGCCATCACGTTGCCCGCGGCATATGCGGCCAGCACCACACCGGCCAGCGCCGCGTCCTCACCGAGGCCGTCGACGACGAACAGCGGCACCACCGCCACCCGGACGCCGAACGAGGCCCAGCCGTTGGCGAAGTTCGACACGAGCACCGCACGATAGGCGCGGTTGCCCCAGGCCGCGGCCAGCGAGACGGCCACCCCACCGGTCGGCTGCCCCGACCCCGGTGTGTCGCCGTCGGCGCGCAACTGGGTGGCCACCACGATCGAGGCGATGATCAGCGCGATCGCATAGACCACGAACGGCATCCGCAGACCGAAGCCGACCAGAGCGCTGCCGATCAGCGGTCCGGTGATGTTGCCGATCAGGAAACCGGCGGAGAAGTATCCCGACACCCGGCCGCGGATGTCGTCCGGCGCCATCCGGATCAGCAAGCCCATCGCCGACACGGTGAACATCGTCGAACCGATACCGCCCAGGCCACGGAAAACCAGCAGCTGCCAGTAGTTCTGGGCGAACGCGCAGGCGAGTGTGCTGATCGCCACGATCAGCAGCCCGACCAGGTAGACGCGCCGCTCGCCGACCACCGCGATCAGCCGGCCGGCGCCGGGTGCGAAGATCAGCCGCATCACGGCGAACGCCGATACCACGGCCGAGGCGGCGGTGATCCCGACGTCGAAACTGCGGGCGAAGCTGGGCAGCGCCGGTGCGATCAGCCCGTATCCGAGGGCGATGACGACATTGGCCGACAGCAGCACCCAGATGCCGCGGGGAATGCTCCTCACTCAGATCCGTTCCGGCAGTTGATCCAACGCGGCCGCGGTCAGCGTGCGGCCGATCTCGATCAGCTCTGCCGACCGGTGGAAGTCCAAGGTGCGTGCGGATTTTCGCGGCACGCGGATCAGTACGTCGGGCGGGTGTGAGGCCGTCTGGTACCGGGCCAGCGCTTCCTGCATGATGTCGAGCGACCGGGTCAGCACCTCCACCTTGCCCATCCGGGCACGTGCGGCCGGATCCGCGTCGGCGGGCACGAGTTCACCCGTGCGGGCGTCCGGACCGTCGAGGTAGTCCGGCAGTTCCACACCGAAGCGGTCCCGGACCGATTTGACGAAGTCGTTGTCGAGCAGGGGTGCGACGTTGCGCCGCATCATCCCCGCGCTCCGCGACCCGCGCGAGGCACCCTCGTCGGGCGTGAAATCGTTGCCGAGGATCACCCCGACGGTTACATCGCTGAGCACGGCGGCGGTCGGCGCCACCGGCAGCGGGTCGAGGATGCCGCCGTCGCCGAGGATGCGTCC
>ERZ795062.2903-NODE-2903-length-10940-cov-4.603307_pt1 | contig 10940 bp, 9 predicted proteins | sample MGYA00375146_ERZ795062 | MGnify/ENA primary metagenome ERZ795062 (study PRJEB30191, sample SAMN05720281) | activated sludge metagenome | isolation source: Anaerobic digester | place: USA | collected 2015-07-16 ...
CGACCACATCCCCCGTCGCTTCGCTCGCGACCACATCCCCCGTCGCTTCGCTCGCGACCACATCCCCCGTCGCTTCGCTCGCCCGGCTCACCGACCGTGCACCTGCGGGATCGGTGTCAACAACGCCGCCGAGGGAGCGCCGTAGCCGGTGGTGCGCTGCACCGGTGTGCGACCGACGCGGGCCGCGATGTCGGCCACCTCCCGTGCCGAGAGCACCCGGCCCGCCTCCTGACCGGCCTCCGGCATCAACACACCGTCGAGCAGTAGCCCCCCGATGTCGTCGGCTCCGCCGCGCAACACGTCGAGAACCGAATCCGGGTCGAGTTTGGTCCACGCCACCTGCAGATGAGCGATACGCCCGAACGTCAGCAGGCGCGCCACCGCATGCACCGCACGCGTCTCCCGCCGCGAGGCCACACCACGGGCGCCCAGATATGCCGGTGCCGCCGACGGCAACATCGGCATGACGATCAGCTCGCTGAAGCCGTTGGTCCGTTCCTGGATCTCGTTCAGCAGACGCAGATGCGCGACCACATGCCGGGGCGACTCCACATGCCCGTACAGCAGCGTGGACGTGGAGAACAACCCCACATCGTGGGCGGCCTCGATGGTCTCGACCCACTCGGACACCGGCGGCGCCGACCCACCCGACAACCGCGCCCGCACCTGGTCGTCGAGAATCTGGGCCGCGGTACCCGGTACCGAACCCAGCCCCGCATCGCGGGCCGCACCCAGAAACGCCGCGACCGGCATATCCATCCGTGTGGCGCCGTCACGCACCTCCGGCGGCCGGAACGCGTGCAGATGGATCTCCGGTGCCGCGCGGTGGACCTGCTCGATCAACCGCAGATAACCGTCGGCGGGTGCGTCGGCCGGCAGCGGTCCCTGCATACAGATCTCGGTGGCACCCAGCCGCCAGGCCTCACCGACCAGCTCGGCCAGATCCGGCACGTCAGGGCCGCCGGCGGCGATCACCGCGGTATCGACATTGCGGTTGACCACGAACGTCAACGCGTCCGGGTCGGTCACCGACCGCCGGGCCGAATCGGCGACCGCACACAACTCGTCGAGTTCGTCGCCGTCGGCGCCGAGCAACGCCGCCCAGTCGTCGTCGGTGGGTGAGGTCGGATCGGCCGACACACGCCGCAGCGCCGCACGAACATCCGACGTCTCGGCCACCACATCCCGAGCCCACGCGCGTAGGACCATGATCACACTGTAACCACCGGGGGCTCCAGAACCACCGGGGGCTCCGGCACCCGACCCGGACGGTGGGATCGCCGCCGCATCACCGCCCCGTCAGCGTGGACCGGTGTTCAACCGTCCCGACCACAACAGGGCCAACGGCAATCCGGCCCCCACCACCACCAGCAGAAATGTCGGCAGCACAGTCGTGCCGTCCAGCGGCAACACCACATCGTGCCCGGGGCCCGCCATCGCGGCCACCATCAGCGTCAACAACCACACGATCAGCGGCGCCACCCGACCGACACCACCGGTGAACCCGGCGGCCAGCCACAGCAACACCGCATTGGCCAGCCCGGCGAGAACGGCCACCACCGGGATCGGCTCACCGAAAAACCGCTGCGGGGCGAATCCCACCGACAACAGAGCGACCGGAACCGCCGCGCACACCAGCAATCCCAGCATCACCCGGTCGAAGACGACGCTGGGCCCGGACCACGCCTCGGCCACCTCCGTGGCGATGCGCGCCAGAGACACCTTCAGCGTGCCCACCAGGGTCTGCGGCCGCGCCGGGGCGGGATCGTTCGGGGGCGCGAGAGAACCCGTGGGAGCCGATGTCGGGTTTTTGCGCTTGTCCTCAGCAGCGTCCTTGTGCTTCTTCGCCGCCGCGTTCCGGCGCTTCTTCGCCGACGCGCCGCGCCGCTTCCTCTCAGCCGCCATACCCGCAGTCCAGTCCGGCGAACAGATCGCTCTCGCGGCCCACCGCACCTGAACGCGGTCCGTCCACCTGCACGAAATGCTCCACCTCACTGATCGGGGTGAGGATGTTGTTCGACAGCGCGTACTCGGTGCCCGACGGAGCCACGGTCACCTGGGTGGCATGCGCGGCCAGCGCCGCCACCTTGCGCGCATACACCCCGCGGACATCGACCTCGGCGGTGATCACATCGTCGGGACAGCGCGGCAGCTCACCCTCGTGCGGCATCCGCCAGCCCGACGGCACGCGTCCCGCCGCCGCCCGCAGACCCGACTCCAGTGCGCTCTGCCCGGTCACCGACTCGTACACCTTGATGTCGGTGCCGAGCCGACCGCGGGCGATCGGCAACGCCGCCGCGGTCACCTCGTGCACCCGCACATGATCGGGATGCCCATAGGTTCCGGCAGGGTCATAGGTGACGACCACCTGCGGGGCGAACTCGGTGATGATGTCGGCCAGCAAGGCCACCGGCGCGTCCAGCGGCGCCTGCACCAGCGCGCGCGGATGCCGCGCCGACGGCGAGCCGGCCATCCCCGAATCGCGGAAATGTCCGGCACCGCCCAGGAACCGGGGCCGCAGCACCCGTTCGGCCGACGCATCGGGTGGACTCAACGCCGCCAATGCCGTGGTGAGTTCGAAGATGCGGAACCCGCCGAGCTGATCGGCTCCGCCGTCGGCGACGAGTTGCGCCCACCGGTCACCGATCACCTCCCCCTCCTCGCCCAGGGTGAAGGTCACCACCGCTACCTGCGCGCCCTCGGCCAGATAGCGGGCGATCGTGCCACCGGTCATGATCGTCTCGTCGTCGGGATGGGCATGCACCAGCAGCAGCCTGCGACCTGCCGTCACCGATTCATCCACACTCGCACCCTTCTTGTTCGATTCCCGTCGCCGCGCTCGCCCCGGTCGACTTCCCCGTCGCTGCGCTCGCCCCGGTCACGGGCGTCACTTCTGATCCCACAGGTCGGCATCACCGAAGATCCCCACCTGGATCGGTCCGGACAACGGCACGCCGGTCACCTGATCGGTCACCCCGACCAGCGACAACTCCTGATAGATCGGCAGATACACCGACTGCGCGGCCAGCAGCGGCTCGGCCTCTTCCAGCAGCGGAGCCGGATCCTGCGCCGACAGCGCCGCGCGCGCCAGCCTGATCAGCTCCTCGTCGCACAACCCGGACGTGTTGCTGATGTAGTCCGAATCCGCACCGTCGGCCGGAACACCCGACGACGAGGGCCCCGCGCCGGGCGTCGACGTGGGCGCCGGTGACCCGGGGGATGAACCTGCGGGTGTCGTCGGCGCCGTCGGGGAGCCGGACACCTCCGCGTCGGCCGATTCGGATTTAGGTGCCGCACAGTCGACCTGCGAGGCGAACGTGACGGCCGGCGGCATACCCAGCCCGGTCCAGCCGACCACCAGATCGACCTCCGACTCCATCAGCGCCGACCCATACAGTTCATTGCCGGCCAGCAGTCGCGTGCGGGCACGAAGACCCATCGCACGCAGCTGATCGACGATCGTCGCCGCCGCCGATGTCGCACGCGGATCCCCCGAGATCGCACCGACCCGGATCGTCAGGTCGCGGCCGTCCTTCTGGAACGGCGCCACCCCCACCGGGACCGACGGCACATCGGAATCGTCGCGCTCGGTGCTCTCACCCGTGGTGCCGCTGACCTCACTCGCCGGGGCGCCGCTCTCGCCCGCCGTGCCGGACGGCACCCCGGACGCATCCGGTGACGACGGACCCGGCGCGCCGGTCGTCGTCGGGGACTGCGGCACCGTCGACGACCCCGGCACCCCATCGCTTCCCGAGTCACCGCCGCTTCCCGAATCACCGCCGTCCACCGAATCCTCGTCGGCGTCGTCGGTGACCACCGGACCGCGCACATATCCGGCGTCGGTCAGCAACGTCTCGATGCGCGCCTTGTCCGGACGTTGCCTGTCGACGGGCCGGTAACCGGCGTCCGAGGGCGCGTACACCGTGTTGGCGAATCGTGTGGCCACCTCGTCGCCGGCTGCCGCGAACGTCACCACCTGCGGGTCGATCACGCCCAGGATCGCGGTGCGCACACCCAGCTCGCGCATCGCCGGGGTGCGGGTGTTGGCGCTGACGGTGAGCGCCCGCGGTACCGGATTGCGGCGGGTCGCGGTACCCGGCACCGCCGACAGCTCAGCCTGGGTCGACTGCCCGCTGGGAAAGTTCACGATCGCCGAGTCACGTACCCGGATGGAGGCGACCATCTGCGGCACGGTACCGGCACGGCGCAGCACAACCTGATCGAGCTCGGAGGGCTGTGCCCAGTATCGGTCGTTGCGGATGAGCCGGACCTCGTCACGGGTCTGGTCGATCGAGCGGATCAGGAACGGGCCCGCCGACACCGGCATCCCGCTGTCCATGCCGGTCTCGAATCCCGACGGCGTGCCGCGCAGGACGTGGCTGGGCAGCAGACCGGTGAACAGTTCCCGCCACGCGGGGAAGGCGGCGGCGAAACGCACCTCGACGGTCTTGCCGCCCGAACTCGTGGCGACCGAGTCGATGAGCCGGTAGCCGGCCGGGGCCACGGTGCCCGGCCGGCGCGACATCTGCTTCCACAGGTAGCTGAAGTCATCGCCGGTCACCGGGAGCCCGTCGGACCATTGGGCGTTCTTGTGGATCCGGTAGGTGACGGTGAACGGTTCGGTCCTGGTGACCTCGGCCGAGGTGACGAAATCCTCCTGCAGGTCCCATCGGATGCCGGTGGGTGTCTGGACGGGCGCGAACACACTCGGCAATGTCATCGCCGCGATCGCCGTGGTCACCACACCCTGGTCGGCGGCCAGATGCGGGTTGAATCCCGCACCGATCGATCCGGTGGCGACATAGATGGTCTTGTCGTCCGGGTAGGGCACCGGGGTGGCCGGGGGGGCCGTCTCCCGCACCGGTGGGGGCGGGTCGGCACTGCATCCGGCTATCAGCAGAATCGCCGTGGCGAGCGCGGGTAGCACCGCCTTGCGTCGTTCGCGCACCCGTCGCATCTCCTTCGGAGTCGTACCGGACCACGTGACTGTGACCGTGGTGGATCGGGCGCCGTCACGCCCTGATCCACCACAGTAGGCGGTGCCGGCCCCCTGCTTGGTCGAAGTCACAGCCCGTTCGGACTCACAGCCCGTTCGGACTCACAGGCCGCCCGGCCCGCAGACTGTCAGCCCGCAGACCCTCAGCCCGCAGACCCTCAGCCCGCAGACTGGTCGCGTGCCTTGGCGCGCGAACGCTCGCGGGCACGCGTTGAGGAATCCAAGTGCAACTTGCGTACCCGCACCACCTCGGGCGTGACCTCGACGCACTCGTCGGCGGCGCAGAACTCCATCGCGCCCTCGAGGTCGAGTTGCATCGGCTTGGCGAGGGTCTCCATCACGTCGGCCGACGACTGCCGCATGTTGGTGAGCTTCTTCTCCCGGCACACGTTGATGTCGAGGTCCTCGGCGCGCGGGTTGATGCCCACGACGTGGCCCTCGTAACTGTCGTCGCCCGGGTTGACGAAGAAGGTGCCACGGTCGGCGAGCTGGATCATCGCGTACGGGGTGACACTGCCGGCACGGTCGGACACCAGCGAACCGGTGTGCCGGGCGCGGATCTCCCCGGCCCACGCGTCATATCCGTTGAACACGGCGTTGGCGATACCGGTGCCGCGGGTCTCGGTCATGAAGTCGGTACGGAAACCGATCAGGCCACGCGAGGGCACGACGAACTCCAGGCGCACCCAGCCGGTACCGTGGTTGTTCATCTGCTCCATCCGGCCCTTGCGGGCGGCCAGCAGCTGGGTGACCGCGCCCAGGTACTCCTCGGGAACGTCGACGGTGAGATGCTCGAACGGCTCGTGCACCTTGCCGTCGACCTTCTTGGTCACCACCTGCGGCTTGCCGACGGTCAGTTCGAAGCCTTCGCGGCGCATCTGCTCCACCAGGATCGCGAGCGCCAGTTCACCACGGCCCTGTACCTCCCACGCGTCGGGGCGGCCGATGTCGAGCACCCGCAGCGAGACGTTGCCGATGAGCTCGGAGTCGAGGCGGCTCTTGACCATGCGGGCGGTCAGCTTGTGCCCGGACACCCGGCCGGCCAGCGGCGAGCTGTTGGTGCCGATGGTCACCGAGATCGCGGGTTCGTCGACCGTGATGCGCCGCAGCGGGACCGGGTTCTCCAGATCGGCGAGGGTGTCGCCGATCATGATCTCGGGCATACCGGCGACGGCGACGATGTCACCGGCGACGGCGGACTCCGCGGGCGCCCGGTCGACGCCGACGGTGGCGAGCAGTTCGGTGATCTTGGCACGTTCGACCACGGCTTCGCCGTCGACCTCGCGGCACCACGACACCTGCTGTCCCTTGCGCAGAGTGCCGTTGTGGATGCGCACCAGGGCCAGCCGGCCCAGGAACGCCGACGCGTCGAGGTTGGTGACGTGCGCCTGCAACGGCGCTGCGGGATCGCCCTTGGGCGCGGGCACGTATTCGAGCAGCACATCGAAGAACGGGTCGAGGTTCTCCCCCGCCGGCACCTCGCCGTCGGCGGGCTGCTCGGTGCTCGCGATACCGGCCCGGCCGGAGGCGTACAGAACCGGCAGTTCAAGGGCGAGTTCGGCCGCCTCGGCGGCCTCGTCGTCGAGATCGGAGGCCAGGTCGAGCAGCAGGTCCTGACTTTCGTCGACGACCTCCTGGATACGGGCGTCGGGGCGGTCGGTCTTGTTGACCACCAGAATCACCGGCAGCGACGCCGCCAGCGCCTTGCGCAGCACGAAACGGGTCTGCGGCAGCGGACCCTCGGAGGCATCGACCAGCAGGACGACACCGTCGACCATCGACAGACCGCGCTCGACCTCGCCGCCGAAGTCGGCGTGGCCGGGGGTGTCGATGACGTTGATGACGAACTCGGTGCCGTCGGGCTGTCGACGGTGCACCGCGGTGTTCTTGGCGAGAATGGTGATGCCCTTCTCGCGTTCGAGGTCACCGGAGTCCATGACCCGGTCGACGAGTTCGGCTCGCTCGCCGAAAACCCCGGACTGGCGGAGCATCGCGTCGACCAGCGTGGTCTTACCATGGTCGACGTGCGCGACGATCGCGACGTTACGGAAGTTGGGGGCAGCGCTCACTGACTCTCTTTCCAGGTGTTGGGCAGTAGTGAACCGGCCGTGATCGGCAGGTCAACCGGCCTATGGTACCGCTTGGGTGCTGTGCGACGCCGATCACAGGGTTACGGGGGCATTTATGTTAGGCGGTGCTAACGTGAATCCATGGGCAAGGTGAATCCCGCGAAGGTCGGGGGCCTGAAGGCGAAGAAGAAGTGCTGCCGCAAGAAGACGCGGTGTGTGCGCTGCCCCGTCGTGATTCACCGGATGGGCAAACTCGACACCCGTCACATGTCTAAGAAGGAACTCACCCACGCCCTGAAGAAGGCCCGCGCCGCCTGATCTCAGGCGAGCAGCTCCAGCAGGTCCGGCACCCACGCCGTGTCCGCCGGCACCAGCTCACCGGCGGCGGCCATCGCCCGTAGCCGGCCGGCATCCACCCAGCACAGCGCCGTGTGATCGAGGGCCCGCGGCGGCGGCCCGGCCAGACGCGCGCGCAGGGCCACCAGTTCCAGTCCTGGCCGCAACACCACCGCCGCACCCACCTGCTCACCCGCCTCGATCGCGGTGCCGAGTTCCTCGGCGATCTCCCGCTCCAGCGAGGACCGTCGGCTCTCGCCGTCCTCCACCTTGCCACCGGGCAGTTCCCACAGCCCGGCGACCTCCGGCGGATAGCGGCGCTGCGCGAGCAGCAGCATTCGCGACGTGTCGTCGATGATGGCCGCCGCCACGACGATCCTGTTCACCGCCGCACCCCCGGGTCCGTCCGGGCATCCGGCCCGGCCCGATCCGGCCCCACTACCGCGACGCGGTCGGCGTCCAGCCGCAGGCACACCAGGTCGCCGGGAGCTATCCGGTCCGATCGCGAGGTCACCGCGATCACCTCATCACCGACATCCGGGTGCGGGCGCACATCCAACCGCACCCCACCGGGCAGCACCGCGACATGCATCACCTCCGCCGGCGTCGAGCCGGCCCCGGTATCGCCGGTAACAGATTTCTCGCTCCCGGAAATAGGTTCGGCAACAACAGATTCTGGACGCAAACCGAGACGTACCACACCATCGGGGACGTCGAGGACGACCCGGCCGAGCGCGCAGTCCGCCACACCGCCGGACACCGTGGTGTCGAGAATCGTTGTGATACCCAGGAATCGGGCCGTCCACTCGTCGATCGGACTGCGCCACAGGTGGGCCGGGGTGTCGGTCTGCACGATCTGCCCGTCCCGCATCACCGACACCCGATCGGCCATCAGCGCGGCCTCCGTGTGATCATGGGTGACGATGACGGTGGGCGTACGGGTCTCGCGCACGATGGCCGCGATATCGACGGCGAGTCGGTCGCGGAGCAATTTGTCGAGCGCGGCCAGCGGTTCGTCGAGCAGGAGAAGCCGGGGCCGCGGGGCCAGCGCCCGGGCGAGTGCCACCCGCTGCGCCTGCCCACCGGAGATCTCGCGCACCGATCTGCCGCCGAGGCCGGCCAAGCCGACCAGCGACAGCATCTCCTCGACCCGGGCGTCGATGTCGCGGCGACGCCAGCGGCGCATCTTCAGCCCGTAGGCCACGTTCGCGGCCACCGACCGGCCGTCGAACAACTGCCCGTCCTGGAACACCACCCCGAAATCCCGCCGGTGCGCCGGCACCGAGGCCAGGTCCTGACCGTCGAACGAGATCCGTCCGGCAACCACCGGTTCGAGTCCGGCTATGGCCCGCAGCAGCGTCGACTTCCCGCACCCCGACGGACCGAGCAGCGCCGCTGCCGGTGCCTGCGCACCGACCGACCAGCTCAGGTCGTCGATCACTACGTCGGCGCCGTAGCGCACCGCGATCGAGTCGATCTCCAGCATCAGATCACCGCCCGTATCCCGGGCCGATCCGACTGCCCCGTACGGGAGCGGTGCGGCCGCGGACCGAACAATTCGATGACACCGACGGCGATCGCGGTGACAACCACCAGCAGCATCGCCGAGGCCATCGCCGTGGCCAGATTGTCCGCACCCGGGCGGCTCAGGGCCGAGCCGATGAGCACGGGCAGTGTCGTGGTGTCCGGCTGGGCCAGGAATCCGGTGGCGCCGAACTCGCCGAGCGCCATCACGAAGGCGAAACCGCCCGCCGCACCGAGCGATCGACCGATCGTCGGCAGGTCGATGGTGATGAACACCCGCCACGGCGAGGCGCCGCACACCACCGCGGCCTGCCGCAGCCTGGGCGGCACCGACGCCAGCGCCGGCAGCAGTACCCGGATCACGAACGGCACGGCGATGAGCGCCTGCACACACGGAATGACCAGCGGCGACGCCGCCACCCGGGCAGGTAGTTCCGACAGCGCGATCAGATATCCGAAACCCAGGGTGACGGCGCTGACACCCAGCGGAATCATCGCCAGGACGTTGCCGACCACGGCCACCGCCCCCGAGGCCCGATGCAGGGCGAGCGCCCCGAGCGTCCCCACCACCGTCGCGATGAGGGTCGCCGAGGCCGCGGTGGTCAGCGAGTAGCCGACGGTGTCGAGTGGGCTGATGCCGTTGACGCCGTCGGCCAGCGCCCGATACCCGCGCAGCGTCCAGCCGCCGTCGGCGGCGGGCCGCACCGACCGGATCGCCAGCACCAGCAACGGCCCCACCAACAGCACCACGGTGTAGACGACGGCAGCGGCCACCGGCACCCACCCCAGACCGTGCGGCCGCCGCCGGTGCGCCGGTCCCCCCGCCGCCCCGGACGCGGACGGATCGGTGAAGATCCTGGTGAGCAGCAGGGCCGCGATCACCACCACGATCTGCAGCAACGACAGCGCCACCGCCTCGGGAATCCGGAAGTAGCTGATTGCCTGCTGATAGATCTCGGTCTCCAGCGTCCGCAGCCTGCCGTCGCCGAGAATGATGACCACGCCGAAACTGGTGGAGCAGAAAAGAAACACCAGCGACGCCGCGGCCCCGATCGCCGGCAGCAACGGCGGCAACAGCACCGTGACGAATGCCCGCACCGGGGTCGCACCGAGACAGCGTGCGGCCTCCGCGGCGCGGGTTGCCTGCGAGCGCAGCGCCGCCCCGACGACCCGCACGAACACGGCGACGTTGAGGAACACGTGCGCGATCAGCACGGCCCAGAAGCCGGACTCGATGCCCAGCCCGGCGAGCGGACCGGTGAACACGGCCCGGAAGACGATGCCGACCACCACCGTGGGCAGCACGAAGGGCACGGTCACCACCATCATCAGCAGACTCGAGCCGGGCAGGTCCACCCGCGCCACGAGCCAGACGACGGGAATGGACACGACCGCGACCAGAATGGTCGAGGCGAGCGCCTGCCCGAGAGTGATCGCGAGCAATTCGAACGCGTCGGCGTTGCCCAGCAGTTCACCGATCCCGGCCCCGTCGGAGGTGATGACGGCGCGGTGGACCAGCGCGAGCACCGGCCACCCGAAGAACACCGCGACGAACAGCGCCGGTACCAGCGTGATCAGTGCCGGTACCCAACGGCCGGACAGCCGGGGCAGTGGCACGCGGGACATCAACGCCCGACGGCGTCTCGCCACTGCTGCAGCCACTGTTCACGGTTCTTGGCGATCACCGCGGGCGGAATCTTGACCGTCCACGACGGGACGGGCGCCCGGTCCTGCCAGCCGTCGGGCAGCGGCGTGTCCTTTTGCACCGGATACACGTACATCGATGAGGGCAGCTCACGCTGCACGGTCTGACTCACCATGAAGTCGACGACCTTGCGGGCACCGGCGGCGTTCTTGGCCCCTTTGAGGACCCCGACGTACTCGACCTGGCCGAAGCAGCTGTCGAGCAGTGCCGAGGTTCCGGGGGTGGCGGCCGGCGACGACGCGTAGGACAGCACGATCGGTTTCTGGCCGCGTCCCTCGCCGGCCGAGAACAGCTGGTTGTAGGCGATCTC
>ERZ795062.2905-NODE-2905-length-10937-cov-7.405073_pt1 | contig 10937 bp, 14 predicted proteins | sample MGYA00375146_ERZ795062 | MGnify/ENA primary metagenome ERZ795062 (study PRJEB30191, sample SAMN05720281) | activated sludge metagenome | isolation source: Anaerobic digester | place: USA | collected 2015-07-16 ...
GCTTCTTTGTTTACCGGCATTGCGGTTGTTTTTCTTTTTAGGTTCTTGAATGGCTGAACTTGCCTTCGGTGTGACATCCTTGGCCACTTTTGGAGCCTTTGGAGGGTTCTTGGCAAATTCTTCTTCGATTTGCTTGCGAATCTTTGGCTTTATCACAAAGTTGGTAATGGCTTGTTGGATGATACCAAACAGACCCCCAACTACCCAGTAGAGAGTTACACCTGCTGGAGATGACCAAGAGAAGAACATGATCATGAGTGGATTCAGCAGCATGATGGAGCGGCTTTGTTTTTTCTGTTCTTCGTCCATACCGACCTGCATGAGGAGAGATTGGGCAAAGTAGAAGAGTCCAGCTAGGGCAATCAAGACCAGGCTTCGGCTTCCAAGATTGATTCCCATAAATTTAGCTTCTGCAATCCCGTCGGTATAGCGGGCAGCAAAGAAGAGCGCTGAGAAGAAGGGCATCTGGATGAGCAGTGGTAGGCAACCTATTCCGCCGAACATGCTGACACCGTATTCTTTTTGAGCGGCGAAATAAGCCTGTTGGGCAGCCATTTGTTCCGCCTGGGTGCTGGCAGTCTTCATTTTTTCCTGAAGAGGAGCCAGAATTGGTTTAAGATAGTTCATCTTTTCAGACTGGATGCTGGCCTTCCAAGATTGGTAGAGACCCAGCGGCAGGATCAAAATACGTACCAGAAGGGTCACGATAATAATTCCAACACCAAATCCCAAGCCTTGATTTTCAGCAAAGTAGGTGATGACATTGGCCATGGGTTGACCGATTAGGTCCCAGACCCAGCCTGTAGGGTTTCCGCTTTTGTCTACACTCACGCAGCCAGATAGAAAGAGCAAACTTGATAGGGCAAAGCCCGATAACAAGATACGTTTGATTTTATTCACGATATTATTTCCTTTTTTTTTCAAGATAAATTCTATTTTACTGGTTTTTGGCCAATTATTCAAGTCAGACCTCAGTTGGCCATCCTAAAATCGGTAAAATCTTCAAAGTTGGCCATGGTGACATCCAAATAGGTGACCTTGGCCATGCGGGAAGGGCCTTTTCGGATTTCATGGATGAATTTACTGAGTTTTTCTGAATTGTCCGACTGAGCCAATATTGTGACCGTGCCATCCTCGTTATTCCAGACACGACCATAGATGTCGCCGATTTCCATGGCTAAAAACTGAACTGCCCAGCGAAAACCAACACCCTGCACACGACCGGAGGCAATCATTTTGACCTTTCTCATGTTCCTATCCTCCTATCTCTTTGACAAGAACTTTACTTTATTATATCATTGTTGGCAAAGAAAGAAAATGGGGAACTGCATGGACATTATTCGTTCAAAAAGCAATCAGCTAATCAAACAAACCAAGAAATTGCTTCAGAAAAAATATCGGAAAACTTCTTATTTGATTGATGGCTGGCATTTGCTGGAGGAAGCCCAAAAGTCGGGGGCTCAGATTGAACAGATTTTTGTAACAGAAGAAGGCTTACACCGACTAAACCAACCAGAACTGGTCAAGCTTGTCAGTCCAGAAGTACTGGCGGAATTGTCTGATAGTGTGACCCCTCAAGGGGTCGTCGCCCAGCTCTCTCTGCCGCAGCAAGAACCGCCTGGTCAGTTATCGGGGAAATTTTTGGTCTTAGAAGATGTCCAGGATCCAGGCAATGTCGGAACCATGATTCGGACGGCGGATGCGGCTGGCTATGATGGAGTCTTTATTTCTGAAAAATCAGCAGATATTTATAGCATGAAGGTCTTGCGGTCTATGCAGGGCAGCCACTTTCATCTGCCGATTTTTCGGGTTAATATGTCAGAACTGCTCCAGCTTTTTCGGGCCCAAGACATCCCTGTTTTTGCAAGCACCCTTTCTCAGGATTCGATGGACTATAAAGAAGTGACGGTCCCCACTTCCTTTGCACTAGTTATGGGCAATGAGGGGCAGGGAATTTCCGATTTGATGGCCCAAGAAGCTGATCAGTTGGTTCACATTTCCATGCCCGGTCAGGCAGAAAGTCTTAATGTGGCCGTAGCAGCAGGAATTTTATTATTTAGTTTTATTTAAGTAATTAAGAGTAAACTATGCTATAATAATTTCAGGAACGAGGTGAAACCATGACAGCCTATCTAAAGGATGTAGAATATATGGAGCATGTCGGCCACTTGATCGATTCGGCAAAGGTGCAACGTTTGGGAGAAATTACCCATCATTACCATTCGACCCGACTAGAACATTCCATCAATGTGTCTTACACCAGCTATAAACTGGCCAAGAAATTTGGCTGGGATGCCAAATCCACTGCTAGAGGTGGTCTCTTGCATGATTTGTTCTTTTATGACTGGCGAGACACAAAGTTTAACAAGAGCCATGCCTGGATTCATCCCCGAATCGCAGTCAGAAATGCTCAAAAGTTAACGTCACTAAACAAAATCGAAAAAGATATTATTGTCAAACACATGTTTGGGGCGACCATTGCGCCACCGCGCTATAAGGAAGCCTGGATTGTGACCTGTGTGGACAAGTATTGGGCCGTAAGAGAAGCGACCCTACCCTGGCAGCATAAGTGGAAAAATCGGAAGATTCTTCGTCTGAAAATGCCATAAACAAGTTTTTAAAGGAGATATATCATGAATAACAATCCAATCATTATGGAGCAGTCTGAGATTACTGCCCTTAACCGTTTCTTTGCAAAAATTTATGGCTACGTAGCTGTCGGTGTGGGGCTTTCAGCCCTTGTGGCTTATTTGTCCCTGACAGTATTTTTTGAAGCAACCCTTAATCTTGTGATGGGTGGTCGCTTTGTTATCTGGGGCATTATGATAGTAGAGATTGCTTTAGTTCTCTTTGCTTCAACAGCAGCAGCTAAAAATAGCCCCATGGCACTACCTCTCTTTATCGCCTACTCGGCACTGAATGGTTTTACAATCAGTATTGTTCTCTGGGCTTATACAGGTGAAACAGTCCTTCTATCCTTTGTCACTGCAGTCGGTATGTTTGCAGTTATGGCCATTATCGGTGCAACGACCAAGAAGAATTTATCGGCCATGGGCCAAGCTCTGATTGCGGCATTGATTGGTGTCATCATTGCGAGTGTGGTCAATATGTTCTTGCAAAGTTCTGGTATGAGCTTCATCATTTCATTGATTTCAGTGGTGATTTTCGCAGGCTTGATTGCCTATGACAACCAACGCATTCGCTATGTTTTTGAGGAGACAGGCGGTAATGTTCAAGAAGGTTGGGCCATTTCACTAGCACTGCAACTCTATCTTGACTTTGTCAATCTCTTCCTCAATCTGCTCCGTGTTCTTGGTCGCAGAGACTAAGCCAACTACAAAGCCACCAGTTTGTCTGGTGCTTTTTTCTTTTTCAGGTTAGGCCTATGTCAAATGGTAGGCTTTGTGATATAATAGTAAAAAATTTGATGAGGTAGAGACATGACCAAGATACCCTTTGTGACCGCAGAACAACTAGATGCTATTACTGCCCAGTTTCCAACACCTTTTCACCTCTATGATGAAAAGGGGATCCGAGAGACAGCCCGAGCCGTTAATGCGGCCTTTGCCTGGAATCCAGGATTTAAGGAATATTTCGCTGTTAAGGCGACGCCGACACCTGCCATTTTGAAAATTTTACAGGAAGAGGGCTGCGGAGTGGACTGTGCCACTGATACGGAATTGGTCATGGCCGATCGCCTGGGCTTCAAGGACATCTGCTTTACCTCCAATGTGACCAAGGCCTCAGAGTATCAGTTGGCCCGTAAGGTCAATGCCATCATCAATCTGGATGCTTACGAACACATTGCCTTTTTGGAAGAAGTAGCTGGCCTGCCTGAGACGGTTTCGCTCCGTTACAATCCTGGCGGTGTCTTCTCACTGGGGACAGACATCATGGACCATCCAGAAGAGTCCAAGTTCGGGATGACCAAGGCCCAGTTAATCCAAGGCTACAAGGACTTGAAGGCCAAGGGAGTTCAAAAATTTGGTCTCCATGCCTTTCTGGCCTCCAATACCGTCACCAATGACTACTATCCGACCCTGGCTGCCCAGCTTTTTGAACTGGCTGTGGAGATTAAGGAAACCACGGGAGTTGAATTGGACTTTATTGACCTATCAGGGGGCATTGGAGTAGACTACAGCCCTGAAAACCAGCAAAATGATATTGCCATCATTGGGGCCGGTGTCCATGCCCAATTCGATGCGATTTTGGTGCCAAATGGCCTGGGCAAGGTGAAGATTTATACCGAACTAGGCCGCTTCATGTTGGCGCCACATGGCCACCTGGTCACCAAGGTCCTCCACATAAAGGACACCTATCGCCGCTATGTTGGCGTGGACGCTTCTGCAGCCAACCTCATGCGGCCGGCCTTTTACGGGGCCTACCACCACATCACCAATATCTCCAATCCAGATGGCCCCTTGGAAGTGGTGGATGTGACGGGCAGCCTCTGTGAGAATAATGATAAGTTTGCCAAACATCGGGAGTTGCCTCAGGTCCGCGTTGGGGATACCCTCATCATCCATGATGCAGGTGCCCACGGCTTCTCCATGGGCTACAATTACAATGGCCGCCTCCGTTCGGCTGAGATTCTCCTGAAAGAGGATGGCAGCTCTCGCTTGATTCGCCGGGCGGAAACCATGGAGGATTATTTTGCAACCATCTCTGGCTTTGATTTCTAGGAATTTGGAGGTGATTTGCAATTGTCAATCACCTGGGAATTTGGTATAATGAGAGGAATACAATCTAAGGAGATAGAAACAACATGAATCTTGGTTTAGCCATTTTATTGATCATCATAGCTTTGGCAGGTGGAGTCCTTTTGGGGATGTTTATCGCCCGCAAACAAGTTGAAAAGATGATTGCTGATAAGCCGATTTTAGATGAGAATGCCCTTCGTGTCATGATGACCCAGATGGGCCAAAAGCCGAGCGAAGCAAAGGTACAACAGGCTTTCCGTCAAATCAAGGCCCAGCAAAAACAAGCTGTAAAGAAAAAATAAGAATAATGGGACTGGGATACACTCCCAAGTCCCTTTTTGGAGCCAGCTGGCGAGAAGTGCAAGGAGAAGGCTGTCAAGCTTTTCTTGAAAGTAGAGAAAGAATGGACGAGGGCTAGGAATGAGGCCCCAACTAGCTAAGAATATGGATAATCGACCAATCGGATTTTTGGATTCTGGTGTAGGAGGGCTGACGGTGGCCCGTGAGCTCATGCGCCAGCTTCCCCACGAAGAAATAGTATACATCGGCGATTCGGCTAGGGCTCCCTATGGTCCAAGACCGGCCGAGCAAATCAGGACCTTTACTTGGGAATTGGTCAACTTCTTGCTGACCAAGAATGTCAAAATGATTGTCTTTGCCTGCAATACCGCAACAGCCGTGGCTTGGGAAGAGGTCAAGGAGAAATTGGATATTCCTGTCTTGGGGGTCATATTACCAGGTGCATCAGCAGCCATCAAGGCCACCCAAACTGGGAAGATTGGCGTCTTGGGGACACCCATGACCATCCAATCCGACATTTACAGACAGAAGATTCAAGCTCTCTCCCCAGGTACTGAGGTGGAAAATCTGGCCTGTCCCAAATTTGTCCCCCTGGTAGAATCCAACAACTACCAGTCCAGCCTGGCCAAAAAAGTGGTTTATGAAACCTTGCGTGGTATGGCTGGTAAGGTGGACACAGTGGTGCTGGGCTGTACCCACTATCCCCTTTTGCGGCCCATCATCCAAAATGTTATGGGCAAGGGAGTCAAGCTCATTGATTCTGGAGCAGAGTGCGCCCGGGATATCTCGGTCTTGCTCAATTATTTTGAAATCAACCGGAGTCGGACAGCAGAGCCTCTCCATCATACCTTTTACACAACGGCCAGCCCAGCAGCCTTTCGAGAAATTGCGGAAGACTGGTTGGCCATGGATCTGACAGTGGAGCATGTAACCCTATGACAGAAAAGATTTACGAATACAGAGATGAAAAGAACTGGTTTATCGGAACCTGGGCAGGCTTCAATTACTTTACCTGCTTTGGGGACGACCAGGTCTTCGAAGCAATCCAGAAGGATTTTCATCACTTGCTGGACCAGCTTCAGGAGTCTGGTCTGCAAATCCATGTGGTGTCCTATCAGTCCCGTTTTCGCCTCTTATCCTTTTTGATCCAGATGATCAAGGACAAGACCCATCGCCCCTTGGAGCTGCGCCAGCAGGCTGGTGCCATCCTAGTGACGGAAGGCGATAGATTAGTAGCCCTTTATCTGCCAGAAAAGGGCCTGCCCTTGACAGACTTTTTTGGCCAGACCGTTGAGACGGCCTCTGATTTGGGGGATTCTATCCTCATTGCCACCAAGAATGAGGGCAAGACTAAGGAGTTCCGCCAATTCTTTGCCCAGCTGGGTTACAAGGTAGAAAATCTCAATGCCTACCCAGATCTTCCGGATGTGGCCGAAACGGGCCTGACTTTTGAAGAAAATGCCAGGCTCAAGGCGGAAACCATTGCAGAGCTGACGGGCAAGATGGTTTTGGCTGATGATTCGGGGCTCAAGGTGGATGTCTTGGGCGGTATGCCAGGTGTCTGGTCAGCCCGTTTTTCAGGACCAGATGCCACCGATGCCAGCAACAATGCCAAGCTCCTGCATGAATTGGCCATGGTCTTTGAACCAAAAGATCGGAGCGCTCAATTCCACTGTACCCTGGTGATGGCGGCCCCAGGAACCCAAAGTCTGGTGGTCGAAGCGGACTGGGAGGGCTACATTGCTACCGCCCCTCAGGGCGAGAATGGCTTTGGCTATGACCCGCTCTTTCTTGTAGGAGAAAGTGGCAAAACATCGGCTGAACTGAGCTTGGATGAAAAAAATAAGATATCCCATCGGGCGAAAGCCTTAGAAAAATTAGTGGAGGCCTTTCCATCATGGCAAGAGGAACTAGCAAAACAATTTTAGTCATGAGTGATTCTCATGGCAATCGGGACATTGTTCAAGAACTCAAAGACTATTATGGTGGCAAGGTCGATGCCATCTTCCATAATGGGGATTCGGAACTGCCTAGTTCAGATCCCATCTGGCAAGGAATCGCAGTGGTCGAAGGGAACTGTGATTACGATGGCGGCTATCCTGCTCGACAGGTCACTGACCTGGCTGGACTGCGAATTGCCCAGACCCACGGCCATCTCTACCGCATCAACTACACCTGGCAGAATTTGGACTACTGGGCCCAGGAGGTAGATGCAGACCTCTGCCTCTATGGGCATCTGCATGCAGCAGCAGTGGAGAAAAGGGGAAAGACTGTCTTTCTCAATCCAGGCTCTGTTCAGCAGCCTAGAGGGCCCATTCAGGTCAAACTCTATGCCCTGGTGACCTTCTCCGATGACTGCATTTCTGTCCGCTTTTACAGTCTGGACCACAAAGAATATACGCCACTTGCAAAGGATTTTCCACGATGATTTCACCAAAGATTGAACAATTTTTATTGGAGCAGGAAGAAACCTTCCTCACTCCCGCAGACAAGCTGGCCGTTATCATTGATAGCCACAATATGGACCATGCCAAGTTGCTCCTCAGCCATATGAGTTTTTCACGTGTACCTGTGGTCACCGAGGACAATCGCTTTGTTGGTACTATCGGACTCAATGAAATTATCCAATACCAGGCAGAAAATGAGCTGAGTGATGAAGAATTATATCAGGATATTTCTCTCATTGCTAAAAGAGATGTGGCTACTGTGAAGGAGAATTACGAACTGGCAGACATCTTGCGCAAGCTTATTGATGAATCCTTCCTGCCAGTTTTGGGGGAAAATGATGAGTTTTTAGGCATTATCACCAGAAAAGCTATTCTGAAAGCCTTCAATGCCTTGGTGCATGGTTTTGACATCGTCGAGAAAAACAAGTAGTATGGAAGAATATATTTCAACCTTTTTAGCAGGCAAAGATTTAGCGAAAAATTCTCGCTTGGCCTATTTCTATGATCTCCAACAGTTTGTAGAACTTTGCCAAAATCAGGTTTCAAAGGCTAAACTGGCCATCTATCAAGCTGCCATCCAGGACTGCAAACCCAGTGTCCAAAAGCGCAAGCAATCTGCTGTCAATCAGTTTTTGTTTTTTCTGTATGAGGAAGGATATTTAGACCGTTTTTACAAATTAAAGTCCAGTCAATCAAGCAAGCGTAATCATCAACCGCTGCCACAAAAAACGGATGATTTGTCCCTGCTTTGGCAGGAAACATCCTATCAAACTGGTCAGTTGATTGCCCTTCTAATAGTTAGTCTGGGGCTAATCCCTAGTGAGATTACTAATCTGCGTCAGGAATATCTCAATCTGGAGTTTCAAATGATGACTCTTGTAAAAGATCAGGATAGACGGATTATATCCCTACCGAAAGAGATTCTTCCTTATTTGAAAGAGCAACCTGCGGGAACCTATCTCTTTGATAAAAAAGGGCAGCCCTATTCCCGCCAGTGGTTTTTCAATCGACTATCAGAATTTGTGGCTTCGATAGGACATCGGGAATGGACAGCTCAATACTTGCGTGATCAGTTTATTTTGGCTGAATTAGCCAAGGGAAAAAGTCCCGATGATCTGGCCAAGCAACTAGGGCTGAAATCACGGATGAGCTTAGAAAAATATAGATAATGGATATAAAGTTAAAAGATTTTGAGGGGCCACTAGATTTGCTCCTCCATCTGGTTTCCAAGTACCAGGTAGACATTTATGAAGTCCCAATTACAGAGGTTATCGAACAATACCTGGCCTATGTTGCCACCCTGCAAGCCATGCGTTTGGAGGTGGCGGGAGAATACATGCTTATGGCTAGTCAGCTCATGCTGATTAAGAGCCGTAGGCTCTTGCCCAAGGTAGCTGAAGAAGTGCTGGAGGAAGAAGATCCTGAACAGGCTCTTTTGGATCAATTGGAAGAATACCGCAAGTTTAAGATTCTCAGTGAAAAGCTGGGTGAGCAGCACGATGAGCGGGCCAACTATTTTTCAAAACCCAAGCTGGAGCTCGTCTACGAAGATGCCCAGCTGGTTCAAGATAAGTCGACCATTGACCTCTTCTTGGCCTTTTCCAAGGTCATGGCAGAAAAACAGGCTGAATTCCGCCATTCTCATACCACCATCGCTCGTGATGAGTACAGAATTGAGGACATGATGGAGGCAGTCCGAGGACAATTTGGTGACTCAAATCGCTTGACCTTGAGTAGTATCTTTAAGGAAAGCCGAGACCTGAATGAGCTAATTACCATCTTTTTGGCTACGCTGGAGTTGGTCAAGGTCCATGAAATCAGTATGGAACAGAAAGAAACATTTGGAGAAATTTATTTGGTAAGGAGAAAAGATGAGTCACTTAGCTGAGTTGGAAGTCCTCTTATTTGTAGCTGGAGAAGATGGATTGACAGTGCGTGAACTAGCAGAACTCCTGCATTTGCAACCATCAGCCCTAGTTCAACAGTTAGAAAAATTGGCTGAAAAATACGAGGGAGATAAGGATTCTGGTTTGGCCTTGGTTGAAACTTCCAAGCGCTACAAGCTGGTGACCAAAAAGGACTATGCTGAGCTCCTGCGGACCTATTCGCGGACTCCTATTAACCAATCCATGAGCCGGGCCTTACTTGAAACCCTGTCCATCATTGCCTACAAGCAGCCGATAACACGGATTGAGGTAGATGATATTCGTGGTGTCAACTCTAGCAGCGCCATCAGTAAGCTCCAAGCCTTTGATTTGATTCGGGAGGATGGAAAAAAAGAAGTGATTGGCCGGCCCAATTTATATGTGACCACCGATTATTTTCTGGACTACATGGGCATCAATGATTTGGCTGAATTGCCAGAGGTTTCTGAATTGGATTTGGTGGATGAAGAGTCTGAATTATTTGTCGAAAAAACAGTTGAAGAATCTGAAAACGAATAACACGGTTGTGAAATCGAGAAAGGATAGGAATGGAGAGACTGACTCCCATTTCTAATGAATACAATGAGAATAAATAAATACATTGCCCATGCTGGTGTGGCCAGCCGCCGCAAGGCTGAAGAGTTAATCAAGCAAGGCCTGGTCACCATCAATGGCCAGGTGGTTCGGGAATTGGCTACTACTGTCAAATCAGGGGACAAGGTGGAAGTGGATGGCCAGCCCATCTACAATGAAGAGAAGGTTTATTACCTCCTCAACAAACCGCGGGGTGTCATTTCTAGTGTGTCAGATGATAAAGGAAGAAAAACCGTAGTAGATTTACTTCCGCAAGTCAAGGAGCGGATTTATCCTGTTGGCCGTTTGGATTGGGATACGACGGGTGTTCTGCTTTTGACCAATGATGGAGATTTTTCTGAAGAAATGGTCCATCCACGCAATGAAATTGACAAGGTTTATGTGGCCCGCGTCAAGGGGATTGCCAACAAGGATGTCTTGCGTCCGCTGACACGTGGGGTGGTCATTGATGGTAAGAAAACCAAGCCAGCAGTCTATGAGATTCTCAAGGTGGACCCTGTCAAAAATCGATCGGTTGTTCAGTTGACTATCCATGAGGGCCGCAATCACCAGGTTAAGAAGATGTTTGAAGCAGTAGGCTTGCTGGTAGACAAGCTGTCGCGGACCCAATTTGGAAACCTGGATTTGACAGATTTACGTCCGGGTGAAGCCCGCCGTCTCAACAAGAAAGAGATTAGCCGCCTCCATACCCTGGCAGTATCTAAGAAAAAATCATGAAACGATTTTTGATATGGCTGGTTCGCCTCTACCAACGCTTCATTTCTCCCCTCTTTCCCCCTTCCTGCCGCTATCGGCCAACCTGCTCGGCCTACATGATTCAAGCCTTGGAGAAGCATGGAAGCAAAGGTTTTCTGATGGGTATAGCCCGCATCTTACGCTGCCACCCCTTTGTGGAGGGGGGCGAGGATCCGGTGCCAGATCATTTTAGCCTAAAGAGAAATTCAGGCAAAAACTAGTTTTGTTATTTTTCA
>ERZ795062.2917-NODE-2917-length-10925-cov-3.969733_pt1 | contig 10925 bp, 11 predicted proteins | sample MGYA00375146_ERZ795062 | MGnify/ENA primary metagenome ERZ795062 (study PRJEB30191, sample SAMN05720281) | activated sludge metagenome | isolation source: Anaerobic digester | place: USA | collected 2015-07-16 ...
AAAAATTCCTCACTTTGTAAGAGCGCAATCAGCGTCTTTTCTAATAAAATTTAAAGCAGAATAATTATGAGGTTATTTTTAACTGCCGTTTTATTTACGGCAACGGGCAATCTGTTTGCCCAATGTTTTCAAAAAGTGTTTACAGGAGAAACTCATTTTCATGCCATCAGCCAAAATGGAAGCCTTTGGGGATGGGGCGAAAACAGCGACTGGCAACTTGGCGACGGGTCAAATACCGACCGACCGCAACCAGTGCTGATCAGTTCGGCAAGTTGGCTGACCGTTTCAGGTGGCTACACCCATACAATGGGAATCAAAGCCGATGGCACATTGTGGGCGTGGGGAACGGACACATACGGCAAGCTGGGTAATGGCACAAGTGGCGACGCAATTTTTCCGCAACAAATCGGCACAGATAGCAATTGGAAAGAAGTCATAGCTGGAGAGCGTGGTACACTTGCCATCAAGACAGATGGCACATTATGGGGCTGGGGAAGCAATAATAACGGGTATCTCGGAAATGGAGCGATAAGCAGTTATCAAGCGGCTTCGCCAGTTCAGATTGGTACGGCAACCGACTGGAACCATATTGCAGGGAATGACGGCAGGCATTGCCTCGCCATCAAAACAAACGGCACGCTATGGGCGTGGGGTCGTAATCATGCAGGACAAATAGGCGATGGTACGACAACGGACAGATATACGCCTGTGCAAATTGGCACGGCAACGGATTGGAAATGGATTGACGGCGGCTCAAGGCTGTCTTTTGCCTTAAAAACAAATAATACCCTTTGGGCTTGGGGGTTCTGTAATTCAGGGTTTAGCCTTAACAGTAACCAGCCTTTGCAGATTGGAACGGATAGCAATTGGAAAACAGTTTCCGTGAAGAAATACGAGGGGGCGCAATATGTCCTTATGACCAAAACCAACGGCACATTATGGGGTTGGGGCGGTGACGATTATCAGCAACTCGGCAACGGGACGGGTAATGTGGATTTCAATAGTCCGACACAAATCGGCACAGACTCGGATTGGGTCGATGCATCGGCAGGCTACAAGCAAGGGAATGGCGTTAAATCAAATGGCACATTTTGGGCGTGGGGAACGACAAATCTTGTCGGTGACGGTTCTTCTCCAATAACTTTACCTACTTCATATAGCTGTACTACGTTAGCTATCACGCAAAACCAAAAAGAAACAATCGCTTTACATCCCAATCCCGTTACAGACAGGCTTTTCATATCGGGTATAGAGACGGTTTCGGTGGCAGTCTATGACATCAACGGTCGGCAGTATGATTTGCCGTTTGACAGGCAAGGTAATTCTGTCGAGGTGTCGGGATTATCGGATGGGCTTTATATCCTTTCGGTCGAAACCGCAAACGGGAAAGTTAACGGACGTTTCATTAAAAAATAATCTATGGAGAAACTTACAATAGGAAATCAAATCATTCAGTATAAAGTTCAAAAAGGGGTTGTACTGTCAAATCAGGGCAACCTCAAAACGTCTGTAACCAGTAAAAAGGATTCAGATGGTTATGTCACAGGCGTGAGCTCTCACTCCACCCATTTTCAGAAGCTTTATTTAAAAGATGCCGCCGGACAGGAATTTGTTGCCGATTTAAGAAATTGGGATGTGCCTGCGCTTGAGGGGCATGAGCTTGTTTTAATCTGGGTACAAACGCCTTACATGCAGAATTATGCATTGGTTCACAACAAAACCCTTAATCAGACTTTAAGGGTCAATTCGACAGAACATTATTTTAAACAAGCGGCAGAAGCGGTCGCAGGTTGTTTAGTGCCTTTATTTGCGGTCGTAGGCGGTATTTGCATCCCATATCTTGTTTATGACGCGACTAAAAGTGAGAAGCTGGCGGCGATCACATTCTTTATTATCATTGTAGTAGCCGTATTAATTTTTATGATGATTAGCAAGGATATGGATAGGGTTAAGAAAAACGGGCTGTTGTTAAGGCAAAAAATTGAGCAGATTTTCAAGGAAAATTTGTAGTCGCAATGTGAGAATTTTTTACTATTTTTATCACGTAAATATCTGCAATGAAATTATTTGGATTGTTTAAAACGGGCAAAAACTTGCCCGTCATTGTTATTTTAGTACTTGGGAAATTCTATGCGTTTTCACAAGTGCAAATCCCTGCAACGCCATCAGCTACGGTATTACCAAATTACACCCAAAATACTTTCGTCAATCCATCCAGCAATAAAAATCCAGTTTCTGTTTCTCCAGGTTCATTCAGTCCCGATTTGAACCGCCAGCAACAGCAAAACAGAAATATCATGCTGGAAGTAGAACAGCATCAAAAACTGCAAGAACAAGCCATGAGAGAGGCAAGGGCAGATATTGACGAGCTAAGAAGCGCGGTGCGTTACACCTTGCCGAGCTATTCCAAATATGCAGGCACGCAGTTTTACTATGAAGCCTTTGAAAAAATAATCCTGCTTGATACAACATTTTCGCTTAAAGAAAATAACTTCCTTGTCGAAAACGCTTATTTTGGGAACACGCTCGATAAGGCACAGTTTGACAACGTTATCAGGGAAAGTGCGGATTTCATTCGTTCCAAGATGAAAGAGCAGGGATATAACCCTGACAGCAATGCCGCTAAAAATTTCATGCTGTTTCAATTCTTTTCTGAAACTCTGCAACTGAAATCTAACACTCAAAAACATCTGCCTTTCAAATATGATTTTGAGGATTACAGGGGCGTTAAGAACTATTCAAAAATGTTCGTGAGCAAATTGCTTGCGACCAAGACCGGGCAATGCCATTCCATGCCGTTGCTGTATCTGATATTAGCGGATGAAATTAAGGCGGAAGCTTATTTGGCACTCTCTCCGAACCATTCCTATATCCGTTTTCCTGATGATAAAGGAAAGTGGTACAATATTGAACTCACAAACGGAATGCTATCCACAGACTCTTATATCCTACAATCGGGCTATATCAAATCTGAATCCCTGCAAAATAAAATCTATATGGAGAACCTGACCAGAAAAGAAATGCTGTCAGGGCTTCTGACGGATTTGGCGGATGGTTACATTCATAAATTCGGGAATGATGAATTTGTTAAAAGAGTCATTGATAAGGCTCTGGAACTCTCCCCGAATAGCATCCGTGCCAATATGATTAAATCCAATCTGGATAGTGCGCGGCTGGACTTCGTTTTGCGACAGGTCGGCAAACGTCCGTTAGAAAACTATCCGCAGGCGGTTCAACTGATGGACGATGTTAAAGCGCAATATAACCTTATTGACCGTTTGGGTTACGAGGACATGCCGGAAGAAGCTTATCAGGCGTGGTTACAATCCATGAACAAAGAAAACGAAAAACAGAAAAACGAAGAATTATCAAAGCAACTTAAAAAAGCTATATCCAACAATAAAAGTAAAATTAAAGGGTGATAAGAAAATATATTTTAGGAGTTCTATTTCTTGCGGTTTCACTATCGGCAAGAGCGCAAAATCAGGAAACGCTTTTTGAAAAAAGCTTGCTGACCCTGAATGATATGCTTGTTAATGAAAACCATTATAGTTTTAAGAAAGCTGTTTTTTCAGTCGAAAATGCTTATCTAAACGGAAAATTAGATACAATTGAAACGCAACGGGAGATCAATTTACTGGCAAGGTTATGTCGCGGACTAATTAAAAACCGATTTTTAGCCTATGTGGAGAATGACAAGGAGAATGTCAACAAATGGGCTTCGGTCTATCAGGTCATGTGCGACAGCATTCCGATTGTGATTGGCGACCAAGAATATGAATATATACCTTTTCGCTACGATTTTAACGACGTGTTCGGCAATCAGGAACTTTCCAGTATGTTTGTGTCAAAGCTTTTGATTACAAGAAAGGGTAACTGTCATTCGCTCCCGTATCTCTATAAAATTCTGTGCGAAGAATTGGGAACGACTGCAAATCTGGCACTTGCGCCAAACCATATCTATATCAAGCATCAGAATAAAAAGAACGGCTGGTACAATACCGAACTGACAAGCGGGATCTTTCCGAATGATGCTTGGCTAATGGCATCAGGTTATATCCATGTTGATGCCATCAAGAACGGCGTTTATATGAAAGCATTGAATAACAAAGAAAGCATCGCACTTGTTCTTATGGATTTAGCTACGGCTTATCAAAAAACATTTCCAAATAATGACGGTGTTTTCCTTTTGAAATGTTCTGAAATTGCTTTGGGTTACTTTCCAAATTTGACTTCTGCTTTAATCATGAGAGCAGAAATTCATAAAAAGAGGATTGAAAGGGAAACGGATATCGAAAGGTCGAAGCTGGATTTTAAAAAACTTGAACAGGAATACGCCAATATTCACAATTTGGGCTATAGATACATGCCGGAAGGAATGTACTTGAATTGGCTAATATCCTTAAAAACAGAACGTGAAAAATACGAAAACAAAAAATTGACTAACTTTAACAAAAAATAATTATGAGGGAATTTTGTTTTTTAGCATTTTGCCTTTTATGCTCTGCAAACTTATCAGCGCAGAATAATTTATCCAAAGAGGAAAAAGAGCGTAGGGATAAAAATATTCAGGCGGCAAATCCTTTCAAAGAATTTGGCTATAAAGGTAAGGTTGCCACTTTGAGCAAAGGAAAGTACCTTGAAGTTCATGACTTGGATAGTATCGTTACAATTGGTTCCGTTAGATTTCATGTTGATAGAAAAGAAATCGTGGGTACAGTTGAGCCTGATATAAGCAATGAATATTCTAGACCTATCGGAGATATAGCAAGTCGGTGGATGTCTCCCGACCCTTTAGCAGAAGAATATCCTGATTGGACACCTTACCGCTATGGATTAGATAATCCTATTCGTTATGCTGACCCTACAGGCTTGTTAGAGGATGATTATGGTGTTGATGAAAGTGGAAATGTTACATTGTTGAAAAAAACAGATGATAATTTTGATAGATTATATGCGGTTGATAATAACGGAAATAAAAAAGATACAAATAATACAGGAAGTGTTGATACAAACGATGCAGTTACCGTTCAAAAAGGCATAGTTGGTCAACTTGAAAATGTAAGGCCAGGTTCAGAAGTAAGTGGAGAAACTTACTTTTCGTCGATAAGACAAAATAGTCCGGGAATGGAAGCGGATTATTTGAGCGTTTTTAAATTTGTGTCTGATAATACAAAAGTTGAATTTTCTTTAACGTCATTTGATTTTAAAGGAAAAAATCTTATCGAGTTGGCGACCTATAAAGAAACCGATAGAGCGCCGGGAGTTGCAAATTTAGGTGTTGGCATAGACTCTAAAAATGTTAATTGGCATATGCACAATCATCCTGATGGATATGCGTCAGAGAAAAGTTCGATGGGTATTGCGGGAAAAGATAGGCTTTATAATCCGTCTGACGCTAGAAATGCTGTGAAAAATCAGGTCACTTATCCAAACGGTGTATATTTCCCTGCATCGAAAAATTTATACAATGTTACCCAATATGGCGTTGAATACATTAGGAAGGTAAATTCATCACAACAATTAAAAATAAATAAATGAGAAGTTTAATAATGTATCTCTGGGCTTTGTGCTTTATAAGTTGTTCTCAAACAAAGAATGAAAAATTTCTTGATAAAAATCTTTATAGTAAAATTAAAGAATACCAATCAATTTATCCAATCCCTGACAAGAATCCTAAAAAAAGAATTTTTGTGTATCATGTGAATTTTTGGAAAGAAGATAACGATACTATTGTAACAATTCAAAGGTCTTCTGCCGGTATTGCAAAGGATGATAAAGGGTATGGAATTTTTCAGTCAGAAGAGTTTAAACCAACGTTTATTTATGATGAAGAAAATTTAGGAAAGAATTTTATTTTTAAAAAGATGCCCGATAAATCAAGGGATGCTTTTTATTGGAAAAAAGGTGCTCAACCGGAAAGTTTTCCACCCGTATACAAATACATTGTTAGAAATAGAGACCTCAAATTAATGAAAATTGATACCGTTTGGACGAAGTGGGATTGAGAATTAGAAAAACTGTTAGAATATGAATTTGAAAATATTCTTTTTTATCTTATCGACACAGTTTCTTTTCGCTCAAGAGAAACAAATTGTGTTCGTAAATAATGCAAAAGCATACACCAATAAAAATTTTGATGATTTTTCAAATGAACGTTCATTTTGTGATTTAACTATTTTTCCAGACTCAACGTTCAGTTTCTACAGCCGACCGCATTTAAGTTGTTTTACTTGGCACGAAATCAAAGGAAAGTGGAAAAAAGAAAAGAATATTTATACCTTTTTGAGCGAGTACCAAGTAACAGAAAATGACACAAGACTTACCTTTGGCAAAAACTCTGCAAAAAAATATTTCTTGAAATTCAGAACAGACCAAAAAGTGCCATTAAAAAACAGAAGCATTAAAATTCAGTATATGTACGATTTTGATGCTGAAATAGATGATATTGAAAAAATGATGAGTTTCAATCAAGACAATTCTATTGAAATTCCTTTTGAAGAAATCCCTAATCAAGACAAACTTGCATCAATCCGAATAGAGTATAATTTAAGTGCAAGTGAAAAAAGAAATGCATATATTACTGAAAGCAAAATGGTAAATATTAAAACGAATGATATTCCTAACATTGTAGAAATTGAATTTGTTGAGCATCCCAAAAAAGAAATGGTCTATAGAACTACAATCGGCAAATTAGATGGCAACAAACTCGAAATCGTTTCATCCATTAAAACTAAACCTAGTTTGCCGGAATATTTACCAGAGATTGAGTTTGAAAAATATTATCAGTTGAAAGAATAAATATAATTGAGTGGGCTACAGCTTAAATTTTCAAAAAGATAAAGTCATTTTCTTTAGTGTAATATTATTTATTACGTATGTAGTTTTGACATTTATACCCGAATACACCATCGGAAGAAGATTTAAAGGGCTATTAATTTATGGGGCATTACTTCTTTGTCTTCTTAGTTCACTAATAGGAATGTTCAATATGGTTTCCAATAGAAGAATAAATTACCTGAACTTATTTCTTTTGTGCATTCCGTTTGTGTATTTAATAGCACTTATCATTCTAAGTAATTTGAAATAACTAAATACCACGAAAATAACCCTATGACTTTGAGTTAGGTTATTTAAAGCCGCCCCTAACGGGGCGGCTTTTTTTAATATTCGCTTGGTAGTAATATGACATTATTCGTGAAGAAGATACGGACTTCATCAAGGGGAAAATCTGTATAGGAGATTTTCTTTGTAAAAAGGTTTTTGTAATTGCCATCTTCACAAGTGAGAACGGCAGTCGTTTTTTCAAGGTCAACGCTTAATTTCCAAACCTGAAATTCTTGGTTTCTGAGGCTTGGTTGTAATTGATTAAAAGCGATTTCATCAATGAGCCAATATGCGCCTGCTTTTTCAGCAAGATATTGTATGCCGTCCGTGTAAAGGACATTTCTTGCAATTGAATGGCGATACCAGTTTTCTGTGCCTGTAAATTGAGCGAGGTCGATTTTTGTGATTGTGTCTTTCATTATTTAACTCCTTTTGTTTAATGCCTCCACCGTGGAGACGGGGCAAAAAAGGAGAAAAGCCATAGGCCGAAAGTCACCACCAACACGGGAGCGGAGCGAATGGATCGGGCAGTGTGATTGACTGCCGGACGGCTTTTATCAACTTGCGCCAGACTTCCATCGGGGGATGTAATAAAGGAGATATTGTGATAAAATAAAAAAATCGGCTCACTGGTTGGAATCCTAGTTTTAGGGAAATTAATTTGGGGGTACAAGTTGGGGTACATTGCAAAGCCGAATTGGTTATTGCGTTTATTTATCATTTACTTACTCCAATAGTACTAGTGCTACCCAGGGAGCCAATTTTTTCCATAAATTAATGTTCGTTGATGTCGGTTAATGCTTTTAACCGTTGCAATACAATGCTTTTTGACTCATCATTGCTCACTGTTAATTAGCCCTTTTTGACCTTCAATAATGAGAATTGGGGGTATTTTTCTGGGGTATCAAATTTTGTAGTGGGGGTATAAATGAGCCTAACCGATATGATGTGCAAAGGCGCAAAACCGAAAGACAAGCCATATAAGTTAACAGATGGTGCAGGTCTTTTTCTTTTGATTATGCCAAACGGAGCAAAGTATTGGCGACTCAAGTATCGTTTCGCAAAAAAAGAAAAACTCCTCGCTTTCGGAATCTATCCTGATGTTTCACTTGCCGAAGCACGCGATAAGGCAAATGACGCAAAAAAGCAGATTAGGCAATACATTGACCCCTCTGAAGCAAAGAAAGAACTAAAGCGAGAAGCTATCAAAAGTGCGCTAAATCCCTTTAGTGAGGTTGCAAACGCATGGATGGAAACAAAAAAAGGTGAATGGACACCCAAATACTATAAAACCGTCCAAAGACGTATGGAATTGGATATTTTCCCCTTTATCGGCGACAGACCAATTTCAAAAATCGAAACAGTCGATTTATATCAAGTTATCAAAAAAATTGAGGATAGGGGTGCATTGCATCTGATTAAAAAGATGCGTCAATATTGCGGGCAGATATTCACTTACGGAATGCTTCTAGGTCTTTGCCAACAAAACCCAGCCTTGAATTTACAACGTGCTTTCAAAACCCGAAAGACGAAGCACCATGCGGCTATCGAGGTAAGTGAAATACCAACACTTTTAGCGAAACTAGCGTCCAATGATAATCGCTTATATGCTCAAACAATCCGCGCCATCCGTTTGTCGCTCCTGACGTTTGTACGTCCGAGCGAACTTCGCAAAGCCAGATGGCAGGATATAGACTTTGAAAAGAAGGAATGGAAGATTCCGGCAGAAATGATGAAATCGAGGCGCGATTTCATTGTTCCGCTTTCAGATCAGGCGGTTGTTATTTTTCTGAAACAGAAGTCAGAGAAAGGTCATTACAATACGGAATATGTATTTCCACATTTGCTTCGACCTCGCGAACCCATGTCAAACGGAACTGTATTACAAGCTTTGTATAATATGGACATGAAAAACAAAATGACCGCACATGGTTTCCGTGCATTGGCGAGAACAGCTATTCGTGAAGAGTTAGAGGTTGAAGCTGATATCATTGAAATTCAATTGGCGCACAAGCCTTTAAATTCTTTGGGCGAGGCATATGACCGCTCAAAATTCCTGAAGCAACGAAAAGAAATGATGCAGAAATGGGCTGACTATGTTGATAAGCTTTATTTAGAAAGCCTCAAAAAAACTTCGTAAAATTTAAAAAGAGAAATTTTCTTAAACAGTTTGCGACAGGAAAGTAATTTTTTACCCGTCTATTATCTAGGTTGTTTAACCGAGCTTATTTGTTGTGGATAAATCAAAATAAATCCTTTGAATTTTGAATATCACGATATATTAAAATTATAAGCTGTGGGGAGTGCAGTTTAACAACTAAGAATAGTATTCAATAAGGGGTGAAAAATGCCAAACATGGGGAAAGTGTGCAACGAAGACCCGTTGCTCGACCGTAAAGAAGCGGCAAAATATCTTGGTCTGAGAAATTCAAATACTCTTGCCGTATGGGATAGTACAGGTCGGTATGACCTCAAACCTGTCAAAATAGGTGCTAGGATGGTTCGTTACAGAAAATCTATCCTAGATGCGTTTCTGTTGAAAAAACAAAATGCTTAATCTCTAAGTCTAAACCTCAGACTTAATCAAATCATCATTATTCTAAAAAAAGGATGTCTCTATGAACATAGAACAAGCCAACGCTCTTTCTTTGCCTGAAATCCTGCAAAAAATCGGTTGTGTACCTGTTAAGGACAGAGGAAATGACCTTTGGTATCTCTCTCCTTTCAGAGAGGAAAAAACCGCAAGTTTCCACATCAATACCATCAAAAACGTCTGGTACGATTTCGGTTCTGACCGTGGCGGTGACGTTATCAATTTTGCTCAATCATATTTGCAAAGCCAAGGCGAAGATTACACGCCTGCCGATGCCTTGCGCTGGGTCAATAATATGATGCTGTCTCCGGTGTCGATTTTGTATGTACCAAGACAGAAACCGACCGAAGCAAAAACGACTCTAACTTTAAGCACGGTTTTCGAGTTAGAGCATAAAGGGCTGATTAATTACCTTGAATCACGCCGTATCTCATTGGCACTGGCTAAAAAATACCTGAAAGAAGTTGTCGTTAATAACAACAAGACAGGTAAAAAGTTTCACGCTATCGGCTGGCAGACGGTGTGCGAGGGCTATGAGGTCAGAAATAAAGTCTTTAAGGGCTGTATCGGCTCCAAAAGCATTTCCTTTATTCGAGGTAAACAAGTGCCAGCCGTTGAAATCCATGTTTTTGAGGGCATCATGGATTTTCTTTCTGCGGTGTCCGAACAAAAGGGACAGCAATTTGTCGGCGATGCAATCATCCTTAATTCTGTGAGTTGCCTGCCGCAAGCTTTTCCTTATATCAAAAACTACGCTTACCGAAGCCTTTATACATGGCTTGACAATGATACGGCAGGAACATTGGCAACGCACGCTTTGAAAGAGCTTGCCGAAAAGGAAGGCATACTGACTTTTCAAGCCATGAATAAAAGCTATGCCCCACACAAGGACGTAAACGCTTGGCATATGGATAAGCCCAAAGTCTAAAAAACACCTTCAAACGGTTCTTTAACATTGAAAGGAAAATGAATGTCTCATTTAAGAGCGGACTTTTTACGGGTTGCAGAAGTCGAGTTGGTCTATAAAAGCCATGTCAAACCATCCGAGAGAATAAAAATCACATCTTCCAATGATGCTTTTAAACTGCTTTACGATACATGGGACGATGGCAAACTGGAATTGCAGGAACAATTCAGGGTTTTGCTCCTCGACCGCAAAAATAGTTGTTTGGGTGTATCGACAATTGCAACAGGCGGCGTTTCCGAGTGTATGGTTGACGCAAAA
>ERZ795062.2918-NODE-2918-length-10913-cov-10.385338_pt1 | contig 10913 bp, 7 predicted proteins | sample MGYA00375146_ERZ795062 | MGnify/ENA primary metagenome ERZ795062 (study PRJEB30191, sample SAMN05720281) | activated sludge metagenome | isolation source: Anaerobic digester | place: USA | collected 2015-07-16 ...
AAATCTTCTTCCCTCAAATTACCATCTATGGTCTTTTGAAAAATATCTATTATATCCACTTCCAGCCTTGGCAATAATACTTCTGTTTCTGGATCCCCAAATCTACAGTTAAACTCTAATACCTTAGGTCCTCTTTGAGTAAACATAAGTCCTATAAATAGTATTCCACTATAGTCTAGATATTCGTATTCCAAACCTCTCTCAATATTTTTTAATATTCCCTTTTGTATAATCCTTTTCATATCTTCATCTATCAAAGGGTTAGGAGAAAAACACCCTACTCCTCCAGTATTATCTCCCTTATCTCCATCCAATATTCTCTTATAATCCTTAGCCGATTCCATAGGAAATAACTTACCTTGAGAAACAAAGCATAGTAAGGAAGCTTCAGTCCCTACTAGATATTCCTCTATTATAATAGTATTTCCCTGAGAACCAAAGGCCTTATCTACCATAATATGCTTTAGAGCAGCTAACCCTTCTTCTCTAGTATTGCATATTATTACCCCTTTACCAAAACACAATCCATCGGCTTTGATTACCACGGGATAATCAAACTCTTCTAACCCTTGAGTAGCTTCGTCTATATCCCTATATACTCTATATCTGGCAGTAGGAATATTATATTTTTCCATAAATTTCTTAGCAAAAACCTTGCTCCCTTCTAATTGAGCAGCTTTCTTATTTGCTCCAAAAATGCGAAGCCCTTTTGCTTTAAATTTATCAACTATACCTTTTACCAAAGGCCCCTCTGGTCCTACTATGGTTATATCAATAGATTCTTTTAGTGCAAAGTCTACCAATTTATCTATTTCATCCACATCTATATCTATATTCTCAGATATATCCTCCGTGCCTCCATTTCCTGGAGCACAAAAAACTTTTGACACCCTTTTACTCTGTACAATCTTCCAACATAAAGCATGTTCCCTACCACCACTGCCTACAACCAATACCTTCATATTATCCCTTCTTTCCTAAAGGTTAATGTTTGAAATGTCTAATGCCTGTAAATACCATAGCTATATTGTGTTTATTTGCTTCTTCTATGGATTCTTCGTCTCTTATAGAACCACCAGGCTGAATAATGGCGGTAACTCCTGCCTTTGCCAAAGCCTCCACCGAATCCTTGAAAGGGAAAAATCCATCAGAAGCTAGTACTGACCCTTTAGCCTTATTCCCTGCCCTTTCAATGGCATTTTGTACAGCCCATATCCTATTTACCTCACCTAAGCCTATACCAATAGTTGCCTTATCCTTTGCCAATAGTACCCCATTAGATTTAACCCCTTTCACAGCTTTCCATGCAAATAATAAATCTTGTCTTTCCTTATCCGTTGGCTTTCTATTGGTTACCACTTTGAGTTCTGCCCCTAGTAGTTGTGTATCCCTCTCCTGTAGTAATATTCCACCTAAAACTTTTTTTATATCATAGGAATTATAGTCTCTTTTTTCTATATGGGGGATTTGAAGTACCCTTATATTCCTCTTAGAACTTAATATGGATAAAGCCTTTTTAGTATAGGAAGGTGCCATAACCACCTCTATGAATATTTCATCTATGAACTTTGCCACTTCTTCATCTATTTCCCTATTGGCTGCTAATATTCCCCCAAATATAGATATGGTGTCGGATTCGTAGGCTTTTTTATAGGCATCTAGTATACTATCTCCACTACCTATACCACAGGGATTAGCATGTTTTACCCCTACTACCGTTGGTTCATCAAATTCTTTTAATATCTCCAAAGCTCCATTACTATCGTTTATATTATTGAAGGATAATTCCTTTCCATGGATTTGAATTGCTCCAGCTATGGTACCTTCTACATTGTTTCCTTCCCTGTAAAATACCCCTTTTTGATGGGGGTTTTCTCCATATCGTAACTCTCGTTTATCCTTAAATCCTAAAGTGACTATGTCTGGAAATTTTACTGACTCCAATTTATTAAAATAATTGGCTATTAAAGAATCATAATAGGCAGTATATTGAAACACCTTCATAGCTAAGTATCTTCTAGTTTTTAAAGTAGTTTCTCCTTGAGATTTTATCTCATCTAATACCTTTTCATAATCTGAAGGATCTACCACTACCGTTACATATTCATAATTTTTAGCTGCTGCCCTTATCATGGAAGGACCGCCTATATCTATATTTTCAATTACATCCTCATGATTTACTTCTACTTTGTTTATAGTTTCTTCAAAGGGGTATAGATTGTTAACTACCATATCTATGGAATTAATATTTAACTCTTTTAATTTATCTACATGGTTCATATCATCTCTTTTATACAACAATCCTCCATGGATATTAGGATGAATAGTTTTTACCCTACCATCTAATATTTCAGGGAATTTGGTCACTTCAGCTACATCTACTACATCTACTCCCTCTCCCTTCAAGATCTTATAAGTACCCCCAGTAGATATTATTTCCCAACCTAATCTGTTTAATTCTTTTGCAAAGGGGATAATTCCCTTCTTATCATAAACACTTATTAATGCTCTTTTCACATTATCACCTCTAGTTAATGATTACCTTTCGTCCTTGTATGGATATCCTCTTTTGACAATAAAGTTCTATAGCTTTAGGTAACAATTGGTGTTCCACCTGAAGCACTCTTTTTTTTAAGCTCTCTACAGTATCATCATCTTTTACCACTACTGCCTTCTGTAGAATAATAGGTCCTGTATCCGTTCCCTCATCTACAAAGTGAACAGTAACTCCTGTAACCTTTACCCCACGTTCTAATACCATTTCATGAACTCGTTCTCCATAACATCCTTTTCCACAGAAGCTGGGAATTAAAGAAGGATGAATATTTATTATCCTATTTTCATATTCACGAACAAACTCTTTGGACAATACCCTTAAATACCCTGCAAGTACTACTAATTCTACATCTCGATTAATAAATTCCTCCATAATCCTTCTGTTGTATTCCTCTTCTGTTGAAAATTTCCCCCTATCTAAATGTAAAGTCTCTATACCTGCTTTTTTAGCCCTTATCAAACCATAGGCGTCCTTTCTATTGGATATAACCAACTTTATATTCCCATCTATTTTCCCATTATGAATATTATCAATAATCCCTTGAAGATTGGTTCCCCTTCCAGAAATCAAAACTCCTATGTTCACCATAGCACTATCTTCTCCTGACCTTTTTCGATTTCTCCTAATAAAACACCTTTTTCCCCTTGTTCTTCCAATAGATTTAATATTTCTTCTGCTTCTTCTTTAGAAACTATCACTACCATTCCAATCCCCATATTAAAAGTAGAATACATCTCCTCTATATGTATATTCCCCCATTTTTGCATCAATTTAAATATCTCTGGTGTATCTATCCTATCAGTATGAATACAAGCTGTTAGTCCTTCTGGAATGATCCTTGGGATGTTCTCATAAAACCCACCACCAGTTATATGGGCCATTCCCTTTACATTAAAATTCTCCACTAAAGCCCTTACGGTTTTTGTATATATTCTAGTAGGTTTTAATAATTCTTCCCCAATGGTAGTCCCTAATTCAGGTATAAATTCATCTATAGCCATATTATTTTTTTCAAATACAACTTTCCGTACAAGGGAATATCCATTGCTGTGAACTCCTGAGGAGGGAAGCCCTATTATTATATCCCCTTTTGTTATATTGGAACCATCTATTATCCTTTCCTTATCTACAATTCCTACACAAAAGCCTGCTAGATCGTATTCATGAGCCTTATATAGGCCAGGCATTTCTGCTGTCTCTCCTCCAATCAATGCACATTCTCCTTTGATACACCCATTTGCAATACCTTCTACTATATCTGCCATCTTTTCAGGGATTAATTTGCCTGTAGCAATATAATCTAAAAAGAATAAAGGTTTTGCACCTTGACATAATATATCGTTTACACACATGGCTACACAGTCTTCTCCTATGGTATTGTGTTTATCCATCATAAATGCAATCTTCACCTTTGTACCTACTCCATCGGTTCCAGAAACCAATACTGGCTCCTTATAGGAATTCGTATCCAATTTAAACAATCCTGCAAATCCACCAATATTTGTCAATACATCCTTGGTATGAGTTCTCTTTACAATATTTTTTATAAGTTCTACTTGTCTATAACCTGCTTCCTTATCCACTCCTGCATCCTTATAGCTTATAGTCATGATTTTTCTCCTTTCTTCTATCTATTCTCAAAAAGGATATTCTCCTTTAAAACAACCAGTACAATATATATCCTCTCCCCCTGTTGCTTCTAAAAGACCTGTCAGAGATAAAAAACATAGGGAATCAGCTCCTATTATCTCCTTTATTTCATCTATAGTCTTTCCCTTTGCTATTAAATTATCTCCCCTAGATGTATTGATACCTAGATTACAGCCATGGATAACTGGTGGAGCGGATATCCTCACATGTACCTCCTTAGCACCTGCTTCCTTCAACATGGATACAGTTCTCTTCATAGTGGTACCTCTAACTATAGAATCATCTACTAATATAATCCGCTTTCCTTCAATATTCTCCTTTAACACATTTAGCTTTATTCTAACCCCTTGTTCCCTTAATTCTTGAGTTGGTTTTATAAAAGTTCTACCTACATATCTATTCTTTATCAAGCCTTCATCATAGGGTATCCCTGATTCCTCTGCATATCCTATAGCTGCTACTGTTCCTGAATCTGGTGCAGATATTACTATATCTCCATCCTGGGGACATTCTTTAGCAAGGTTTCTTCCAGCTTCTCGTCGTATTAGGTATATACTTTTTCCGTCTAATTTACTATCAGGCCGTGCAAAATATATGATTTCAAACAAACATATCCTTTTAGCCTGGGGTTCTTTGGTATTAATGGATTTAAGCTTTCCATCTACTATTTCTACCATCTCTCCAGGCTCTACATCCCTTATAAACTTTCCCCCTATAGTATCTAAGGCACAGGTTTCCGAAGATAGTACATAGCTTTCTCCTAGTTTTCCTATACATAAGGGCTTCATGCCATAGGGATCCCTTATACCAATCAATCTATCGTTGGTCATTGCAACCAATGCATAGGAACCTTTTATGTCCTTTACTCCTCTTATTATGGCTTGTTCAATATCGTCTTCGTGGTATTTGGCAATCAAATTAGCTATAATCTCCGTGTCAGTAGAAGTTTGAAATATAATACCTCCATCTTCCATTCTTCCCCTTAATTCGTTAAAATTTATTAAAGCTCCATCGCAAGCTAGAGCCAATGCACCTTTTTTATATCCAACAACTAGTGGTTCAGCATTGGCAATGGTATTTTCTTCAACCTTAGATTGGCGAATATGCCCTATACCTATATTCCCTCTCAATCTATTTAATTCATCATTATTAAACACTTCCTGAGCTAATCCTAAATCCTTATGATAATCTATATATCCATTGTTATTTATAGCAATTCCAGCACTATCTTGTCCTCTATGTTGCAATGCATATAATCCATAGTATATAATTCTAGATACATCTTTATTTTTATTACTATATATTCCAAAAACTCCTGACAAAGGCCTTCATCCTTTCAGTCTACTTTTTTACTTTAGCATCCATTTCCTTCACCTGTTTAGCCATCTCTATCTTATATTCTTTAAATTTATTCCGTAGTTCAGGATACTTTACTGACAATATTTGCACAGCCAATAATCCTGCGTTTTCTCCTCCATTTATGGCTACAGTAGCCACTGGCACTCCCTTTGGCATCTGAACTATGGATAGTAAGGAATCCATACCATCCATAGTAGATGATTTTATAGGCAACCCAATCACTGGAAGGGGAGTTATAGCAGCTATAACACCAGCTAAATGGGCTGCCTTTCCAGCAATAGCGATAATTACTTCTATACCTTCATCTTCTGCCTTCTTGGCAAATTCCATAGTTTCATAAGGGGTTCTATGGGCAGAAATAACCCTCATCTCTACGTCTATATCAAATTTTTCTAGTATCTCAACGGATTTGTCTGCTACTTCCTTATCTGATATACTTCCCATAACAACAGCAACTTTCATATAAAACACCCTTTCCTTATCATCATAAATTAATATATTGTGTGTTACTCTACTTATTTTCCTTGTTTTAAGCAAAATAATCGATTCCAGCTTTAAATATCCTATCCTCTTCAACTTTTCCTATATTTTTATATAATCCAATCCCAGTCCTATCGGAATTAGCTATTCTTCCCAATACCCTTCCGTTAAAGTTAGTTATACCCTCTATCCCTTCTATGGAACCTGTAGGATTGTAATTTACATATTGGGTGGCAATTTGTCCCTTCTGTATCAATTTATCAATCCCCTTTTCATCTAATACTATTCTGCCTTCTCTAGTAGATAAAGGTAGAACCACTTCTTCTCCTACTTTTACATTGCTAAACCAAGGAGATAAGTTGGATACTATCTTTACATTTACCATAGTTGATATATGGTAACCAGATTTATTGTAGGTAATATTTAACCCATCAGCTAATAGTCCAGATTTAACCAATGCCTTAAATCCACTCCCTATTCCCAATATTAATCCATCCCTGTTCTCTAATAAATCCATTATGGCTTCTTCTACATAGGGATTCTTTAATACATTGGCTATTAATTTCCCTCCCCCATCAGGCTCATTTCCTAAAACTGCACCATCAGGTATAGCTAATATTTGACATTGATTGATTTTATTGGCCATTTCCTTATAAGAGTAATCTATATCCTCTTGGGTTAGGGTTTTAAATACAAAAGAATCTACCTTACCCCCTGCTCTTTCAAAAGATTTTTCCATATCATATTCACCATGGATTCCTGTAAATATAGGGATGAACACTCTAGGCTTAGCTATTTTTACATTAGAGGATAGCTTTGGACCGTTAGCATATTGGATTCTTATTTGATTATACTTACCGTCTTCTATAGGGAATACATCTATCAAAGGTTTAGTCCATTCTTCTATAAGATGATCTATATCTATTTTTTTACCTCCTATCTCAATATGCCTTTCCTCTATAGTCCTGCCCAATAATCTATAATCCACATCCCCTAATAAGTCTTCTGGGTTTTCCTCCATTTCCACTATAATGGAACCATACATAGGCAAAAATAATTGTTCTTCACCTATATTTGAAACAAACTTAAATCCAATTTTATTTCCAAAGCTCATCTCTGATATACTTCTTCCAATACCGCCAAATTTTACTGAAGAAGCAGATAGTATTTTACCTTCGTCTATTAATTTTTTTATCCTAGTATAGTTGATATTCAATTGTTCAAAATCCACCATGCCCTTTTCATCTATATCTAGAGGGATCAATACTACATTATTTCCTACCCTTTTAAATTCTGGAGAGATTATATTTTCAACCTTATCATAGGTTACTGCAAAACTTATAAGGGTAGGGGGTACATCTATATTTTCAAAACTTCCCGACATACTATCCTTCCCACCAATACTTGGAATATTTAAATTCTTCTGAACTAGGAAGGCACCTAATAGAGCAGCAAAGGGCTTACCCCATCTCTTTTTATCTTTATCCAACCTTTCAAAATATTCTTGAAAGGATAGCCTAACCTTTCTATAGTCTCCTCCCATAGCGGTTATCTTAGCCAAAGATTCTATTACTGCATACATACCTCCATGGAAAGGACTCCATTTTGATAAGTTTGGCTCATATCCATAACTCATCAAAGAACAAGTATTAGTATTCCCATGGAATACAGGAATTTTTGCAACCATACCCTCCGTAGGAGTAAGCCTATATTTACCACCTAAAGGCATCAAAACCGTTCCTCCCCCTACAGAATGATCAAATTTTTCTACTAATCCCTTTTGATTTCCATTATTTAAATAACTCATGTTTTTTATCCATTTTTCCTCTATATCCTTGCCATATACATGATTTGGATTATCTTTTAGATAGTTTTCTTCTTTAGGAGTCCCTACTATCACCTGGACCTTTTTTCTTATGCCATTAGTATCTAAAAACTTTCTAGAAATGTCTACTATGGTACTATCTCTCCATTTCATAATCAATCTATCTTCATCAATTACCTTAGCTACAACTGTTGCCTCCAAGTCTTCTTCCTTGGCAAATTTCAAGAACTCATCTAAATTTTCTTTATCTATAACTACAGCCATTCGCTCCTGGGACTCGGATAAAGCTATTTCTGTACCATCTAATCCTGGATATTTTAAAGGAACCTTATCTAAATCTATAGATAACCCATCTGCCAACTCTCCTATAGCTACAGAAACCCCTCCAGCACCAAAGTCATTGCATTTTTTAATCATCCTGCTCACATTTTCATTTCTAAACAATCTAAGAATTTTTCTCTCTAGAGGAGGATTGCCTTTTTGTACTTCTGCACCACCAGTTTCCAGGGATTCTTCTGTATGCCCTTTAGAGGAACCTACAGCACCACCTAATCCATCTTTTCCAGTCTTCCCACCTACTAGTAGGACTAAATCCCCTGGTTTAGGAGATTTTCTTATTACATTTTCTCTTGGGGCAGCAGCTACTACTGCTCCCACCTCCATCCTTTTAGCTACATAGCCTTCATGGTATATTTCCCTAATAAATCCAGCAGGTATTCCTATTTGATTGCCGTAGGAACTATAGCCTTCCATAGCCTTCTGTGTAATTTTCCTCTGGGGCAATTTACCTATTAAAGTATTTTCAAATTTTTCCCTAGGATCTGCTCCTCCAGTAATCCGCATAGCTTGGTATACATAAGCTCTACCTGAAAGAGGATCCCTTATACATCCTCCTAAACAAGTAGCAGCACCGCCAAAGGGCTCTATTTCCGTTGGATGGTTGTGGGTTTCATTTTTAAACATTAAAAGCCACTTTTCATTTTCCCCATCCACATCCACATCTATTTCTATACTAGCTGCATTTATCTCTTCCGATTCCTCTAAATCCTTTAACAATCCCTTCTTCTTTATCTCCTTCATATTTATAGTGGCTAAATCCATTAGGCATATGGGTTTTTGTTTATTCCCATAGACATATTCTCTAGACTTTAAGTATTCTTTAAAAGCATCTTCTATCAATGATTTATATTTGTTTTCCTCAAACTGGATACTATCTAATTCCGTCATAAAAGTTGTATGTCTACAATGATCAGACCAATAGGTATCTATCAGCTTTAATTCTGTGATAGTTGGGCATCTCCCCTCCTCTTTAAAATATCTTTGGCAAAATAGTATATCCTCCATATCCAGTCCCAGCTCATATTCTGATTTGATTTGGGCAATTTCTTCTTCAGTCATATTTATAAAGCCATCTACCCTTTCAATTCCATCTATTACAACTTTTTCATCCCTAGAATCCAAATAGTCTAAGCTTATTTCCCTCATTTCAACTGGATTGATATAATATTTTTTTATCTTGTTTAATTGTTCTTCTTGAATGCCTTCAAACACTAATAATAAAGAATGTTTTACCTTTATATCTTTTCTTAATAATATTCTTATAGACTGAAATAGTGCATCCTCCCTTTGATTGTACTGACTAGGAAGAAATTCTACTCTAAAATATTTTGATTCTTTATCTATTGGAAAGATCCTTTCATATACATAATCCAAATCCCCATCTATGAGGATATTTTTAACTATTGCATCATAATCCTCATTGGATACTTGGATAAAATCATATATATTGATTATCCTCGTCCTTTTTAAATCTTTGATTCCTAAATATTCTTTAACATCCCTATGCAATAATTTTGCATCTATATTGAACTTCTCTTTTTTTTCTACAAACACCCTTTTATATCCCAAAAGGGACACCTCCTTAAAAATAAATTTAGCCCAGTCAGGTAGGTTAAGCGAAACCTACCCGACTGGGCTTTTATCCCTTCGGTGTAATACTGGTGTAATATTTTACACTACAATATCTGTACCGCTTGGACCAGACAAGAAAATAAATCTTCGGAACCCTAGGTACACTTTCGCTCATAGCCAAATGATTTACGGTCATTTTGTAGAGACTTCTCAACCATATTATGAGAATTATATGAGCTAATTATTCAATTTTCTAACTTAATAGTATCAGTGGGTTTTATAATTGTCAAGAATTATTTTAAATATTATAATTCCAAAATAGCACTACTACAATTACAATGGGATTGATCCAATCCCATTAGGAATATTTTTATAAATACATTTGTTATCTTTTCTTTGTTCTTTTCCATTACCCCTTGAATATCATGTAATGTTATCTCTCCACTCATCCCGGTACACCAATTGGAAATTATTCCAATGGTTGAGTAGCATATACCTAACTCCTTAGCCAATATTACTTCTGGTACGCTAGTCATCCCTACTACATCTCCACCTAATTGTTTAAACATATTTATTTCCTGAGCCGTTTCAAATCTAGGACCTTCAGTGCACACATATACTCCTTCTCCTTTTATATCCAATCCCTGGTCCTTTGCAAAATCGCAAAACCTTCTCCTAAGGTTTTTACAATAAGGATCGCTCATATCCACATGTTTTACTGATTCTTCCCCTCCTTCAAAAAAAGTTACTGGTCTAGACTTGGTAAAGTCTAGAAAATCCTTTATAACCACTACATCCCCTGGTTCATAATTTTCATTACAAGAACCTACAGCAGCGGTAGAATAGATATATTTTACCCCCATCTCCTTTAATGCCATCATATTAGCCCTATAGTTTATTAGATGAGGTGGCACCGAATGGTTTTTCCCATGTCTAGCTAAAAATATAATCTCTTCCCCTTTAATATTTAAAATATCCATTTCAACTTCTCCATATTTGGTCTTTACTTTTTCGCTATAGCCTTCTCCGCCAGCATCGTATACGCCTGTACCTCCAATTATGGCTTTATCCACATCCATTCCTGGTTTCTAAAATCATATTAAATAGTATCAATATGATTTTTCACTTAAT
>ERZ795062.2922-NODE-2922-length-10903-cov-4.840339_pt1 | contig 10903 bp, 10 predicted proteins | sample MGYA00375146_ERZ795062 | MGnify/ENA primary metagenome ERZ795062 (study PRJEB30191, sample SAMN05720281) | activated sludge metagenome | isolation source: Anaerobic digester | place: USA | collected 2015-07-16 ...
CCCGCGGCGGTGGTTCCTCTGGGGGCAACACCGCCGATACGACTGCGGTGTTCATGATCTCGGTGGCGGCGGAGCTGGCCGGTATGCACGCGCAGACGTTGCGCACCTACGACCGGCTCGGCCTGGTCACCCCGTCGCGCACCAGCGGCGGGGGCCGTCGGTACTCCTCCCGCGATGTCGAGCTGCTGCGCGAGATTCAGCGCCTTTCCCAGGAGGAGGGCGTGAATCTGGCCGGAATCAAACGGATCATCGATCTGAGCAACCAGGTCGACGCGCTGCGCGCGCGGATCGGTGAACTCACCGAGGAACTGGATTCGGCCCGGTCCCGGCGCGGTGGCGAGCTGGTCCCGGTGCCCCGCACCAGTGCGCTGGTCGTCTGGCAGCCGCGGCGCCGTGGGGGCAGAGGACAGTCGGGTTCGGGCGGTCAGAAGGGCGACCGGCAGCCGGGTTCGGACGGCTGAGATGCGCGCGGCGCCGGCGGGTACGGATGCCGACGGGGAGCCGACAGCCCGAGGCGCCGGGAGTGCGCGCCGACGCTACCCCTACAGTAGTGGGAACACCGGATCGCTCGGGCGGTTCGATCTTGACGAGGGACACGCACGATGACGTACGGCGCGAACGAGCCGGATTCGGAGGCACCGACCGTGGGGGTCGGCCGCCACGAGTCCGCCGGGAACGGCAGCGTGCTGGGCGTGGCTGTCACCGATGACGCGATCATCTCGATCGTGCGGGGGCCGGCCGGCGACATAGTCGCCAGCAATATCGTCGACCTCGTCGCCGGCACGCCGCAGGACGCGTTCGATGCGGTCGCCGAACTCATCGATTCGGTCCCGATGGCCGTCGACGCGATCGGCATCGCGGCCTCCCGTGAGCCGACGGGCGCCTTCCTCGCCGAACAGGTGGCTCTCGGACCTTCCGCTCCGGTATGGGCGGCCAAGGTGCGGATGGTGGATTTCCCGGTCGCACTGGCCGAGGTGGCGCGCGCCGAGCCGACCCGCGGTGGTGTGGTCGCCGTCGTCGATCTTGACGGCGCGGGCGTGCCGTCGTCGGGCCGCTCCATCATCACCGTCGACGTGCAGTCAGGCGCCATCGTGGGTACCGCGTCGTTCAACGACGGCTCACCGGCGCCCATCACCGAACCGGACGGGGCCAACGCGGTCGCCGACGCCGTCACGACGATGCCCGGCGGAGCAGCTGTCGTCCAGGTCATCTGCACCGGTGCCGGGGCGGCGGTGCCGGGAGTGGCGCCGGCCTTCGAGTACGCGGTCGCCCGGCCGGTGTCGATCGCGACCGCACCGGAACTGGCCGTCGCCACCGGCGTGGCCGTGTCCGCGCATCGGTTGCTGTCCGAGCCGGTCCGGCCGGTGCGTACCCCCGCTGCCGCCGCGGTCGTCGGCGATACCCCGCAGGCCCAGCCCCGTCGGTGGTGGCCGGCCGCCGCGGCGATCGTCGGTGCACTCGCGCTCGGGGCGATCGCCGGTGCGGTGATCGCGGACTCGGCCGGATCGGGTGAGGAGAAGGTCTCGACCGCCTCGGATGCGACGGCGACGGTCACGCGGACCACCACCAAGACCGTCAACAGGTCCCGCGCCACCGTCACCGAAACGGTCCGCGGCGACGGGGCCACGGTCACCGAACGCAACACGGAGACGGCGACCGCCACCACCACACGGACGGCGACGCGAACGGTCACCGAGACCGCCACCGAAACCGATATGCAGACCGAGACCGAGACGGTCACGGAGACTCCGGCCACGGTCACGGTGACCACGACGATCGAGGTTCCGGCCGAGCGTAACTACTATGTGCCCGAGCGGTCACAGACCCGCTGGCGACAGGATGCCGAGGACCCGCTCCGATAGAACCACCGGTGCGCCCGGCCCGGTGGTTCAGGTCCCCGGTGGTTCAGGTCAGGGGGTCGTGCTGGATTCTGCGAGCGGGTACGCCGGTGATGATCAGGCGCGTGCGGGTCGACTCGATCATATCGGGCGAGCCGGCCAGCAGTACCTGATGTTCGCTCCAATCGCTGTATGTCACAACCACGTTGGCCAAGGTTCCGTACATGTGCTCGATGCCGAGCTCGGTGGGGGTGACCACCGCGTCCAGCCACCACGGATCCTCGGTGTGTTCGGACACCGCGGTCACGGTGAGCCAGGGGTTGGTGGCGCAGATCCGGCGCAACACCGCCAGGTCGTACAGCTCACCCGGGTAGCGGGTGCCGTAGAAGATGTGTGTGGGCACCTGGTCGGCGCGTCTGGCCATGTCCAGCAGCAGCGCGCGCAGCGGTGCCAGACCGGTGCCGCCCGCCACCATCAGGACGGGTAGCTGCGGTTCGATGTGCAGAGTGCCGTGCGCCTGCGCGAACGTCCAGCGATCGCCGACGGCGGTCTCCTTCACCACCGACGCGCTGAACAGTCCGCCGGGCACGCCCCGGACGTGGAACTCGAGTTCGCCCGCCTCGTTCGGCGGGATCGCCGGCGACAGATTGCGCCACGTCTTGGGCCACTGCGGTATGCACACCTCCAGATACTGTCCCGTCTGATAGACCGGCGGATGATCGGTGAGCAGCCGGACCACGGCAAGGTCGCGGGAGATTCGGAACTTCTCGGCGACCTCGGCCGTCCATACGGCCGGGCCTTCGGCCATCTGTGCGGCCCCGCGCATCACACCGGTGGTCAGCAGCATCGCCTGCGACACCGCCTGCTGGGTCTCGGTGTCCCAGTCGGCGCCCATCATGGCGGCGAATTCATCCATCAGCGCCTGATACATGTGGTTGTAGTGTTCGGGCGTGATTCCGTATTTGCGGTGGTCACGACCGAGCTGGGCCAGGAAGTCGACCAGTTCGTCCTGGCCGCTGGGCGCGGGAATCGTGGCGAGCACATGGTCGATGACGCCGACGAACTTGCTGCGCATCTCGGTCATCGACGGGCCGAACAGGTCGCGTAGTGCCGGTTCGATGCTGAACAGGCGTGCGTACACGTTGGTGGCAAAACCCTGCTGGTCCTCGTTGACCAGGTCTCGCAGATGGTGCAGACCGCGTCGGGAATGGCTGACCACGGTGTATCCGTACCTCCTGTAGCCGGGCTCGGCCCGGGCATGGATTCATCGGGCTGAAGCCAATATTCTAGTCGGTGGCCGGGCGCGGCCGCCGTAGCGGAGAGGTCGTGGCGACCGATCACGGATATGGCCCGGTTGTGGATGTGACGACGACAGTAACGATGTGGTAACGACAGGGACGGCGATCGGGTCGGTCCCGTATGCGACGCTCAGGGGGTGAACAAGTTGGAAGGTGTACCGTCGGGCATCGTCGACGCGCACCTGCATCAATGGAATCCGCGTCGTATGCCGTCGTCGTCGGATGTCCTCACCCGCGGCCTGCGTCAGCTGGCCGGGATGGGCAGCCGGATCATCCCGCGGGTGACCGGCCGCGTCGAGCCGGAGTTCCTGCTCAACCCATCGGCTCTGCTGCGCGCCTATGAGCCCCGTGACTATCTCGCCGATGCCGCGCGGGTGCTGCCGGTGACCGGCGCGCGGATCGACACCGTGGTGTGTGTGGAGTCGCTGTCACTGAGTGGGCGGGACACCTCGCCGGTGGTGGAGACCGGGTATATCGCGTCGTTGCCGTTCGGGGTGGGGTCGGCACCGCGGCTGGGGGCGGTCATCGCCGCGGGCGATCCCGGTGAGGCCGACTTCGGGGCACGGCTGGACGAACACGCGGCGATCACCGATCTGCTGCGCGGTGTGCGCTGGTGCGCGGCCCGGCATCCCGACCCGGGCGTGCGTGACTTCGCGGTCGACGACGGCGCCCTGTCGTCGGCGGAGTTCCTGGCCGGTTTCGAGCAGATCGCCCGGCGCGGACTCGTCTTCGAGGTGATGTGCTATTCGCACCAGCTCTATGACGTGGTGATCCTGGCCCGCGAGTTTCCCGAAACCACCATCGTTGTCGATCACATGGGTATCCCCGTCGGCGCGTTCGGTCCCGTCGGTGTGCGTACCGGCGCGACGGCTGCCGCCCGCGCCGATATCCTGCGGTTGTGGCGTGAACGCATCGTCACCTTGGCCACCTACCCGAACGTGGTGGTGAAGCTGTCGGGACTGGCGCTGCCCGTGTTGGGGTACGGCAAGGCCCGGTGGGGCAATATCGGCGGCCGGGAAACGCTCGCCGAGATGGTCGGTCCGCTGGTCGATCATCTGGCCACCCGGTTCGGTGCCGAGCGGCTCATGTTCGGGTCGGGTTTTCCGGTGGAACGACCCAACGCCACGCTCGAGGATCTGGTGGGAGCGCTCGCCGACGTCCTGGAGGATCGCGGGTCATATTGGCTGCGAAGAGTTTTCGCCGAAAATGCGCGGGACATCTACCGGATCGGCCCCTCCGGACGTCCCGGGTGACAACCACTAGCGTCGGCCTTCGGCCCTGGTGCCCTCGTCGGTGTCGCGCTTGGGAAACCAGCCGAACCTGCGGGCGGGGCGAGGCGGTTCGGGCGATGTCACATCGCGCAGGGTGCGGGCGATGATCGACACGAATTCCTCGCACGTCTCGTATCGGTGACCCGGGTCCTTGGCCAGTGCCTTGGCGAACACGGAATTGAGCGAACTCGGCAGCCAGGGGCGGCGCCCGGTGAGCGGCGGTACCGGGTCGCGGATATGCGCGTACGTGATCGCGAACGCCGTCTGCCGGGGGTAGGGGGGCTTTCCGGTGAGCCATTCGATGAGGCTGCACGCCAGGGCGTACAGGTCGGTGGATGGTGAAAGACGTTGTGCCTGAAGTAGTTCCGGTGCCGCATAGGCGATGGATCCGCGTACCCGGCCGTTTCGGGCCAGCGGCCGGGCGTCATCGAGGAACTGTGCGATTCCGAAATCGCTGAGCAGGGCGTCGGCGGCGGACGCGGTGCGCGAGGTCAGCAGAATGTTGGCCGGTTTGACATCCCGGTGGATCACGTCGTGGTGGTGCGCGTGATCGAGGGCGGCGGCGCTCTGGGTGGCCACCCGCACGATCGTCGGCAGATCCGGTTCGGTTGCGGGGCCCGGGATCAGAACGTCGGAGGCGGGGCCGCCCGCGTACTGCATCGCCATCCACGGGGTGGGGAGCCCGTCCACGGTCAGCTCGCCGTGGTCGTACATCCGCACGATGTGCCGGTGGTGCAGCAGCGAGGCGATGGTGAACTCCCGCTCGAATCTCGCGCGCGCGACATGCTGGCCGGCCTCGCCGGAGTGCAGCACCTTGAACGCCACCGAGCCGGGATCGCCCGGTCGGGGTGCGCGCGGATGTGCCAGGTATACGTCGGCGCTGCTACCTGCGCCGACGAGCCGCTCGATGAGGTGGTTGCCGAGCACGGTGCCCGGTGGAAGCGGCTCACGCCTCGCTGTCATATCGATAGCGTAGGTGCAGCCGCATAGTGTGGCCGTACAGACCGCCCGGCGCCCGCCGACTCCATAGTGTGGGGGCTATGCCGACAGTAGACATCGCCCCGCTCGCCGACGCCCTTCCCGACGGGATGGTGGTCACCGATCCCGACGTCCTCGAAGGGTACCGGCGTGACCGGGCCCAGGACCCCGACGCGGGCACTCCGCGGGCCCTGGTGCGTCCGATCACCACCGAACAGGTGCAGACGACGGTGCGTTGGTGCGCGGCGAACGGCGTAGGGATCGTCACCCGCGGTGCCGGGACCAGCCTGTCCGGTGGGGCGACCGCCGTCGACGGTGCGATCATGTTGTCCACCGAGAAGATGCGGCAGATCGTGATCGACACAGGCACCCGCACCGCGGTCAGTCAGCCCGGCGTGTTCAACGCCGAGGTCAAGGAGGCGGCCAGGGCGCACGGCCTCTGGTATCCACCGGACCCTTCCTCGTTCGAGATCTGCACGATCGGCGGCAACGTCGCCACCAACGCCGGCGGGCTGTGCTGCGTCAAATACGGGGTGACCACCGACTATGTGCTCGGCCTGCAGGTGGTGCTCGCCGACGGCCGTGCGGTCCGGCTCGGCGGCAAGCAGCTCAAGGACTCCGCCGGACTGCCGCTGACCAAACTGTTCGTCGGCAGTGAGGGACTGCTGGGCATCGTCACCGAGGTCACGTTGCGGCTCATCCCCGCCCAGGCGGCGGCATCGACGGTGGTGGGGACGTTCGGTTCGGTGCGCCAGGCCGCCGAGGCGGTTCTGGAGATCACCGGCAGGATACGTCCGGCGCTGCTCGAGTTCATGGACAAGGTGTCGATCAACGCCGTCGAGGACATGCTCCACATGGATCTGGACCGGGACGCCGGGGCGCTGCTGGTGGCACAGTCCGATGCCCCCGGACCGGCCGCGGCCGCCGAGGTGGCGCTCATCGAGGAGGTCTTCGGCCGTCACGGCGCGTCGGAGGTGTTCTCCACCGCCGACCCCGACGAGGGCGAGGCGTTCACCGCGGCACGGCGCGCGGCGATCCCGGCGGTCGAACGTCTGGGGTCGCTGCTTCTGGAAGACGTGGGTGTGCCGATCGCGATGTTGCCGGTCCTGATCGACAGGGTGGGTGCCATCGCCGCCGACGAGCGGGTGATGATCTCGGTGATCGCGCACGCCGGTGACGGCAACACCCATCCGCTCATCGTGTTCGACCCCGACGACGCCGACGAAACCCGGCGCGCGCATTCGGCTTTCGGGCGCGTGATGGATGTGGCCATCGAACTCGGCGGCACCATCACCGGCGAGCACGGGGTCGGCAGACTCAAGAAGGCGTGGCTGCCCGATCAGGTGGGCCCCGACGTCATGGCGATGACCGCCGCCATCAAGAAGGCCCTCGATCCCGATGGTCTGCTCAACCCGGGGGTGCTGCTCTGATCGGACCGCGGGCGTGGGGGACTGGTGGGGCGGGGCGTAGGGGCCGGGCTCAGACCGGTCGTAGACCCGACACCTTCCAGCCCGAACCGATCTTGGTCAGCGACACCTTGACGCGGCTGCCGTCAAGGGTGGCGTCCGGCGAATCGGACGAGGTCGTCTTCTGGTTGACGAACAGCAGGACGTCGGCGCGATCGGCACTGTTGGAGATCAGTCCCGCCTCGACCACCTCGGCCTCGGTGCTCACCTTGCGTTCGGTGGCGCCGGGGATGATCGTGGAGGTCGCCAGCTTCTCGAACTCGTTCCGGAAGTCACCGGTGAGCAGGTCGTATTTCGCGCTGAATTGGGCCTTGACGTTCTCGGCCCGGTAGGACAGCAGGGTCGGCACCAGCTTCTTGGCCGCGGCCACCGATTCCTGTCCGGCGTCGCGGGTTCCGGTGGTGTCGATGGACTTGACCACCGAGTACCCCAGGAATCCCACGGCCAGGACCGCGGCGCAGATCACCGCGGCCAGGGTGCCGCGCAGCCGTGTCGGGGACAGGGCGCCGGTCCGGGCCGCGAGCCGCCCGAATCCGGTGTGTGGGGCGGCGAGCAGACGTTGCCGCCGAGACGGTGCGCCGTTCTCGCCGTTCTTGGTTTCGCGGGTGTCCTGATCGGATGTCTCGGTGTTCACGCCACAAACTCCACGTTCGAGACGAGCCAGCGCCCGTCGTGCCTCTCCAGGGACAATTTCATGCGGTATACGCGCGGTTGGCCGTCGGGGACCTCGGAGTTCTTCACCGTCGAGGTGACCGCGGCGATCGTGGTGGCCGACGAATCGTCGGACGTCACGATCGCGACCTCCCGGGCGGCGCCGGTCGATTCCACCGCGCCCTGCTGCAGGACGGTTGCGAAACTTCCACCGCCGTCGGTGAACTGCTTACGGAAGTCACCGGTCGTGGCGTTGGTGATCTTCTTCAGGTCCTCGTCGGCGGACTGGTGCCGCAGCGTCACCAGACTGCCGACGACCTGCCGGGTGACCAACATGATCTCCTGGTCGCGATCGGCGTCGGAGACCCCGGATCGGTGACCGATGAAGAAGATCGCACCGATCCCGGCGGCGACGATCGCCACCAGCACGCCGATGATGATCGTGGCCGCGGCTCGCGGATTGTCGGTGGCCGGCCCGGCCGCGGGCCCGTCGCGGTGCTCGGCGGTGTCGCCTTCGCCGGGCGAGTCCTGGGCAGTCGGGGCCGGGGCGCCCTCATCGGGGGCGTCCGGCCCGGTGGCAGGTGCCGCCCCGCCGGTTCGGCCGCCGGTGGTCATCGTGCCGCCGGCTCGGGCAGAAAGAGTTGTGGCCATGATGTTTTCTCCTTGCCCCCGGAGATTCCCCGGGCGATGGTGCCGATGCTGTAGGTGGTTCCGGTGGGAGTGCGGAACCGTCCGGTGGCCGGGTCGTACGGAACCGCGGTGACCCTCGGTGCGGTGCGTTGCGACGATCCGGTCGGCCGGGTGCCGGATCGGTGCGCCGAATCCGGTGTGTGTGGTGTGTTGGGGGTGGAGCGGCCGGTGCTGGGCCGGTAGGTCTGCCCGGGCCGGGAGAGCAACTCCGGCCACGTCGAGGGCAGTCCGCGCGGGCACTTGGCGACATCGGCGGTGCGTACTGCCGGGTTGGTGGCGCACGGCAGGTTTCGTGCCCCGCGTACTCCACGGAAGTCGTCCACCTTGAGTTTGCAGTACGAGTTCTCCGGCGCGGGGGCCGTCGACAGGTCGGCCGGGTCGCGCCGGGTGATCTCCTGGTAGCCGTGCGTACAGGGCACCGGGTTGGCGGTGTTGAACAACTTGAGGTCGAGTCTGCCCTGGCCGGTCGACCGGTCGGCCGGGTCCTGCAGCCCGGTGTGCATCGTGTTCACCGCGGCCGCCACCGCGGGATACACCACCAGGATGTGGCGTACACCGGGAAGATTGACCCGTACGACCTATCCGACGGATTGCAGATTGCTCAGCAGCACCCCAGCGGTGGGAGTGAGGTCCTGCATGAGCGATGATGCCGAATCGAAGAACCCGTCGCCGGTGTCCAGGGCCAGCCGGACCGCCCCGTCGCTCATCGTGAGCTGCTGGGTGAATGACGCCAGATTCCGGGAAAAGGTGTCGATGGCCTTGTCCGACTGCGCGATCTGGGTCAACGGGCGTTGTGCGGAGTCGATGAGCCGCAGGGTCGGGTCGAGGTTGCGGCTCGCCCGGTCGACGACCCTGGTAGCCGCCGACAGTCCCGTGTTGAGTTGTCTGCCCATCCCGGTCAGCGTGGTGGACGCCTCGCGCAGTGTGGTGTCCAGATCGTCCTTGGGGACCGCCTGCAGCAGTGCGCGGACGTCTTCGATGACGGTGGTGGTGGCCACCGGGATGTGGGTCCGGTCGGCGGCGATGACGTCGCCGTCCTTGAGGCGGGGTCCGTCGCCGGTGCGCGGGATGAGGTCCACGAACTGCTCACCGACCGCGGAGATGCTGCGCACCCGCGCGTCGAGGTCCGCGGGGATCTTGTAGTCCGAGGAGATCTGCAACTCGGCGCGCGCGCCCGGCGATCGGAGGCCGACGTCGGTGACGGTGCCCACCTTGACGCCGCGATAGGTGACCAGAGCGTTCACGTACAGTCCGCCGGTGTCCTCGAGTTCTGTGGTGACCGTGTACATTCCGATGCCGGTCTGTCGCTGGATCCCGGCGTAGGCGAAGGCGGCGTATCCGACCCCGATCACCGCGACGACGGTGAAAAAGACGAGTTGGAACCGGACCAGTGTGGAGTGAAGCACTATCGGCCCTTTCGTTGCTGCGTACGCAGGGGCGCGGTCAGGGGATCGGCGTTGTCGCGGGCCAGCCGGGGCTGGACGCGGGGTTGGCGTCCATAGCTCGGGATGACCGCCGTGGTGATCTTCTCCGGGCTGATGTCCAGAGTCAGGAACAGGTTGAGGTAGTCGCCCCTGACACCGCGTTGGACGGTGGTGACGGGGAACGGGATGGTGCCCGCGATCTTGAGTGCCTCGGTCAGGTTGTCGCCCGATTCGGCGAGCTTGTTGACCACCGGTGCCAGATTGTGCAGATTCGCCAGTGTGTCGCGGTTGCTGCGGTCCAGGACGGTGCTGGCGGCGTCGCCGAATCTTCCTACCGCGCTGAGCATGTCGGTGAGCTGGCGCTGCTGGGTGTTGAGTACCTCGACCGCGGGGGTGATCGAATCGATACCCCGGTTGATGATGTCGCGGTCCTTCTCGAGCCGGTCGCTGAGGGCGGCGATGCTGTCGATGGCGCGTCGGATGTCGCCGCGTTGATCGCTGAGATCGGCCACCAGCGTCCGCAGTTTGGGGATCAGGCTCCGCAGATCGCCCTCCCGGCCGCCCAGGACACTGTTGAGTTCGCCGGTGACGGTGCGCAATTGCTGAAGCCCGGCCCCGTTGAGCACCAGCGACACCGCCGAGAGAACCTCTTCCACGGAAGGATACTGCGAGGACTGCTCCAGCGACAGGACCGCCCCGTCGTAGAGGATGCTGCCGTCGTGCCGGGTGTCACCGGTGGCACCGGCCGTCGTGTTCGGGTTGATCAACTCGATGAACTGAGATCCGAAGATGCTGGTCTGGGACAGCTTCACCCGGACGTTCGCGGGAATCTCGGCGTCCTTGCTCAGGTCGAGAACCGCCTCGGCGTGCCAGCCGCTGTTGCCGATGGTGCGGACATTGCCGATGGTGGCGTTGTGGTACTTGACCGGTGAGTTGCCCACGAGGTTCTGGGCGTTGGTCAGCTTCACCGTGACCCGATAGGTCTGGCCGCTGGCCCCGGAATTGCCGGGCAGCGGCAGTGAGTTGATGCCGTCGAAGGTGCACCCGCCCAGGAGCGCCGACGCGGCCGCGGTGGAGGTGAGGACCGTGGCGATCCGGGAATGGCGGCGCCGGGGCGGGTTGCCGCGCGGTGCGGGTGCCGGCGTGGCCTGTTGTCGACGGTTCATCGTTCACCACTTTCGGAAGGCACGTTCTTGGCTGTGCTCGTGGGGGTGGCCGTGCTCTTCGGCCCCGCCGGCTTCGATCCCGCCGGCTTCGACCCCGTCTGGCCATCATTCTTGGTGATCG
>ERZ795062.2926-NODE-2926-length-10886-cov-5.732527_pt1 | contig 10886 bp, 9 predicted proteins | sample MGYA00375146_ERZ795062 | MGnify/ENA primary metagenome ERZ795062 (study PRJEB30191, sample SAMN05720281) | activated sludge metagenome | isolation source: Anaerobic digester | place: USA | collected 2015-07-16 ...
CGGCTGGAGGATCATGGCGACCTCCTGATCGAGCATGGCCTCGAGGCCGACTATATCGAGCACTGGCAGCGCGAGCCCGCCCCCGCCGGCACGACAAGCGGCGCGGCCCGGTTCATTGCCGAGGATGATGGCCGGGCGGTGATTCTCGTGCGCCATGGCCGGCGCTTCGCCTATGCGCGGGCGCGGGCGGAACAGTTGGCGCCCGGCGAACTGGAGGCGCGGCTGGCGCAGGCCAGCGCCGCCGAAGCGCGCGGCCTGGTCGATTGCGAGATTTCGCTGGGCACCGTCACGAGCCAAGGCTGGCTGATCGAGCGATCGAGCCTGCCTTGGCGGGTGGGCGATTGCCTGCTTCCCCCCGATGCGCGGATCGCAGCCGCCCGGCTGGTCGTGGCCGACACGGCGACGGATGGCCTGCCCTTGGCGCGCGGCCTGCGGCTGGTGGCGCTGCATGGAAGCCTGCTGCCGCAGGTGGACGGGTTCAGGGAACAGCCCCTCCCCCGCCCTTCCCTCCCGGCGGGAGGCGAGAGTGGCGGTGCGTTCCAGGCCGTGCCGGTGGTGGATATCGCCGCGCTGGGCGCCGGGGATGCCACGGCGGAAACAGCCTGCGTCGAGGCGATCCGCCGGGCGGCGAGCGAGGTCGGATTCCTGATGGTGACCGGCCATGGCATCGCCCCGGCGGTCACCGAGCGCCTTCAGGCCGCCGCCCAGCGCTTCTTCGCGCAGCCGCTGCCGGCCAAGCAGGCCGTCTATATCGGCAAGAGCACCAACCACCGCGGCTATGTGCCCGAAGGCGAGGAACAGCTGGGCGAGCCCGGCACAAGGCCCGACCGCAAGGAAGCCTTCGACCTCGCGCTCGACCTTGCGGCCGATGCCGTGCCCGCCGGCCATCCCATGCTCGGACCCAACCAGTGGCCGGACCTGCCGGGCTTCCGTGAGGACGTGATGGCCTGGTACGGCGCGGTCTTTGCGGTCGGTCGGCGGCTGCTGCGTGGCTTCGCCCTCGCGCTGGGCCAGCCGGCTGACAGCTTCGATCATCTCGTCACCATGCCGCCGAGCCAACTGCGGCTGATCCACTATCCCCACGATGACGCGGCCGCCGATGCGCCCGGAATCGGCGCCCACACCGACTACGAATGCTTCACCCTGCTGCTCGCCACCGGGCCGGGACTGGAAGTGATGAACCAGGCCGGCGAGTGGATCGATGCGCCGCCGGTGCCCGGCGCGCTGGTGGTCAACATCGGCGACATGCTCGAATACTGGTCGGCCGGGCGCTTCGTTGCCACCTCGCACCGGGTGCGCAAGGTGGCCAAGGAACGCTACTCGTTCCCGCTGTTCTTCGCGCTCGACTATGACGTGGAGCTGCGCCCGCTGAATAACCGCGACGGCCCGAACGACCTTGGCCCGATCCGTACCGGCGAGCATCTCTATGCCCAGACCGTGCAGACCTTCCGCTACCTGAAGGAGCGCGCCGTGGCAGGCACCGTGAGCCTGCCCGACACCGCGCGGCCGCTATCCTCGTTCGGGCAGCTTGCCCGCCATCGCCATTCCATGTCCGACGCTGCTTGAGGGGGTCTTGATGAAGTTGACGTTCAGGAAAACGCTGCAGGCCGCCGCGCTCGCCAGCCTTGTGCTGACCGCGGCCTGCTCGGGCGCCAAGAAGGAGGAAGGCGCCGCCGCGCCCGCCGCCGAGGCGCCCAAGCAGGAATTCAACATCGGCTGGTCGATCTATGCCGGCTGGATGCCCTGGCCCTATGCCGAGAAGAGCGGCATCCTCAAGAAGTGGGCCGACAAGTACGGGATCAAGATCAACCTGATCCAGGTGAACGACTACGTCGAATCGCTCAATCAGTACACGGCGGGCAAGCTCGACGGGGTTGGCGCCACCAACATGGATGCGCTGACCATCCCGGCGGCGGGCGGCAAGGACACCACGGTCCTCATCCTCGGCGACTATTCCAACGGCAATGACGGGATCGTGCTGAAGAACGGCGCGTCGATGGCGGATATCAAGGGGCGGACCGTGAACCTGGTCGAGCTTTCGGTGTCGCACTACCTGCTGGCCCGCGGGCTGGCGCTGAACGGGATGAAGCTGGCCGACGTGAAGACGGTCAACACGTCCGACGCGGATATCGTCAGCGCGTTTGCTTCACCCAACGTCACGGCGGTGGCGGCGTGGAACCCGCAGCTTTCGCAGATCACGGCGACACCCGGCGCGACCATGGTGTTCGACAGCTCGAAGATCCCGAACGAGATACAGGACCTGATGACCGTGTCGACCGACACGCTCAAGGCCAATCCCAAGCTGGGCAAGGCGCTGGTCGGGGCATGGTACGAAGTCATGGCGATCATGGCCAAGGGCGATGCCAAGGCGAACGAGGCCATCGACGACATGGCGCGCATGGCCGGCACCACGCCGGAGAACTTCCGCGCCCAGCTCAAGACGACCTACATCTACTACAAGCCCGCCGAAGCGGTCGCCTACGCGACCGGCCCCGACATCATCAAGCATGAGGATGCGGTGCGCCAGTTCAGCTTCTCCAAGGGGCTGTTCGGCCCGGCGGCGACTTCGGTCGATGCGATCGGGATCGGTTTCGCCGGGGGCAAGACGCTGGGCGACAAGGCCAACGTGAAGCTGCGGTTCGATCCCAGCTTCATGCAGATGGCCGCCGACGGAAAACTGTAACCCGCGACGAAATCGAAGCGCGGACCGTCAGCCTCGCGGCTGACGAGGGGAGAGCTGTGTCTGCGAGGCGCTGCATGCGCTTTGCGAGCGCTTTTCAAGGATTGTGCAAGGGGGTTGTATTGTATGAAGCGAACTCTTTTCTTTCTGCCGCTGCTGGCCATCGGCCTGACGCCTGCCGCCGCTTATGCTGACGATGGCGAGGCTCCGGCCAGCGACATCACTGTCAGCGGTTCGGTCGGGCTGACCAGCCAGTACCGACTGCGCGGCATTTCGATGAGCGACGAGGATGTCGCCGTCCAGGGCGGGATCACGCTGGCGCACAGTTCGGGCTTCTATGTCGGGACCTGGGCATCCAGCCTCGGCGGGTTCGGCACGTTCGGCGGTTCCAACATGGAGCTGGATGCGATTGCCGGCTATTCCACCGCTGTCGGCCAGGCCACGCTGGATGGCGGTCTCGTGTGGTATTTCTTCCCGGGAACCGATGGCCACCAATACGGTGAAATCTACGCCTCGGTCTCGCACCCGGTCGGTCCGGCCACGGCCAAGATCGGGGCCTATTACGCGCCCAAGCGCAAGGCGATCGGCGATGCGGACAACATCTACGTCTATGGCGATCTCGCCCTGCCGATCAAGGACACGCCGGTCACGCTGAAGGCGCACCTCGGCTACACCAACGGCGACAGCGGGCTGGCGGGGCCGGATGGCCATTATCTCGATTACAGCGTCGGGGCCGACATCGCGTGGAAGAACCTCACGCTCAACGTTTCCTATGTCGACACCGACATGGGCGGGGCGGACGCCGATGCCTTCTACTCCGTTCCCGGCGGCAAGCGTGGACGCAGCATTGTCGATGGTGCGGCGGTGGTTTCGCTGACGGCGGCGTTCTGACCTCTCACCACACCTGAACTGGTTTCGGTAGCGAAAGGGGCCGCGCAGTGCGCCTGATAAATATCAAACCCGGCCGTGGCGGGCGTCTGATCGCCGGTCTGGTGCCGATTTTGATCCTTGTCGTGATCTACATGATCGCATCGGAAGCGCGCCATGCCTTGAACCCTTCCGACAAGGTGCTGCCGACCTTCGGCGCAATGGGCAACGCGATCCTCCGCTTCGCCACCCAGCGCGATCCGATGACGGGCAATATCACACTCGTGGCGGACACTATGGCCAGCCTCTACCGCTTGGGTATCGGGCTGGCCATAGCCACCGTGGGATCGCTCGTTCTCGGCCTGTTGCTAGGCGTGATCCCGCTGGTCCGGGCCACTCTGGGGCCGATTGTCACGGTGATCGCGGTGATCCCGCCGATTGCCGTGCTGCCGATCCTGTTCATCGTCATGGGGCTGGGCGAGGCATCGAAAATCGCGCTGATCGCCATCGGCATCGCCCCCTACATGACGCGTGATCTCGCCGCCTATGTGGCGGGCCTGCCGAACGAACAATTCCTCAAGGCGCAGACGCTCGGGGCGAATAGTTGGTTGGTCGCCACGCGCGTCGCCCTGCCGCAGCTCATGCCCAAGCTGATCGAAAGCCTGCGGTTTTCGATGGGTCCGGCGTGGGTGTTCCTGATCGCGGCCGAAGCGGTCGCCTCCGATATCGGGCTCGGCTACCGCATCTTCCTCGTCCGGCGCTATCTCGCGATGGATATCATCCTGCCTTACGTGGCGTGGATATCGCTTCTCGCCATCACCGCCGATTTCCTTCTCCACACCCTCAGCCGCAAGGGCTTTCCCTGGGCCCATGGAGGTGCGCGATGAGCCCGTTGCTCTCCTTCAGGAACGTCTGGGTAGAATATGGCGACAAGATCGTGCTCGAACGCGTGTCGCTGGATATCGACGAAGGGTCCTTCGTTTCGGTCGTCGGGGCATCGGGTGTCAAACGGCGTTCAAAAGGGACCCCCGATCGGCGTCGAAGAGGGACCCCCTTTTCGGATAATATGATGCTGGTTTGTTGAAGATGGCCTTGCGCTGCGTGCGGCGGAGGGCGGGCGTAGCCCGACCGGAGGCGCGCGCAGCGCAAGATAGATTTTTGAAGGCGCCGAAGGTGGCTGTCAGCTGCGGTTTTTGAAGCGCCAGCTGTCGTTGCCCGTCTCGACGATATCGCAGTGGTGGGTGACGCGGTCGAGCAGCGCCGTGGTCATCTTGGGATCGCCGAAGACGGTAGGCCACTCGCCGAAGGCGAGGTTGGTGGTGATGATGACGCTGGTGCGCTCATAAAGCTTGCTGATGAGGTGGAACAGCAACTGCCCTCCCGAGCGGGCGAACGGCAGATAACCGAGCTCGTCGAGCACGATCAGGTCGAGCCGCGACAGCTGCGCCGCCAGGGTCCCGCCTTTGCCGATCCGGGTCTCCTCTTCGAGGCGTGTCACCAGATCGACGGTGTTGAAGTAGCGGGCGCGAGCGCCCCTTCGCACGACATTGGCGGTGATCGCGATGGCGAGGTGGGTCTTGCCTGTCCCCGTGCCGCCGACCAGCACGATATTGCGGCGAGGCGGGAGGAAGGAGCCATCGTGAAGGGAGCGGATCATCTCCTCATTGATCGGTGTGCCCTCGAAGCTGAACCGCTCCAGGTCCTTCACCACGGGCAGCCTCGCAGCCGTCATCCGATAGCGGATGGAGGCTGCATCCCGGTGGGTCGCCTCAGCACGGAGCAGGTCGGTCAGTATCTCCATGGTGGTGCGCTTGCGCTGGAGGCCGGTGGTGACCGCCTCGTCGAACGCCGCCGCCATGCCCTTGAGTCCGAGGCCGCGCATCGTGTCGATCATATCATGCCGCTGCATCATAGCCTCGCAGCAGATCATAGCGGGCACAGTCGGCGAGCGGAGGATGCTGCAGCATCCGGTCTTCCGAAGTGACGATGCTGTGGGGTGTCGCCGGCTCGCGGCGCCGGGAGAGGATGTTGAGGATCAGCTCGTCGCTGGCCGTTCCGTTCGCCAACGCTTCGCGCACGGCAGCCTCTACCGGCTCCAGGCCATCGGTGAGCACCGCCGAGAGGACCCGCACGAACCTGCGATCGGCCTCGTCCCCGGTGCCGAGCCTTCGCCGTAATCGGTGCAGGGCGGGCGGCAGATCCCAGTCCTGGAACGGTGCGCCGTTACGCAGCGCGCCGGGCTTGTGCGCGAGGACCGGCAGATAATGCCAGGGATCGTATATCGTGCGGTTCCGACCGAAGTGGCGCTCATGCTCCCCGACGATCGCATCGCCGCAGCGTATGACGATGCGATCGGCATAGGAGCGCACCTGAACGGTCCGGCGTGCGGCCGTCGACATGACCGAGTAGCGGTTGCGATCGAAGCTGATGAGGCAGGTGCCGGTGACGGCATGCTCGCTCTCATGGAAGCCGTCGAACGGTGCCAGGATCGGCTGCAGGGCCGGTCGCTCCATATCCAGCGCCTCGGCGACGGTAATATCCCCGCGTTCGGGATGGGCATGATGCTCGGCCCAGCGCCGGCACTCGGCCTCCAGCCACCCGTTGAGCTCGGCCAGGCTGGCGAACCGGAGCCGCGGCTGGAAGAAGCGGCCTCGGATCGTCTGGACCTGCTGCTCGACCTGGCCCTTCTCCCATCCCGCCGCCGGCGAGCAGGCGGTCGGCTCGACCATGTAATGATCGGTCATGATGAGGAAGCGGCGGTTGAACACACGTTCCTTGCCGGTGAACACGGCCGTCACCGCCGTCTTCATATTATCGTAGATACCGCGTCGCGGCACACCGCCGAAGAACGCGAACGCCCGGGCATGGGCATCGAACAGCATCTCCTGGCCCTCGCGCGGATAGGCCCGGACATAGGGTGCGCGCGAGTCGCAGAGACGCATATGCGCCACCTTCACCCGCATCGGCTTGCCGGCGATCTCCACATCCTCGTGGCTCCAGTCGAACTGGTAGGCCTCACCCGGCTGGAAGGTCATCGGGATGAACGCCGGTGCGCCTTCGCCAGCATCCTTCCGCCGCGCAGCACGCCAGCGCGCCGCATAGCGGCGCACCGCATCATAGGATCCATCGAACCCCTCGCGCACCAGCAGGTCATGGATACGCGTCATCCGTAGCCGATCGCGGCGGCCGCGACCCTCGTTCTCCTCAAGCAGCGCATCGAGACGATCCTGATAAGGACCGATCCGCGGCAGCGGCTGGACTTTGCGCTGATAGTTGAACGCCGCCTCCGGCGACCGGATCGCCTTACGGACTACCTTCCGCGACAAACGAAGGTCGCGCGCGATCGCCTTGATCGCCTTCCCCGCTGCATGCTCACGCCGAATCCGAACCACTGTCTCCACGATCAACATCCCGTTCTCGCCAACTGATCAAAACCAGTCGGCCGACTAAATCCCCGGGATGAAGGGGTCCTTTTTGCACGCCGATCACCCCACGAAGGGGGTGCCTATTGCACGCTGATCCTCAAGTATCGCCGATAAACAGGGATGGGGGCATTTCCAGACGGAGAATGGGGCAACGTTCTCGCCCGATATCCTCAAGCGCTTCGATGCAGTGGTGTTCAACAATGTCAGCGGTGATTTGTTTACGCCGGTTCAACGTGCCGCGCTGAAGTCATTCATCGAGAACGGCGGCGGCTTTGTCGGGGTGCATGGGTCCGGCGGCGATTTTTCCTATGACTGGAAATGGTACGTAAACGAACTGATCGGGGCCCAATTCATCGGCCATACGATGAATCCACAGTTTCCCGAGGCGACCTTGCGCATCGAAGACACAGCCCATCCGGCCACTGCTGGCATGAAGCGGGACTGGATACGGAGCGACGAATGGTATGCTTTCCAGAAGTCGCCACGCAAGAAGGGCTATCACGTCCTCGTCAGCATCGACGAGAGCACGTATGAACCGAAGGGATTGTTCGGCCAGGACGTCTCCATGGGCAAGGACCATCCGATGGTGTGGTGGCATTGCCAGGGAAAAGGGCGGGCATTCTATTCGGCGCTGGGGCATCGCCCTGAAGCCTATGCCGAGCCGCAGCACCAGGCCATGTTGCTCGGGGCGATGGAATGGGCATTGCGGGTGAAGGGCAATGGGTGCGAAATGCCAGCTTCACCTGCAAATCTTGCGGATGGCGGTAACTGATTGCATGGAACCTGTCCGTTACGGCATGATCGGCGGCGGCCGTGGCGCCTTCATCGGCGGGGTGCATCGCACGGCCGCGGCGATCGCGGGCAACTGGCGGCTGGTGGCGGGCGCGCTGTCCGCCACGCCGGACAAGGCCCGGGCCTCGGGCGAGGAGATTGGCCTTCCCGATAGCCGCAATTACGGGTCGTGGTCCGAAATGCTGGAGCGGGAAGCGGCCCTTCCCGCAGGCGAGCGGATCGAGGCGGTCGCCATCGTCACTCCGAACCATGGGCATGCCGCGCCAGCCATCGCCGCGATGGAGGCGGGGTTCGACGTCATCCTCGACAAGCCGTTGGCGGATTCGCTGGCGCATGCCGCCGCCATTGCGGAAGCGGCCCGGCAGACCGGCCGCCGGATCGCGATCACTCACACCTACACCGGCTATCCGATGGTCAAACTGGCGCGCGAGATGATCGCGGGGGGCACGGTGGGGACCGTGCGCCGCGTCATGGTGAAATACACGCAGGACTGGCTGTCACGCGTTGCGGATGCCGAAAACAACAAACAGGCAGCCTGGCGGACGGACCCGGCCCAAGCGGGTTCGGCAGGCGCCTTCGGCGATATCGGCACTCATGCCGCCAATCTGGTGGAATTCGTCACGGGCGAGCGGATCGCTGCGCTATGCGCCGAACTGACCATGCTTTCCGGGCGGGTTCTCGACGATGACGGGGCAGCCCTGTTCCGCCTGAGCGGGGGTGGCAGGGGCTCGCTGGTCGCCAGCCAGGTCTGCGTCGGGGACATGAACGACCTTTCCATCGCGATCTACTGCGACGAGGCGGGCCTCCACTGGCGGCAGGAAGCCCCCAATACGCTGACGGTCAAGCGTCGGGATCGCCCGGACGAGGTCTGGCATGCCGGGGCGGACCGGGCTTACCTGCCGGCGGGTCTCGCGGCCCTGCAACGTACGCCGGGCGGCCATCCGGAGGGCTATCTGGAAGCCTTCGCCAACATCTATCGCGCTTTCGGGCAGCATATTCGCGGCGTGCCTCAAGAGGGTGGGGTGGGCTATGCCACCCTGGCCGATGCGCTGGCGGGGATGGCCTTCATCGATGCCTGCGTGGCATCCAGCGCGGGGGGCGCCGTCTGGGTCGATGTCGCTCCGGTCGAGGGAGGTTCGCAGCGATGAAAGGCCCCGCCATCTTCCTTGCCCAGTTCATCGGTGACGAGGCGCCTTTCAATTCGCTCGACGCGATCACGAAATGGGCGGCCGCGCACGGGTACAAGGGCGTGCAGATCCCGACGACCGATCCTCGCCTGATCGATCTCGCCAGGGCGGCGGAAAGCCAGGACTACGTCGATGAGATCAAGGGGATCTGCGCCGCCAACGGCGTGGAGGTGACCGAGCTTTCGACCCATCTCCAGGGGCAGCTCGTCGCGGTCAATCCGGCTTACGACCTGTTGTTCGATGGCTTCGCGCCCAGCCGCTATCGCGGCAACCCGGCCGCGCGGCGGGAATGGGCGGTCGACCAGCTCAAGCTGGCCGCCGTGGCCAGCCGCCGGTTCGGCTGTGCGTCCCACGCGACTTTCTCCGGCGCGCTCATGTGGCACATGGTGTACCCATGGCCCCAGCGTCCGGCCGGCCTGGTGGCGGAAGGTTTCGCCGAACTGGGCCGCCGCTGGACGCCGATCCTCGATGCGTTCGCGGAGAACGGCGTCGACCTGTGCTACGAACTGCATGCGGGGGAAGACCTGCATGACGGAGTGACTTTCGAGCGTTTCCTCGATGCGGTGGGGCAGCATCCGCGGGCGAATATCCTCTACGATCCTTCGCACTTCGTGTTGCAGCAGCTCGATTACCTCGCTTTCATCGATATCTATCACGAACGGATCAAGGCCTTCCACGTCAAGGATGCGGAGTTTCGCCCGAACGGGCGCGCGGGGGTTTACGGTTCCTATGCCGACTGGGCAGACCGGCCGGGCCGCTTCCGGTCCCTGGGCGACGGGCAGATCGATTTCGGGGCGATTTTCTCGAAGCTGACGCAGTACGGTTATGACGGCTGGGCGGTGCTGGAATGGGAATGCGCGCTCAAGCATCCGGAGCAGGGCGCGGCGGAAGGCGCTCCGTTCATCGCCCGCCATATCATCCGCAAGGCAGACAAGGCGTTCGACGATTTCGCGGCGACGGACGTGGACGAGGCCCTGATCGGGCACATCCTCGGAACGACGCGATAACGGCGCAAGTGGGGAGAGGACAATGAGCACGGATCGCCCGAACCGCAGATCGCTTTTCTGGATCTGTGTGCTGGCCCTGTTCACGGCCGCCCTGTCGTTTTCGATCCGCACGGGGGCATCCGGCGCGATCAAGGCGGCGCTGCTCGACCCGGCGGTGCCGCTCCATTCCGGCGAGATGATTGCCAGCGCTCTCGGCAATTCCTTCCTCGGCTTCGCCCTGTCGCTGCTGGTGATCAGCCCCTTGCTGGACGTGATCGGGGCGAAGCGCACGATCCTGTTCGCTTCCGCCTGTTTCATTGCTGGGCCGCTCCTGATCCTGGCCTCTCCCGCCATGCAGGGAATTGCGGCGGTGTATGCCATGCTGACGGTAGGGATGATTGTCTGCGGCTTCGGCTGGGGAGCCACGGAAGCGACGATCAATCCTGTTACGGCGGCGCTGTATCCCGATGACAAGACGGGTCAGCTCAATCGGCTCCATGCCTGGTGGCCGGCGGGGATCGTGATTGGCGGCCTTGCCAGCGTGCTGTTCTTCGAACGGCTGGGCCTCGATTGGCGGGTGCTGGTCGCGATGATCGCCGTACCCGCCGTCGTGTTCGGCGCGTGGGCGCTGACGCAGGACTTTCCCCAGACGGAAAGCACCGCGCTCGGCGTCCCTTTCACGGAGATGCTGGCGGAGCCGTTCAAGCGGCCGACGTTCTGGATATTCTTCGCGATCATGTTCCTGACCGCTTCGGCGGAACTGGCGCCGGGATCGTGGGTCGATATCGCGCTGACGCAGACCGTCGGCATGCCCGGCATCCTCGTGCTGGTCTATGTCTCGGCGATCATGTTCGTCATGCGCCATTTCGCCGGTGCCTTCGAACATCGCTTCTCCGACATGGGGCTGCTGTGGCTCTGCACGGTCCCGGCCGCCATCGGGCTCTATCTG
>ERZ795062.2930-NODE-2930-length-10875-cov-4.420887_pt1 | contig 10875 bp, 13 predicted proteins | sample MGYA00375146_ERZ795062 | MGnify/ENA primary metagenome ERZ795062 (study PRJEB30191, sample SAMN05720281) | activated sludge metagenome | isolation source: Anaerobic digester | place: USA | collected 2015-07-16 ...
GACAGGTCGCCGAGAAACTCTGCCCGGTCGCCCGGGATTGGGCGCAAGTCACCGCTGCGTGCCTGCAGTGGCGCTCGCGCTGCCCGCTCCCGTAGCAGCGCGGCCAAGTGCTCTGCCATCGCGAGCCGTCGGCGCCCCATGGTCTTTCGACTGGCTACCGACGCCGGTCTTCCGGCGAGGATCGGATCTTCGTCTCGTCGTGCCTGCAGCCGATCTCGGAGCGTGAGAGCGCACGATGCCAGGCGATCTTCGAGTAGCTCTTCGTCGTAGGGAGGTCTGCGGAAGGAAGCTGCGCCCACCTCCTGTGCTGTGGCGTCAGGCAGCCGCTCGATCGCCCGGTCCAGCAGGAACAAGAGCGCCGTGGCGTCGATCGCCAGCCCCGCTCGCTCAAGAAGACCTCGCATGCACGGCGCTTGTTCCAGCGCGCCTGGTCGGGCGGCCCCTCCGCGCTGGCTGAGATGAAGCAACTCGCCCACCAGTGGGTCAGATTCGGTCATTGCTCCTGCGCTCCGCCGAGTTGTCCACTTCTTGTCCACTACCTGGCCGCCGTTGGTGGCAGTGGTGCTTCAGCCTGTCAGAAGCCGGTCGTCCGACCGGTGTACTGCATCGGAGGAGCGCACAGATGACCGAACTCATGCCCATTTCCGGCGGGCAGGACCGCCGCGAAGACCGCCTCGCCAAGCGAGCCATCGCTGGCTACCAGCGCTCCGGCGCTGTCGCTCTCGCTCAGATCGAACAGCAGGCCCAGATCGAGGCCGCCAAGGCCCACGCCATCGGGTTCGTCGGTCAGCAGGCCATGCAGGCCGTCACCATGGTCTCCCAGCTCGAGGGCCAGCTCGGTCAGGCCTGCCCGTTGGCGGTGACCCGCCTGCAGGGCATCGCCGACATCACGGCGCTCTCGATGGCCCAGGTCGTGGCTGACGCCACCCGGACGATCGGGTAGCGCCAATGGACCTCGTCATCTACGTCCTGGCGTTCATCGGGGCGCTCACCCTCGTGGTGCTGTTCCTTCCGACGCCGAAGTGCACCCAGGAGCAGGTCCGTCTCGAGCGGGAGGCCGCCGACGCCTCCTGGCGTATCCACCAGCAGGCCATCGATGCCTTCGGGCAGCTCCTCGATGCTGCCCGCTCGGGCGAGCAGGAGAAGGACTAGTGCAGGGGGGCTTCAAGAATCTCGTTAACCCAGGGACCCACGTCTCCGAAAGCGACCTCGAGGCCACCCGCGAGGAGCGGGAGGAGCTCCACCGCCGCCTGCGGTTGCGCTCCCACCTGTTGGACGCTTTGGCAGCGAGGGTCGAGGTCTCGATGCCGTGCAGCTCGCCGGAGTCGGGGTGACGAGTCCGACCGATTCCTGGGCCAACCGCATCTGGCAATCGGTGCTGGTCCTCATCGTCGGGGCTGTCGGCGCCCGGATGGTGTGGGAGCTCCTCGAGCCGATGCTCCCGATGCTCTTCGCTATCGCCGGCCTAGTGGGCGTCATCGGGCTCGCCGGCAGACGGTCCTCCCGCTAGCCGCAGCAACGGGATCTCAGGGGTAGCTACGTAGAAATCACAACAGCTACCTCTGAGACCCCGTTGACGGACTGAGGGCGGTTCTTCACAATCGCCCTCCGCCAAAGCGAGCTGCGCAAGCAGCCGAACGGATATCTCAGGGGCGAGAACAGGCGTCCCTCGGTCTTCACCGAGGCCTCTTCGACGCGCCCTGAGCCAACGAACTCATCCAACGAAGGGAGGAAGCAATGGGGAAACGACGAGAGCTCAACATCAAGGTTCAAGGACAGCGCCGACAGCAGGTGGACACCCGCCGCATGGCTCGGGCCATCGTGCGTCTGGCCGTGGATCTCGACACCGAGCACGCCCAGCAGCTGGCAGATCAGCTGGAGACGGAGGACAGGACCCAGCGCAGCGCAGTCCGGCGGGCCCGGGCCGAGCAGCGCGAGGCGACTGACAAGCCGAACCGTGGTGCCGCTTGAGCCGCCACGACCTGACGTTCGCCGAAGGTGTCGACCTCGCCGGGGTCGCCGCCAGCATTCAGAGCCTCGCCGCCGAAGGGCCGCAGAGAGCCGGCCGACGCCGCCCGCCGATCTCCATTGAGACACACCTGGGGCCGGGCCGGGTGCAGTGGCAGGTCGTCCTGCCACCGCATCTTGCCCGGTCGTTCAAGCGGACGTGCGAGCGTTCGCTTCCTGGCACCACGTTCACCCCGGCAGATACCAGCCCGATCCGGTTCACCTACGGGGTGGAACTCCGCCTCAGCAGCCGCGAGCGATTGCTCGACATCGACCATGCCGAAGCCGTCGCCGCTCGGCTCCTCGCGGTCGCAAACGACCTTGGCCGCGGCGAGCACATCCTCATCCAGTGGCAGATCGGCGGGCCGATGGTCCGTCGCGTCCTGGTACCCGCCGCCCCCGCCCAAGAGCGGTCCATCTGGAACCTGCCCGACTGGCGCAACCAGCCTGCGTCTACCGAAGCGCTGGCAGCGGCCCGTAAGAAGCAGGCCAGTCACGTTTTCGCCGCAGTCGGCCGCATCGCAGTGGTCAGCGCCAGGCGGACTCGCTCCCGCCAGCTCGTGGCCGCCGTGCTCGGCAACTATCAGCTGCTCCGGGTGCCGGGGGCCGGACTGCGCCGTCGCTCGATCAGCCCGAGCCAGGTCGTACGCCGCTTGCATCGGTTTCGGCCCATCCCGCTCGACCCACCGGTTCAGGCAACGGCGGCTGAATTGGCGGCGATGATCGGTTGGCCTATCAGCAACCCGCCAGCTCCCGGCGTCCGCTACGAGCGAGCTCCTAAGCGGCCCATGGACCCACGGGTTCTGCAGCCCGCCGGCAGCGGCCGCCGCATTCTCGGCGTCTCGGGTTACCCCGCAGACGACCGCCAACTCGTCTCGCTCAGTGTCAGTGACGGCCTCCGCCACACGCACCTGATCGGGCCCACGGGGGTAGGCAAGAGCACGTTGCTGGCCTCGATGGCGCTGGCTGAGATTCATGCTCGTCGGGGTGTGGTCGTGATCGACATCAAGGGCGACCTCATCCCCGACATCCTCGACCGCATCCCTGAGCGGCTCCAGGCCAACGTAGCCATCCTGGATCCAACGGACGAGGCCCCCATCGGCTTCAACCCACTGGAATCAGGAGCCGCCGTCGGGATCGATGGGCTGCTTCATGTGCTGCGCAGCACATGGGCCAACTCATGGGGCCCGCGCCTCGATGACATCCTCTCCTCAAGCATCCGCACCCTCGCTCTGACACCAGGCCATACCCTGGCCGAGCTACCGCTGCTGCTGACCGACCTTTCGTTTCGGCGGCCGCTCGTAGAGCGGGCAGTCGCGACCGATCCACTGGCGCTTGGCACGTTCTGGCCGGCCTTCGACGCCGCCTCCGATGAACTGCGCGCCCAGATGCTGGCCCCCGTCATGAACAAGCTCCGGGCACTGCTAGTGCACCCGCCGCTGCGAGCCGTCCTCGGGCAGTCCGAACCCCGCTTCGACCTCAACCGCGTCTTTACCGAGCGACAGGCGCTACTGGTCCGATTGCCCAAGGGGGAGATCGGGCTCGAGGCCTCCCGGCTGCTGAGCGGAATGCTGCTGGCCCATCTGTGGCGGCTGGCGCTCGCCCGCACCCGGCTGCCACCAGAGCGCCGCTCGCCGGTGCTCATCGTGGTCGACGAGGTGCAGGACACGCTCCGCCTCTCGGACCTCGCCGACGGGCTCGTCCAAGCCCGAGGGGCGGGGGTGGGGTTGGTGCTGGCGCACCAGCATCTCGACCAGCTGGATAAGGCGACCCGCTCCGCAGTGCTGGCCAATGCCGGTAGCCGCATCCTCTTCCGACTCGACCACGACGACGCCACTCTCATGGCCCGACGCTCCGGCGGCGACCTGAAGCCCGAACACCTGGCCCACCTCGCCGCCTTTGAGGCCTACGCCTCGATCATGACTGACGGGGAACCGACGCCGTTTGGGTCGTTGCGCACCCTGCCGCTTCCACCTGCTTCTGCCGATCGAGCTGCCCTTCTGCTGGCCAACCGAGAGCGGTACGGCTTCCCCTATTCGGAGGTTGAGCGCCGCTTGCGACGCCAGGCGGCGGGGGCTGGCGGGCGTTCGCCGATGGGACTGCTGGGCAGCGCCCGAGCAGAGGAGGGCACCCAATGACTCCAGCGGCAACTGTTCGCGCCGCTGTTCGCGCCGGTCGAAGTCGGATCCCGACGTTCCGCCTGCTCGGGCCCCAGATCTGTCGCTTGGCTGCTGCGGAATCTCCTGCACTCTCGGGAGCAGCAGCATGAACCGGCCCACCGACCTGTCGGACCGCGACCTACAGATCCTGGAAGCCATCGGCCGGCATGGCTTCATGAGCGCCGGCCAAATCGAGCGGTCGCTGTTTCAGGGTCCGCGGGTGTCACCGGTCGGTGCCCGCCGCCGCACCCAACGGGTGCTCGGCCGCCTGACGGCTCAGCGCCTCCTGCAGCGCATCGGTCGCCGACTCGGCGGCGCTCGGGGCGGATCGACCAGCTACGTCTACCGGCTCGATCACCTCGGCCGTCAGGCGGTCGGTTTGATCGGTCGAGGCAGCTTCCGAGAGCCGTCTGAGCGGTTCGTCTTTCACGCCCTCGCCGCCGCCGAGGTCGCTGTGCGGCTCATCGAGGCGGAACGATCAGGCGGCCTTGAGCAACTGTCTATCGAGGTCGAGCCGGCCACCTGGCGGCGGTTCACCGCTCCGAGCGGCATCGAGACGCTCAAGCCCGACCTGACCGTCGATCTGACCACCAGCGATGGCTGGCGGCGTCGATGGTTCATTGAGATCGACCGGGGGACAGAGCACCTGCCAACGGTGCTGACCAAGTGCCAGGCCTACGAGCGCTACTGGCAATCGGGCGCTGAGCTGACCCGCAGCGAGATCTTCCCCCGTGTCGCCTGGTCGGTGCCCGACCCGCCGCGAGCCGAGCGGCTGCGCACGGGCATTGAACGAGCCCGCTCGATCTCAACAGACCTGCACCGGATTGCCACCACCGACCACACCATCTCGCTGCTGCTGAGCGGCGAGGTGCCAATCAACCAACCGAAAGGAGGTCACCTATGACACACACATCAACTAAGAGCCCCCGCTCCCCGAAGCCAGGATCCAAGCCCGCAGCTGAGCTGCCGCTGGACCGGGTCCTGGTCGGCGATGCGCTGCACCGGCTGCGGGGCCTTCCAGCGAACTCGATCGACGCCGTGGTGACCTCCCCGCCGTACTTCCTGCTGCGCAACTACGGCGTTAAAGGGCAGATCGGAGCGGAGGACTCGGTGCACGAGTGGGTCGACCGGCTGGTAGCGGTGTTGGACGAGGTCGCCCGGGTTCTGAAACCGGGCGGCTCTGTCTGGCTGAACCTCGGCGACACTTACTCACGGCACCTTCGGCATGGCGCCCTCCCCAAGAGCCTGCTGCTCGCCCCTGAACGACTGACTATCGCCCTCGTGGATGCCGGCTGGCGCGTCCGCAACAAGGTGGTGTGGGCCAAGCCCAACCCCATGCCGACATCGGTCGCCGACCGTTTGGCGACGACCTGGGAGCCACTCCTGCTCCTCACCCGCGAGAATGACGTCTACTTCGACCTCGACGCCATCCGGGTCCCAGCGGTGTCGGCGATGAACCGGCCGGCGAAGGTAGGGAGGGAGCGTAAGTACACGGCCGAGCCCGGAGTCCGGCCCGAGTGGTCGGGCCCACTGGCAGGCAGCAATGTCGGCCTCGACCGGATGAAGGCCAGAGGCGAGAACTCCCATCCGCTGGGCAAGAACCCCGGTGATGTCTGGACGCTGGCCACGGCGGCGTACCGCGGCGCCCACTTCGCCACCTTCCCCGAGGCACTCGTCGAGCGGCCTCTGCTCGCAACCTGCCCAGCTCGGGTCTGCATCGAATGCGGCTCGGCGTGGCGTCGAGCGGCGATGTCGCGCACGATTGGAGGCCTGGCGATTAAGGGGGCCCTGCGCAAGAGCTGCAGCTGTGCCAGCCGAGAGTGGCAACCCGGCGTGGTCCTCGATCCGTTCTTCGGTGCCGGCACCGTTGGGGTGGTCGCCAAGAAGCTTGGCCGGCGATGGATCGGGGTTGAACTAAACCCTGCGTTCGCCACACTCGCCCGCCAACGAGTGGCCACCGAGGAGGTCGCAGCGTGACGGGCGCCGAGCGGCCCGAACGGGAGGCGTCGGCAGAGGTGCCTCGCATCTACGCCGCCAGCCTGACGGACTACAACGCCGGGGTTTTGCACGGCGCGTGGCTCAACGCGTCCGATACCGCCGAGGAGCTCCACGCCGGTATCGCCAGGATGCTGGCTGCATCTCCCACGACGAGGCGCTACGGGGACCTCGCCGAGGAGTGGGCCATCCACGACTACGAAGGGTTCGGCCCGGTGGCGCTCAGCGAGTGGGAGAGCTTGGAACGAGTCACGGACCTCGCCCGCGGCATTGCCGAGCACGGACCATCGTTCGCTTCGTGGTGGGAGATTGCTGAACCGCAACATGAGGACTGGGGCGACATCGAATCGCAGTACCGCAACGAGTACATCGGTGAGTTCGACCAACTCACCGACTACGGCGAGCAGCTGCTTGATGAGATCGGCTTCGACCTCGACCAGGTCGATGTGCCTGAGTCGATGCGGGCCTACCTCTCGTTCGACACCGCGGGCTGGATCCGTGACGTCGAGATCGAGGGTGGGATCGAGACAGCGGCATCTGCGAGAGGCGTCTACGTGTTTCAGAGGGAGCAGTAGAGCGTTGTGGAATGGACATTTTCTGTTCGAAGAATCGGCGATCGGCGCGACAATAGAAAGTGCAATAACACGTCGAGAGGAGGCGAGAAATGATGAAGTTCGACACAGTTGAGACCGCGAGAGATCCCAAGGAAATGAAAGCCATGCGCGAGGAAGCTGATCGTTTGCGTGAGCGTCTTGGCGCCGACGACTTCTACGGATGGTTCGACTCGCTTGAGACTCTCGGAGAACACCTCCTTGACCAGCTCAGGGCAGTGCCGATGCTTCTGCCGCTGCACATCGCTGATGCGTCGGAGGACCCGGCAGCCTTCGCTCTTCAACTTGTTCGCGGCGGTTCGCTACGCCTGGTCCTCGACCACCGACTGATCTGGGTATTCCGCACGGATGTCGCCAAGCGGCGTGCCGCATGATCCACCTTGCGGTCATCAGATCTATTCGCCATAGCTGGAGTACTCGCACCAAGAGGAGAGTCCTGTGACCACTGCCAAACCATCGGTCGCGTCCATCGTGCCGACCGAGGTCATCGAGACCGCGAGCGGCACATTGCGGGCCGTGATCTACCTGCGTGTGTCCACCACCGAGCAGGCCGAGACGGACTACGGCAGCGATGGATTCTCGATCCAGGCGCAGCGTGAGGCCTGCCGGCGGCATGCCGAGTCGATGGGTGCCGCAGTGCTCGACGAGTATGTGGATCGGGGCGAGAGCGCCCGCTCCGCTGCCCGACCCCAGCTGCAATCGATGCTCCAGCGTCTCCGCGTGGTGCGGGACGTTGACCTGGTCATCGTCCACAAGGTGGATCGCTTGGCCCGCTCCCGAGAGGATGACGCCAACATCGGCGTCGATATTCGGACCGCAGGTGCACGTTTGGTGTCGGTGACGGAGAACATCGACGAGACGCCGAGCGGCAAGCTGGTACACGGGATCATGGCGACGATCGCCGAGTTCTACAGCTCGAACCTGGCGGCCGAGGCCCGTAAGGGGATGGAGCAGAAGGCTCGCGTGGGTGGCACGGTTAGCCGCGCCCCTGTTGGCTACAGGAACACCAGTGCCGAGATCGAAGGTCGTGAGGTGCGCACCGTCTCCGTCGACGATGAGCGCGCTGAGCATGTGCGCTGGGCGTTCCAGCAGTTCGCAACCGGTGAGTGGACGGTCGGACAGATGGCTGACGCTCTCGCTGAACGCGGGCTCACCTCCCGGGCAACACGGCGCTTCCCTGAGGGCCCGCTGAGCCGAAGCCGGGTTCACAAGATGCTGCGAAACCGGTACTACCTGGGCATCGTCCGTTATGACGGTGTCGAGTACGCCGGTCGACACACCGCCCTGATCGACGAAACGCTGTTCCAAGACGTGCAGGCGGTTCTCGATCAGCGGAGCCAGGGCAAGGAGAAGCCGGTCAAGCGCACGCACTACCTCAAGGGGCTTCTCGCCTGTGCGAGGTGTGGTGCACGGCTGGGGTACCTGCACAGCCGAGGCAAGAACGGCGCGATCTACCCCTACTTCTTCTGCCTCAGTCGTCAGGGACATCGACGGTCAGGCTGCGACCTGCCGTACCTGCCGGTGGACCTGGTCGAAGCCAAGGTGCTCGACCTCTGGGAGCGAGTGAAGCTCGATCAGGGCGAGGCAGAGACGATCCGGCAGGACGTGACTGTGCTCATCCGGCTGGTCTCCGCTCGCCACGAGAGCGACCTCTCCGCACAACGTCTCCGGCTTGAGCGTCTTGAAGCCGACGAAGCCAAGCTCCTCCAGGCGCACTACTCGGACGCAATCTCGCTTCCGCTCATGCAGAAGGAGCAGCGTCGGATCGCCCAGGAACGTGCCGATGCCGGGCGCATCGTGGCAGCGGTCTCGCTCGAGCGCAGTGCCTTGGAGCACGCGCTCGAGAGTGCACTGGACAGAGTGAACCGGTGCGACGAGGTCTACGCCGAAGGGAGCGACCGGGTTCGTCGAGAGCTGGCCTTTGCCCTGTTTGCCCGGATCTGGGTGGACGAGGGAGGGGTCGCCGGGGTTGACCTGGCTGAGCCCTTTGCTCAGCTGCTGGATCCATCGCTACCTGAATGGCTCGAAGCCGAGCGGGCTTCGCTGGACCAGCGAGCAGAGGCGCTAGCCGCCCCTGCCTTCGCCCAGAATGCCCCGCCACCCCTGGCGGCGAGGCCTGACCTGCAGCGGCCCAGGGGACCGCTGGCGTTTGAAACGAAGAACACCGCCCTGAGCGGGCGGTGTTCAAACGTGAGTCTTTTGGTCGGGGTGGCGGGATTTGAACCCACGACCTCTGCGTCCCGAACGCAGCGCTCTACCAAGCTGAGCCACACCCCGGTGTTGTGCGGAGGGCAACCGTAGCCCGTGGGCCGTCGGCGCCTCCATCTGGATCAGCCGGTGGTGGCCTCTCGGACGGTGGTGCTCATGCCCTCCTGGTACGGCTCACCGGCCAGCAGGGCCGTGGCGGCCTTGCGGAGACGGAACGAATCGAGCGGCTTGACGATCCAGCCGTCGGCCTCGGCCCGGTTGGCCAGGAAGGCGTCCACGTCCCGATCCAGCAGCATGAGGACCGTCACGTGCTCGAGCCGGTCGACCGACTCGTCGAGGCGGATGCTCATGCACGCCGCCATGCCGCCCATGTTGCCGATCTGGAGGTCCAGCACCACCAGGTCCGGCGCGAGCTCGTGGACCGTGGGCAGCACGTCGACGCCCTCACGGACCCGGAAGACCTCGATGTCGTCGCCGGCGAGGGCGGCATCGACCTCCTCGTGGATCCAGTCGGCATCGGTGGCGAGCAGCACGCGTGGCACGGGGTCACGCTAGCGCCCGGTCCGGCTGCGGCTCCATTGGCGGTCAGGCGAGGTCCCGGTCGAGGTCGGCGGATTTCGAGGGTTGCGAACCCGGTGCGTGGGTACAGTCCTGGTTCGCCCCTGTCACACGAAACGGACGCACCTGCGTGCTCGAGATCGAAGTCGATCACACCGACAGCCACACCCTCTGCCGCCCCGTCGGCGAGCTCGACGCCTACACCGTGGCGAGCTTCCGGGACGCCCTGGGCGAGCTGGCGCAGCAGCCGCGGGTGGTGATCGACCTGTCCGCCGTGCCGTTCATGGACTCGGCCGGCCTCGGGGCGCTCATCGGTGGCATCCGGCGGGCTCGCGAGCACGGCGGCGAGGTCGCCGTCGCGTGCAGCCGCCCCACCCTGACCCGGTTGCTCCACACCACCGGGTTCGACCGGATCGTGCCGGTCACCGAGACGCTCGACGCGGCGATCGCCGCGGTCGCCTCGCCGGTCAGCTAGCGCCCGAGCCCTCGGCGGCCGCCAGCGACGCGGCGGCGTCGGCACGGTGGTGGACCACCTCGTGCAGGGAGCAGCGCGCGAGCAGCTCGATGGTCATCCGCTCGCCGGGACGCCGGGTCGCCGGTCGGTCCCAGTCGTCGTCGCCGACCAGGCGGAGGGCCTCGGACAGCTTGGCGGCGTTGCGCTGCAGGTCGTCGACCACGGCGCCGACGTCGGACTCGTTGGCCATGCCGTCGGAGATGGCGGCTTCGTAGTCCCACCAGCCGAGCTCCGGGTCGTGCTCGGCGAGGGTCCGCACGATCCGCTCGGCGTAGACGCTGAGGGAGTCGCGGATGTGGACGCCGTACTCCAGCGCCGACCAGGTCATCGGGCTCGGGCGACGACGCACGAGATCGTCATCGGCGCGGGCGAGCAGCTCGCCGAACGGGTGCACCTCGTCGCGCACCTGGGCCCCGATGGCACGGGCGGCGAGCTCGCCGTTGGCCAGGCCGCACCCGGCGCAGGTGCGACCCTCGCGGATCAGGGCGAGGTAGCCGTCGACCGTGGTGCCCGGGCTCCCGTCGGTGGGCGGCTCGGCGGGCGACCGCTCCGGTTCCGGTGCGGGCTCCGATTGCGTTCGCGGTCCGAGCAGGGCACCTTCCTCGATCGCTGTGGGAGGCGGCTCGGAGCCAAGCGGAGAGCCCACTCGCCAGAGGTTGCCGTCGAGGTCCTCGGTGGCGAACTCCCGGATGCCGTAGGGCTGGTCCTCCGGCGGGGCGACGGTGGGGGCGCCCATGGCGGACCAGCGGGCGTGCACGGCGTCGGCGTCGGCGACGCGGAGGTAGGCGCCCGACACCGAGGCGCTCGCCGGTGGGAGGCCGCG